>ERZ772889.163-NODE-163-length-80253-cov-23.684905_pt1 | contig 80253 bp, 78 predicted proteins | sample MGYA00512127_ERZ772889 | MGnify/ENA primary metagenome ERZ772889 (study PRJEB29015, sample SAMEA2737689) | human gut metagenome | biome: human gut; feature: human-associated habitat; material: faeces | place: China | collected 2012 ...
TGCATGTGTTAGGCACGCCGCCAGCGTTCGTCCTGAGCCAGGATCAAACTCTCAAAAAATTGTATCTAAAGCCCGAAGGCTTCAAATCAAGTTTTTGAATAATTCGCTCTTAGCAATATTACTCAAGAATTTTCGTTGGCTGTTTTTCGCTTACGCTTAAACAATTCCATTAATTGTCCAAGGTGTTTTAGTTTGTCTTTACGTTATTCAATTTACAAGGTACAGCCGTTCGCGCTCTCGCTTGAACTCGTTTATACTACCACAATCCGTTCAACTTGTCAAGACTCTTTTTTGTCTTTTTCAAGGTTTTTCGGTTTGTAGAGCCGCTCTCAGCGCCTCACAGGAGGCGTCTCGCTGACAGCTTGCATATGATATCATTCGCTGCTTCATTTGTCAAGCATTTTTTACAAAAAAGTGGAACCTTTTTTGACGGTTCTGGCCACAGACAGCTGTCCGCATTTTGTGAACACGCTCCCCCGCGTTTTGCGGCAGCGAAAATCGTTCGCTACCGCAAATTTGGAAAGATCTGCAAGAGGAATCAGGCGCAGAGCTTGCTGATTACCAGGGCATAAATCATAGCCGTCTTCAGCAGCTGGCTGATTCTCGCCCGTTCGTTGGCTCCATGCAGATGGGAGTCAAAGTCATGCTCTCCCGCACCAAAGGCAACGCCGCCGGGGATCTCATGGACGTAGGTACCGCCGCCAATGGCCTCGCAATAGCCCTTCCGCCCGGTGTAGGTTTCATAGGCATTCAGCAGGACCTTAATGAAATCAGACTCTCCGTCAACTGCATGAGCAGGCCCCAAGCTGCCTTTGCATTCCCACCCAAAAGCAGCCATTTTCGCTTCCGTCACACGGCAGGTGTTTTCTTCCGTGGCGCACAGGGGATCCCGGGAATCAAAAACACCCCAGAAGCCGGTGCTATCCAGGTGAACCATAGAGAACGTCAGCGTCAGGCAGCCGGAGACAGCATCCTCCATGGCAATGCCCAGGGCCTTGCCCCGGTTATCCCCATAGGGAAAAAGCTTGTGCAGCTGCTGCACCGTCTTTTCTGCTGCCCCCTGGGCCAGAGGCAGCGCGCACAGGGCCTGCAGGGTCGCCGTAATGGCGTTTTTGCCCTCGTCAGGCGTAGATGCGTGGGCCTGGACACCCACAGCGGTGATCTTCGCCGTATTTCCTTCATAGACGGCCGTCAGCGAAACGCCCGTCTCCCCGGAGACCCGCTCCAACACAACCTCCAGCTGTGTCCGGTCAGCATTTTCCACCAGGCAGGTACAGTTTGCCGGAGCCACATTCACGCGAATACCGCCGTCCAATGCCAAAACGCGAACCCCCGGTGAAACCGTCTTCTCCCAGGATGCCGAAAATCTGGGGCTGTAATGGGCTTTTTCAATATTGGTCACAGGAAAATCCGCATCCGGTGACAAGGCATAGGGTGCAAAGTGATGGTTCGCATAGTAGTGGGCAATATCCTCGGAGCCGGATTCCTCATCCGTGCCCATAATGAGCTTGGCATTTTTTGTCAGCGGCAGGCCCAGCTCCCGGACGCAGCGCATACCCAGCAGCGCAGCTACCAGGGGACCTTTGTCATCATCCGTGCCCCGGCCATAGATCAGGTCTCCGTCCCGTATCAGGCAGTAAGGATCCGTATCCCAGCCGTCTCCGGCGCCAACCACATCCAGATGGGCCAGAATGTGCAGCCCATCCTCCCGGTCATTCAAATCAGCCGTCCCCACGTAGCCTTCATGATTTTCCGTCCGGAATCCCCAGCGCTTTGTCAGTTCCATTGCCCGCTCCAGGGCCAGAGCAGGGCCTTCGCCAAAGGGCTTCCCGGGCTTTGCATCCGAGCGGGTGGATTCCGCAGCGATGAGAGGCACCAGTGCCTCCACCAACTCATCCTCCCGGCCCTGCATCCACTCTGAGATTCTTTCTTCCGTTGTCATAGGTATCTCCTCCTTTGTCCACATTATACCGCGCATTTTTCCAAAAGGCAATGCGTCCTTCCGCGGTTTGTGAATCTTTGTCCTGATTATTCTTGACCTTTTCCCGCCAGGGCGATATAATGGATGTATCTTCTATATAGACAAGGAGCGTTATCCATGTACTATTCCATGACCATTGCAGGCCTGAAACGGGACCTGCCCATTTGCCCTGTCAACGAGAACCTGTCCATTGCAGGTTTTGTCATCTTCGGTGACCAGGAGCTGACCGTGGCCTGTGCCCGGGAGCTGCTGAAAAAGGCACCCGAATATGACTACATTATCACCGCAGAGGCCAAGGGTATCCCCTTGGCACATGAGATGGCCCGTCAGGCCGGTGACGCAAAGTACTTCGTAGCCCGGAAGGGTTCCAAGCTGTATATGCGAGACACCTTCGGCGTGGCTGTGCGCTCCATCACCACCGATCGGGAGCAGCACCTGTATCTGGACGGCCAGGACGCAAAGCTCATCAAAGGCAAGCGCATTCTGATTCTGGACGACGTCATCTCCACCGGTGAAAGCCTCAGCGCTCTGGAAGCCCTGGTGGAAAAGGCCGGCGGCATTATCTGTGGCCGCATGGCCATTCTGGCCGAGGGCGATGCCCAAGACCGGGACGACATCATCTATCTGGAGCCCCTGCCCCTGTTCAACTCCGATGGCACCGTAAAGGAATAATCCGTATTGCACAAAAGCCCTTGATTTTCGTTTTCCGCGAAAATCAAGGGCTTTTCTATGTACTTACCAATCAGAGTCCCAGTCTGTATCGCCGCTGTCCCAGGAGTCGTTGCTGTCCCAGTTAAAATCACTGTCACTGTCGGAACGGGTCTGCGCTTCAGTTTCCCCCGGTTCCGTCTGAACAATCTGCTGATAAAGCGGTGAGTCCTCGAAGTCCGTAAGCTGGGTCTCCGCGTCCCATACCGGCGTATAGTAAAAATCCTGGGCCGCAGAGGGGTGCTGCAATTGCTCCGGCAGCGCCGCATAGTCTACGCTCTGCCAGGTATCGTCATCGAAATAGTACCAGTCGTCGTCATAGATGCCCGTCAGATGGTAATAATAGCCGGAACCGCAATGGTAATAGCCGGACTCGGTTCGTCCCCCCGCCCGGATATCCCGGGCATAGACACTGTCCTGGAAATTGGGGCAGGGCAGCTCCGGCGACCATTTCTCCCGAAGGTAATAGGGCTTGGATTCCTTGCGCGTCTCCAGTGCATCCGGCACAAGGTCCAAACCCAAGGGTCCCTGCCAATTCTTTTGGGCCGCGCTGTAGCGGAACCAGTTCAGGCCGCTGTAGCTCCCGCCGCTGTAATAATAATCGGTATTGTTGTAGGCGTAGTACCCCTCCAATGGGTCATTGCGCGTCAAAATCAGGCCATAAACCGTCAAAAACACGGTGAAGCAAACGGCAATCGCACCGATGCTTCCCACAATCATCAGAAGATTTCCCAAGAGGCCCTTGGCCCGCTTTCCGGCCTTGACCCGCAGTGCGTCCGTTCCCTCCTGCCGTTTTTTCACATTCAGCATTTTCTGCTGGATGATCTCCTGCTTGAGCCTCTGGAACAGCTCGTTGACAGCGTAAGCCTGATCCGTGCCCCGGTAGCGGACGGATCGCTCTCCGGAGGCCTTGTTTTTGTACACCACATAATTTCCGGTGTCTTCCTCATAGTAAATACCGAAGGCCTTAGGCTCCCGAATGTCCTTGCCGATGAAGAACCGGGTCACCTCTTCCGGCGGCAGGCCCTTACCTTCATACCATTGCCGAAGCTCTTCGATCGTCAAGGGCTGGTCTCCGCTGGACCGACGGACATTTCTATTGGGTGCGCCGCAGCTGGGACACACCGACTGGGTGTCGTCCATCATCGTGCCGCAGAACTCGCATTTGATTTTCATAGGCAACCCCTTTCAAAAGGCATTCTCTTTTATACTATAACGTATAACGGTGCAAAAGTAAATCATACCAAAGGATTATTTTTTTCTTCTCATCGCCTTGTTCGAAGCTCCCTCAAAAGGGCCTTCAGCTCTACGCCAGAATGCAACAGTCGATTGGCAGCTCTGTCATTCTTTTTTATCACGCTCCAAAATATTCAGTTATTTCATAGGTTTTCGCAAGAGTCGTTCTCGTATTATGCATTAACGCGATTTTAATCCTTCATTTCGCAGTTTATTATTATAAACTCTTTCGCCATTTTTCTACAAGAAATCAAAAATTGTCGATTTTTCGAATAGATTCCACACCCGTTTACATATTCTTTACACACTTTCCACATTCAGATGCATTAAAATCCCCCGGTCCGAGAACCGGGGGATCAAATGCATATGAGAAAAGAGCTTACTTCTTCAGAGCCTCTTCCACTGCTACAGCAACAGAGATGGCAGCGCCGACCATGGGTGAGCAATGCGCAGCATTGCGAGTCAAATTCTGCAACCTGCCGGTGGCAGGTTGCCACTTTACCCATGGTCCTTAGAAGTCTGAAAGCTTTTTACTTCTTCAGAGCCTCTTCCACGGCAACAGCCACGGAAACGGTGGCACCGACCATGGGTGAGCAATGCGCAGCATTGCGAGTCAAATCCTGCAACCTGCCGGTGGCAGGTTGCCACTTTACCCATGGTCCTTAGAAATCTGAAAGCTTTTTACTTCTTCAGAGCCTCTTCCACGGCAACAGCCACGGAGACGGTGGCACCGACCATGGGGTTGTTGCCCATGCCCAGGAAGCCCATCATTTCCACGTGGGCAGGCACGGAGGAGGAGCCGGCGAACTGGGCATCGCTATGCATACGGCCCATGGTATCGGTCATGCCGTAGGAAGCGGGACCGGCAGCCATGTTGTCCGGGTGCAGGGTACGGCCCGTACCGCCGCCGGAAGCGACGGAGAAATACTTCTTGCCCTGCTCAATGCACTCCTTCTTGTAGGTGCCTGCAACAGGATGCTGGAAGCGGGTGGGGTTGGTGGAGTTGCCGGTGATGGAAACATCCACGCCCTCATGGTGCATGATGGCAACGCCCTCACGGACGTCGTCAGCGCCGAAGCAGCGGACAGCTGCCCGCTCGCCATCGGAATACTTGTACTCCTTGACGATCTTCAGCTCGCCGGTGTAGTAGTCGAACTTGGTCTGCACATAGGTGAAGCCGTTGATCCGGGAGATGATCTGAGCAGCGTCCTTGCCCAGGCCGTTCAGGATGACCCGCAGGGGCTCCTTCCGGGCCTTGTTGGCGGACCGGGCGATACCGATGGCACCCTCAGCGGCAGCGAAGGACTCGTGGCCGGCCAGGAAGGCGAAGCACTTGGTCTCGTCCCGCAGCAGCATAGCGCCCAGGTTGCCATGGCCCAGACCGACCTTCCGGTCCTCAGCCACAGAGCCGTCAATGCAGAAAGCCTGCAGGCCGATACCGATGGCCTCGGCGGCCTCAGCGGCGGTCTTGACGTTCTTCTTCAGAGCGATGGCAGCGCCAACGGTGTAAGCCCAGCAGGCATTCTCAAAGCAGATGGGCTGAATGCCCTTGACGATCTCGTAGGGATCGAAGCCCTTCCCCTGGCAAATGGTGCGGCACTCTTCCACGGAGGAAATGCCGTACTGAGCGAGGACGCCGTTGATCTTGTCGATTCTTCTTTCGTAACTTTCAAACAGAGCCATTGTTTCGTCCTCCTCTTATTCCTGACGGGGGTCGATGTACTTAGGCGCGTTGTCAAAACGGCCATAGTGACCCTTTGCCTTGGCATAGGCGGTGTTGGCATCGTCGCCCTTCTTCATGAAGTCCATCATCTTGCCCAGGTTCACAAACTCATAGCCGATGATCAGGTTCTCCTCATCCAGAGCAACGCGGGTAACATAGCCTTCGGCCATCTCCAGGTAGCGGGGGCCCTTGGACTTGGTGGCGAACATGGTGCCCACCTGGCTGCGCAGGCCCTTGCCCAGGTCCTCCAGGGAAGCGCCCACAACCAGGCCGCCCTCGGAGAATGCGGACTGGCTGCGGCCGTAAACGATCTGCAGGAACAGCTCACGCATAGCGGTATTGATGGCATCGCACACCAGGTCGGTGTTCAGTGCCTCCAGAATGGTCTTGCCGATGAGGATCTCGGCAGCCATAGCGGCGGAATGGGTCATACCGGAGCAGCCGATGGTCTCCACCAGAGCCTCCTCAATGACACCCTCCTTAATGTTCAGGGTCAGCTTGCAGGCGCCCTGCTGGGGAGCGCACCAGCCGATACCGTGGGTAAAGCCGCTGATGTCCTTGATCTCCTTAGCCTGGACCCACTTTCCCTCTTCGGGAATGGGCGCGGGGCCATGGTAGGCGCCCTTAGCCACGGAGCACATATTCTGTACTTCTGCACTGTAAATCATGGCAAATTTCCTTTCTTTCAAAAGACAGTTTTCCGTCTTCGATAATCTTCCGGAAAATGCTGTGCAGAGGTAACTCTGCAGATCCCCAACAAATTCCGCATACATTATACATTCCCGGGTGGGAATTGTCAATGAAAATCGATACAAAAATACCTGTTGTATCCCTTTGAGGCACATGCCGGAGGCGATCCATATTTTACCAGTATTCTACCGGCGTTTTGGGTCAAAATAGCCTTGAACGCAGCTGCGTTCACACAAAAAATGCCGAGGAGGACCTTTTATGAACTGTCACGCCAACAAGTGCATCGAGTGTACCGTAAGTCAGTGCGCCCACCACTGCGGAACCGAGAACTACTGCTCTCTGGATTCCATTCTGGTTGGCACCCACGAGTGCAATCCCACCCAGGATCAGTGCACCGACTGCATGTCCTTCCACAAGAAGTAAGGGGAAGCTTTGCAGGCAGGCCTGCGGAGGGTCTGCCTGCAAAAAAGCACAGCCTCGGCGGCTTTTCCTTGACGAATCTGCCGTTTTTTTGTATGATAGAGAAAACCAAATCGTCACGAGGAGGGCTTGCCATGAGCAGCTACGACGAAACAGCTTCCCCGGATCGCGATCCGCTGTCCCCCGCGCCTGAGGAAGCACCGGACACCGTACAGGAAACCGCCCCCGAAGCGGCGGGGATGCCCCAGGAGGCATCGGCCGATACCGGCAAAGAGGCAGCGGCCGAACCCGCTCAGGATACATCTGTCCCACAGGAATCCCAGAGGAAGAAGCCCTCTTCTCCCTATGAAAACTCCCCCTACTCCGGCTACTATGATACACATCCCCAGTCCCAGCCAAAGACCGCAAAGCACAGCCGGGAGAAGTCGGCACGCCCCGCCCGTCAGGGCAAGGGAAAGCGCATTGCCTGCGCTGCCGCTGCGGCACTGGTGCTTTTCGGCAGCTGTGCCCTGACCTATCGGCTGGCCTTTGACCGCGCAAAAGCAGAAAATGACCGCGCCGTGACCGCTCTGAACCGTCAGCTGACAGACCTGCAAAACCAGATTGCCGGGCTGAACCGCTCCGGCGGAGCCTCCCAGGCCGGTACCCTGATCCCCGCCCAGGGGCTTACACCGGCTCAGGTCTACGCCCGAAACGTGGGCAGCGTGGTCGCCATCTCCTGCGATACCAGCATGACCCTGAACGGCCAGCACATGAACGCCACGGTCACGGGCTCCGGCTTTATCCTGACCGAGGATGGCTATGTGGTCACCAACTACCATGTGGTAGAAGACGCCACCTCCGTTACCGTCACAACCCAGTCCGACGAAAGCTTTGAAGCCACCGTCATCGGCCACGATACCACCGCAGACATGGCTCTGCTAAAAGTGGAAGCCCAGAATCTCCAGGCCGTTACTCTGGGCTCCAGCAGTGAACTGATGATCGGCGACATGGTGGTCGCCATTGGCAATCCCCTGGGGACGCTGAACGCCACCCAGACCGTGGGCTACATCAGCGGCATCAACCGTCAGGTCTCCACGGACAACAACTATACCACCATGCTCCAGACCGACGCCGCCATCAATTCCGGCAACTCCGGCGGCCCGCTGTTCAATACGAAGGGGGAGGTCATTGGTATCACCACTGCCAAGTATTCCGGCACATCTTCCTCCGGCGCCAGTATCGAGGGCATCGGCTTCGCCATTCCCATTGATGACCTGAAGCGGAATCTGGAGGAGCTGCAAACAAAGGGCTACATCAGCTCTGCCTACCTCGGCATTATGGGTATGGACGTAGACCCAGAGGCAGTAAAAAACTATGGCATTCCAAGCGGCGCCTATGTGGATTCCGTGGAAGCCAATTCCCCCGCCGAGCAGGCCGGTGTCCAGGCCAAAGACATCATCATCGCCCTGGGGGGCCAGAAGATTGGCAGCTTCAGCGACCTGGCCCGGGTCCTGCGCAGCTTCTCCCCGGAGGACGAAACCACCGTCACGGTCTACCGCGGCGGAAAGGAGCTGACTCTGCCCATTACGCTGGGGGAAAAGCCCCGGGAGGACGCCTCCGCGCAGGCCGAAAATGGCGGTGAAATGCCCTCCGAAGGCAGTTTTCAGGAGTGGTTCGATTATTTCAACCGCTTTTCCGGCGTCAATCCGTAATCTATATGCGATAAATATTTCGGTCCGGTGCGCGCAAATCAGGCGCACCGGGCTTTTCTCTTGGTGTTTGTCGAAAAATGTCGAAAAAGGTCGATAAAAAGTCACGCTTCACACATTGAAAATGTGCTTCCCGTATGTTATTCTTTACCCAGATTCTGCAACAAGGGGGGCTTCTCCTCGTGGAAACCATGACATTATTAATTGCTGACAGTTCCGAAGAATTTTGCAACAGCCTGATAGATGCCCTGCAGGGGAATTATCGAATCCAAACCTGTCGAACCGGCAAGGAGGCCCTGGAGATCCTGCGCACTTCAACGCCGGATCTTCTGATCATGGACCTGATGCTGCCGGAGCTGGACGGTTTGACCCTTTTGCAGGTGCTGGCCGATTCCGGCATCCGCCCCACAGTGCTGGCCACCACCCGTCTGGCCAATGACTACGTTATCGCGACTTCTACAAAGCTCGGCGTAGAATACCTGATGGTCAAGCCCTGCGACATCCGGGCCATCGCAAAGCGTGTGCGGGATCTGAGCTGTCAAAAACCGCGTCCAAGACTCAGCGCACCGGACCCAAAAACCCACGTCTCCAATCTGCTGATCTCTTTGGGTGTCTCCACCAAGCTGCGGGGCTATGCCTATCTGCGGGAGGCAGTGCTGCTGATGATCCAAAATCCCATGCAGTCCATTACAAAGGAGCTCTACCCCGGTGTTGCCAAGCAGTTTTCCAGCACACCGACACAGGTCGAGCGTTCCATCCGCAATGCCATTCAGCACGCCTGGGAGCGGCGCAATGAGGAGCAGTGGCTCCAGGTATTCCAGCCGGACAAAGCCGGTAAGATTGCGCGGCCCAGCAATGCTGCCTTCATCTCCCGTCTGGCAGACCGGCTGCTCCTGGATCAGCTGCAGCTGACGATGCCCTGATGCGCGGCACACCGATCCGCCCGTTTCGGCTGTATGCCGGCGGGCGGATTTTCATTTCTCCGTCTTGTATCTTTTTAACTATATTTTTATCTTTTTGAATTAAAAAAGAATTGACAGCGGGGTGTGCTCTGGTGTATAGTAGCGGTATGCGGTTTCTTCCGCTGAAAGGAGAAATACCCCGTGCTGCAAACAAAAGACCTTTTTGACTTTTCCCACAGCATTGCAGGCCCCTATCTGATGGGCTTTTCCTATCCCTGGCAGGCCCTTGCCGGAATCAAGCAGCTGATCCTCGACCTGGGAAAACAGCTGGGCAGCGACTATACCGAGATTTCCCCCACCGTTTGGGTCCATAAAACGGCCACCATCGCCCCCACCGCCTACTTAGGCGCCCCCTGCATCATCGGGGCCGGAACGGAGGTCCGCCACTGCGCCTTCATCCGGGGCAGCGCCCTGGTGGGTGAAAACTGTGTTGTCGGCAACTCCGTAGAGCTGAAAAACGTCATTCTCTTCGACAATGTGCAGGTCCCCCACTACAACTACGTGGGCGACAGCATTCTGGGCTACAAATCCCACATGGGTGCAGGCAGCCTGACCTCCAACGTCAAGTCCGATAAAACCCTGGTGGTGGTGAAAGCCCCGGACGAGCAGATCCCCACGGGGCTGAAAAAGTTCGGGGCCATGCTGGGCGACTTCGTGGAAGTGGGCTGCAACAGCGTTCTGAACCCCGGAACGGTCATCGGCCCCCACAGCAATATCTATCCCACCTCCTGCGTGCGCGGGGTGGTCCCCCCGGATAGCATCTGGAAAACCGGCGGCAACATTGTCGCCAAGCGGAAAGACTGAGGAGGATACCTATGGGAAAATACTTTGGCACTGACGGCTTCCGCGGCGAAGCCAACGTAACCCTGACTGCCGACCACGCCTTCAAGGTGGGGCGTTTTCTGGGCTGGTACTATGGCCAGCTGAAGCGCCGGGCCGGTTCCGACGATCCGGCGCGAATCGTCATCGGCAAGGATACCCGCCGCTCCAGCTATATGTTTGAGTACAGCCTGGTGGGCGGTCTGGTGGCCTCCGGCGCGGACGCCTACCTGCTGCACGTAACCACCACTCCCTCCGTGGCCTTCGTGGCCCGAACCGACGGCTTCGATTGCGGCATTATGATCTCCGCCAGCCACAACCCTTACTACGACAACGGCATCAAGCTCATCAACAGCTCCGGCGAAAAAATGGACGAGTCCGTCATCGCCCTGGTTGAGAGCTACATTGACGGGAATCTGGAGTGCTTCGGCCGCCGCTGGGAGGAGCTGCCCGCCGCCAAGCGGGAGCAGATCGGCCGGACGGTGGACTATGTGTCCGGCCGAAACCGGTACATCGGCTATTTGATCAGCCTGGGGCTCTACTCCTTTAAGGGCCTGCGCATCGGTCTGGACTGCGCCAACGGCAGCGCCTGGAACATTGCAAAATCCGTGTTCGATGCCTTGGGCGCCAAGACCTATGTCATCAACAACCAGCCTGACGGCTACAATATCAACACCAATGCCGGCTCCACCCACATTGAGGGCCTGCAAAAGTTTGTGGTGGAAAACGGTCTGGACGCAGGCTTCGCCTTTGACGGCGACGCGGACCGGTGCCTGGCGGTGGACGAAAAGGGTGAGGTCGTCACCGGAGACCATATTCTCTACTTCTGCGGCAAGCACCTGAAAGAGGAAGGGCAGCTCATGGGCAACACCGTGGTGACCACCGTTATGAGCAACTTCGGTCTGTACAAGGCCTTCGACGAGTGCGGCATCCGCTATGAGAAGACCAAGGTGGGCGACAAGTACGTCTACGAAAACATGATGATGAACGGCTACCGTCTGGGCGGCGAGCAGAGCGGCCACATCATTTTCTCCCGCTATGCCTCCACCGGCGACGGAATCCTCACCAGCCTGAAGATCATGGAAACCATGATCGCTGAAAAGAAGACCCTGAGCCAGCTTTCTGAGGGCTTTACGTTCTACCCCCAGGTACTGAAAAATGTCCGGGTGGACGACAAGGCCGCAGCCCAGGCAGACCCCGCCGTGCAGAAAGCCATTGCCGAGGTTACCGCCCAGCTGGGCTCCACCGGCCGGATCCTGGTCCGGGAGTCCGGCACGGAGCCCGTCATCCGGGTCATGGTAGAGGCCGAGAGCAAGCCCCTGTGCCAGGAGCTTGTGGACCGGGTGGTCGGCGTGATCCAAAGCACAGGGCACGCAGTATAATCCGCAGCAGTTCCGGGGCTCCCCTTCTTGGGGAGCCCCAAAATGCTTTTCGTTCACAATTTGCTTGTTGAAATGCCCTTCGGATTATGTTAAACTAATCTTAAAGATAGGATCGTACATACGCAGGAGGACAAGCATGGACGACGAGAAGATCAAAGCCAGGATCGGCAGCAATATTGCCTCCTTCCGAAAGGCTGCAGGGCTGACCCAGGCCGGATTGGCCGAAAAACTGAATTATTCCGACAAAGCCATCTCCAAATGGGAGCGGGGAGAATCCGTCCCCGATGTTCTGACGCTGATGCAGCTGGGGCAGCTTTTCGGCGTTACCATGGACGCGCTGGTCAGCAGCGACTCCCCCGCCGGAGCCGGGCTGCAGGAGCCGGAACGGCCCACAGCCAGGAAAGGCATTATCCAGGCACTGGTCAGCACCCTTGTGTGGTTCGTGGCCCTGTTTTTCTTCGTGGTCATCTCCTCCTTCCGGATTCCCGGCAGCTGGGTGGCCTTTGTCTATGCCATTCCCGTCAACGCCATTGTTCTTCTGAGTTTGCGCTCCGCCTGGGGCATGTTCAGCTGGAACCGGGCGCTGATCTCCGTCATCGTCTGGGGCAGCCTGACCAGCCTGTATATTTCCCTGCTGGTCTTCACCCACGCAAACGTATGGAAGCTGTTTTTGCTGGGCATTCCCGGACAAATTGCCATTTTCCTATGGTTCCGGATGTTCCGCAAACCGGCCCGAAAAGCAGCAGAGCAGGAGGAAACGCAAGATGGTGAATAAAAAAGAGCTGAGGCAGCAGATCCGTGCCCAAAAGCGGGCCATGACCGAAGCGCAAATCGAAGAAAAAAGCCGCATTCTGGGGGAGAAATTCCGGGCCTGCCCCCAGTACGCCCGGGCAAAGACCGTCTATGGGTACCTGCCCTACAATCAGGAGGTCCGGACCGTGCCCATGCTGCGGCAGGCCCTGCTGGACGGCAAGGCCGTTGCCGTGCCCAAGGTCTACGGCGACGAGATGAAGTTCATTCTCCTGTCCGACCTGGACGCCGTTGCCAAGGGCTATGCAGGAATCCCAGAGCCCATCGCCGACGGTCCCGAGGCCGCAGACCCGGAGGCTCTGGTGCTGATGCCCGGTCTGGTCTTTGACCCCCAGGGCCACCGCATCGGCTACGGCGGCGGGTTCTACGACAAATTTCTCTCCCGGGAGCCAAACCATCCCACGGTAGCCCTGTGCTACGATTTTCAGGTGCTGCCGGAGCTGGAAACAGAAGAATTTGACATTCCCGTGGACACAGTCCTCTGGGCTTAAAGAAAGGCGAGAGTATGGACGCACTCATTTGGATTGTTACGGCGGCCCTGGTTTTCGGCATCTGCCGTCTTGTGGATATCGGCTTTCAGAAGCTTTTCCGCAACAAGGCCGAGCATCTGTCCGGCAAGGCTGTCCGGGTCAATAAGCGCTATGGCGTATTCGGGGTTATTCTCTGCGCTCTGGGCGTTGCCGCCATTGTCAGCGGCTGCAAGGGGGATCAGGTTCTGCTCTGGGGCGGCGTCATCGTCTTCCTGCTGGGCGCATCCCTCACCGTCTATTACTTAGGCTATGGCATTTTTTACGGAGAGGACAGCTTTCTGGTATCCACCCTGTTCAAGAAAAGCGTCTCCTATCCCTACAGCGCCATTGTCAGCCAGAAGCTTTATCTGATCACCGGCGGCAATATCGTGGTAGAGCTGCAATTGGAGAACGGCAAAACCATCTCCCTGCAATCGACCATGGAGGGTGTTTACCCCTTCCTGGATACCGCCTTCCAGCGCTGGTGCGCCCAGAAAAACCTGACCCCGGAGGAATGCGACTTTTATGACCCCCAGAAGAGCTGGTGGTTCCCCCACGAGGAAAGCTGATGGCACACATACCCAGCGGTACTACCGCGCAAATCGATGTGCTGACCTTCCGGGAAGCCCTGGCCTCCGCCAATACGCCAAATGCAGACTATGACATTGGGCGGTGGCTGTATGCACCTTGCCTTTACTCCGAGTACCGATACATTCTGGGCACCCGGGGGGAAAAGCCCCTGATCTGCATCGGCATCAATCCCTCCACCGCCAAGCCGGACGCCCTGGACAACACCCTGAAATCCGTGGAGCGCATTGCCCTGGGCAACGGTTACGACAGCTTCCTCATGTTCAACGTCTATGCCCAGCGGGCCACGGATCCGGACACCATGGAGCGAGTCTGCAATCCGGTTCTGCACCGCGAGAACATGGAGGCCTTCCGCTATATTCTCTCGCTGTCAAAAGCGCCCGCCGTCTGGGCTGCCTGGGGTGCCATCATTGAAAAGCGGGCGTACCTGCCCCAATGCGTCCGGGATATGCTGGAAATCGGCAGGCAGTACGGTGCCCGCTGGTACTGCGCCGGCGCCGTCACCAAAAAGGGGCACCCTCATCATCCCCTGTATCTGCGCAAGGACGAAAAGCTGAAACCCTTCGACGTGGAAAGCTATCTGGAACACCTGTAACATCCCCGCCGCGAGAAAGCGGCGGGATTTCATTTCTTACAAAACTGTTCGTTTTTCCCCGGAAATTGTAAGCCGAATCGATGGAGCGCCGGGCTTTCCCCTGCTATAATAGCCCCAGAAAACGCAAGGAGGAAAACAAGCAATGAAAATACTGGAAGTCAGTGAGGTCCGGAAGGTCTATACCACCCGGTTCGGTGCCAATCAGGTGGAGGCCCTGCGGTCCGTCAGCTTCAGCGTGGAGCAGGGAGAATACGTGGCCATTATGGGCGAATCCGGCTCCGGCAAGACCACGCTTCTGAACATTCTGGCCGCCCTGGACCGGCCCACGGCAGGCAGCGTCATTCTGGATGGGCAGGACCTGGGCAAGGTCAAGGAGGACCAGATGGCCTCCTTCCGCCGGGACAATCTGGGCTTCGTGTTCCAGGAGTTCAACCTGCTGGACACCTTTACGGTGGAGGACAACATATACCTGCCTCTGGTTCTGGCCGGGAAAAGCTACAAGGAAATGCCCGGGAAGCTCCAGCCCATTGCCCAAGAGCTGGGTATCCTGCCCCTGCTGAAAAAATATCCCTATGAGATCTCCGGCGGCCAGAAACAGCGCTGCGCCGTGGCCCGGGCCATGATCACGGACCCCAAACTGATTCTGGCCGACGAGCCCACCGGTGCCCTGGATTCCAAGTCCAGCGACGAGCTGCTGGGTCTTTTCAGCCGCATCAATGAACAGGGCCGGACCATCCTGATGGTGACCCACTCCGCCAAGGCCGCCAGCCACGCCAGCCGGGTGCTCTTCATCAAGGACGGACAGGTCTTCCACCAGCTCTACCGGGGCAGGAACACCAACGAGCAGATGTATCAGCTGATCTCGGATACGCTGACCACTTTGGCAACAGGCGGTGAGCAGGCATGAGAGCACTTTATCGCAGACTGGCCTGGGACGGTATCCGGAAAAACAAGCAGCTGTATTTCCCCTATCTGCTCACCGGCAGCGTCATGGTCATGATCTTCTACATTCTCTACGCAATGACCGATGCCACATGGATGGCCTCCGTCCGGGGCAGCGGCTGGGCGGTTTATGTGATGCAGCTGGGCAGCATTGTGATCGGCGTCTTCTCATTGCTGTTTCTGTTCTATACCAATTCCTTCCTGGTCCGGCAGCGCTACAAGGAATTCGGCCTTTACAATGTGCTGGGCATGGACAAACGGAACATCAGCCGGGTGCTCTTCTGGGAAAACCTCTATGTGGCGCTCATCACCCTGCTGTGCGGCTTTATTCTTGGCATTGCCATGAGCAAGGCGGCGGAATTGGCGCTGATGAATCTGCTGCACCAGCCCATTGATTACAAAATTCGGCTCAGCCCGAAGGCCATGGTCACCACGGTTCTGGTCTACGGCGGCATCTTTCTGCTGCTTCTGCTCAACTCCCTGATCCGGGTCCGCAGAGCAAAGCCCCTGGAGCTGATCAAAACCGCCAGCATGGGCGAGCGGATGCCCAAATTTCTCTGGGTGGAGGCCCTGGCGGGCGTCGTCCTGCTGGGATACGCCTACTATCTGGCCGTTGCCATTCAGGAGCCTCTGTCGGCCCTGATCTGGTTCTTTATAGCGGTTCTTCTGGTCATTCTTGCCACCTATGCCCTGTTCCTGGCAGGCTCCGTGGTGCTGTGCAAGCTGCTGAAAAAGAACAAGAAATACTATTACAAGGCAAACCACTTCGTCTCCGTGTCCTCCATGATGTTCCGGATGCGGCGCAACGGCGCGGGCCTGGCCTCCATCTGCATTCTGCTGACCACGGTGCTGGTGATGCTGGTGTCCACAGCCAGCCTGTACATCGGCGCAGAGGGCAGCATCCAGGCCCGCTATCCCGACGGCATCACGATCACGTCCAGATTTGACAGCTGGCAGACGATGGCGGACAGCGCCCCCATTCTGGAGGAAGCCGTCCGACAGGCGGCAGGCGATGCCCCCATTCACAGCTACCGCTCTGCCCAGACCAGCGGCCTTCTGACAGAGACAGGACTCTACTGGGATGCGGATACCTACCGGCAGGAGCATGGCGCTCTGCGCTCCTATGACCAGATGGGCACGGTGATCGCCCTGCCCCTGGAGGACTACAACCGGATGATGGGCACTCAGGAGACCCTGGAGGACGGGGAATGCCTGCTCTACTGCTCCCGGCTCCGCTACAGCTGGGACAGCTTCGCCCTGGAGGGCGGCCCGACCCTGCGGGTGAAGAAAGTGCTGACCCAGTGCTTTGATATCGGCTCTGCCGTGTCAGATATCACCCCCACCGTGGTTCTCATTACAAAGGACAGCCAGGGCTTTCTGACCGGCGCAACCGGCACTTTCCAGTGGATCTGCGGCTTTGATGCACCGGAGACCCACCGGGAACAGGCCATTGCCCGGAAGCTTTCTGCGGACCTGGGCAAGCTGGGAGAGGGCATTCCCGGCCTGCAAATGTCCATGGTAGAAAGCCGGGAAAACAACCGCAGCGGCTTCTACGAGCTGAACGGCAGTCTGCTGTTTTTGGGTGTGATGCTGAGCATTGTCTTTCTGTTCGCAGCCGTGCTCATCATCTACTACAAGCAGCTCTCCGAGGGCTACGAGGACCGCAGCCGGTTTGCCATCATGCGCAAGGTGGGCATGACCCGGCGGGAGATCCGGGCCTCCATCAATTCCCAGATGCTCACGGTCTTTGCCTCTCCCCTGCTCATGGCCGGGCTGCACCTGTGCTTTGCCTTCCCCTTCCTGTGGAAAATTCTGATGCTGTTCGGCCTGCTTGACAAGGTGCTGGTCACCTGGGTGGCCCTGGGGTGCTTTTTGATCTTCGCCCTGGCCTATGCCCTTGTGTACAAGCGCACCTCCAACACCTATTACACCATCGTCAGCGGGGCCAAGGCAGAATGAGCAGGAAATTTGCTGTCTGGGCCATAGATGCCGTTTCCCTTGCGCTTCTTGCTCTGCTTGCCATCCCGACCGCAATTCTGGCGGCCCTGATGGGCCTCATCTGGGACTGTGCCGACAAGCTGACCCAGCGGCTGAAATAAAGATTCTCGGGGCTGCCCTTGGGCAGCCCTTTTATTTGCAGAATGCACGGAAGCTCTCTTGCTTTTTGAGGCTTTTTTTGGTATAGTAACGGAAATCAGGGCAGCTGTCCGCGACATTGGAAGAAACATCTCCGCCACAAAGACTGCTGCAACGAAAACAAAGTCATAAAAATAATATAAGAGCAGACTGCTTGAGCGGCAGCAGCTTCCCACAAGAAAGGAACCAACTATGAGCGTACACGAATCCGGTGAAATGTACCTGGAGGCCATCCTGGTGCTGAGCCAAAAAACACCCTTCGTCCGCAGCGTGGACGTGGGCGAATATTTGGGCTATTCCAAGCCCAGCGTCTCCCGGGCCATGGGCATTCTCCGGGAGGAGAACTATATCACCGTGGGCAAAGACGGCGGCCTGCTCCTGACGGAGAAGGGCCGTGCCTTGGCGGAGACCATCTACGAGCGCCACACCGTGCTGTCCAAAATGCTCATCCATCTGGGTGTCTCTGAGGAGACCGCCGCAGCGGATGCCTGCCGCATGGAGCACGTCATTTCCGACGAAAGCTTCCAGGCCATCAAGCGCCACGCCAACAGCCTCCGGTGAACGGAATGCCTATGCACGATTGCGCCTCCTGCGGCGGCTGTAAGGGCGGCTGCACCGGCTGCGGCGGCTGCGACAGGAGCCTGACCATGACCCAGCCGGAAATTGACTTTTTGCTGCTTCTCGCCCAGACGCCCTTCCTGCCGGTGGGCAGAGCCCTGGGTGAGGAAACCCCCATTTTTGAAAATGACCCGTCTAAAACGCCGGTGCTGGAAGTGCTGGAAAAGAAAAGCCTCATTTCCATTGACTACCGTTTCCCTTTGAAGGGCTGCGAAGACGGCTGGTATTTAAGCTGCCCCGTGCAGGGCAGTCTGGCGCTGACCGCCCGGGGGCAGCAGGTGCTGGACCTGATTGATTATCAGGGAATCTTATAGCAGGCGAACAGGACTACTTTGAGCGTTTTCCAAGAAAAGGGATTGACAAACCGCCTCAATTGGGGTATTATGTCGGCAACCGAACAGAAAAAGGCATAGATGGAAAGAGTAAGCGCGCACAGTCCTCTCAGAGAGCCCCGCATGGTGGAAAGGGGCAGGTACGAAGCCGCCGAACATGGTTCCGGAGCCGCGGGGGTGAATTTTTTGAGCCCGCGACGGGAGCGCCCGTTACAGCGCAGGAGTATGCTGGTACTCCCCGAGGCGCTTTCCCGTGAGGGCAGCGCGAAGCAAGGTGGTAACACGGATTTTTCCGTCCTTGTGCCTTAAGGCGCGGGGACGGTTTCTTTTTTTGAAGGAGGAATTCCATTTGGCGGCAATAATCGAGCTGCAAAAGCTAAACAAAACCTTTGGCAGCGGTGAAAACCAGGTAAATGCATTGCAGGATGTGTCCATCTCCATTGAACAGGGCGATATCTTTGGCATCATTGGCCTGTCCGGTGCGGGCAAAAGCACCCTGGTTCGCTGCATCAATCTGCTGGAACGGCCGGACAGCGGCGATGTCCTGTTCCACGGGCAAAACCTGTGCGATTTGCGCGACAAGCAGCTCCGACAGCAGCGGCGGAAAATCTCCATGATCTTCCAGAGCTTCAATCTGCTGGAGCAGCGCACCTCTCTGGACAATATCTGCTTCCCCATGGAGCTGGCAGGCACGCCCAAAAAGCAGGCCCGGGAAAAGGCCCGGGAGCTGCTGGAAACCGTCGGCCTGCCGGACAAGGCGGATGCCTACCCCGTGCAGCTCTCCGGCGGCCAGAAGCAGCGCATTGCCATTGCCCGGGCTCTGGCCTCAGACCCCGAGGTGCTGCTGTGCGATGAAGCCACCTCCGCCCTGGACCCCAAGACCACAGGCCAAATCTTGAGCCTGCTGCAAAAAATCAACCGGGAGCAGGGCATCACCGTGATTCTCATCACCCACCAGATGTCCGTCATCGAGCAGATCTGCAACCGGGTGGCCATTCTGGACTCCGGCAAGGTAGCCGAGATCGGCGCAGTGGAACAGGTCTTCTCCAATCCCCAGTCCCAGGCTGGCCGACGGCTGGTGAGCCCTGCCGTGGCAGAGCCTGCGGCGGCCTGGAATATGCCCATTGCCCGCATCGCCTTCAACGGCGGCGCTTCCGAGGCCCCCGTCTTTGCACAGCTGATCAAGCAGACCGGTGTAGAGCCCTCCATCATGGGCGCCGCCACCCGGAATGTGGACGGCAAGGCCTTCGGCACCATGCTGATCAGCCTGCCGGAGGACAGCGCCAAGAAGCAGGAAATTCTGGATTTCCTGAACGGCTGTGAGGGTGTCAGCGCAGAGGAGGTGCAGGAACATGTTTGATTTGTTTTCCGATGCGGCGAAGGTCGCCGCCCAGATGGAGATTATCTCCAGCGAATATGGCTTTGCCCTGTGGGAGACCCTGTATTCCCTGGCACTGGAGGTGCTGTTTGCCTATGTGGTAGGTCTGCCTCTGGGCGTGCTGCTGGTCACCGGCGAAAAGGACGGCATTCATCCCCTGCCCAAGTGGCTCATGGCCATTCTCAACGGCATCATCAACCTGCTGCGCAGCGTTCCGTTTCTGATTCTGATGATCATTGCCCTGCCTCTTTCCAAGGTGATCGTGGGCACAAAGGTGGGCACTGCCGCCACCATCCCGCCCATGGTCATTGCCGCATTTCCGCTGGTGGCCCGGATGGTGGAATCCAGCCTGCGAGAGGTTGATCAGGGCGTTGTAGAGGCGGCCCAGTCCATGGGTGCCAGTGCTTTCCAGATCGTCCGCAAGGTGCTTCTGCCGGAAGCCCTGCCCAGCCTGATCTCCGGCGGCACCATCACCATTGCCACCATTCTGGGCTACGGCGCCATGGCCGGTATCATCGGCGGCGGCGGTCTGGGCAAAATGGCCATCAACTACGGCTACTACAACTTCAAGTTCATCGTCATGTGGGCAGCCGTCATCGGCCTGATCATTCTGGTCCAGCTCTTCCAGTCCCTGGGCACCCGCCTGGCCAACCGCTGCGACAAGCGGCTGCGGAAGAAAAATTAAATAGGCTTCCCCTGGGGGAAGCTGTCGCGGCCCTTTGGGCCGTGACTGATGAGGGGCGGCAGGCAAGACTGGTTTAGAACCGGCCTGAGCAAATCTACGCTTATTCGCTGGAACATAATTGCGTGGAGTTCATCTTGCTGGTTCTGCGTCCCGCCCCTCATCCGACCCGCCTACGGCGGGCCACCTTCCCCCAGGGGAAGGCTTAGAAATCGTTTTCACCGGGAAATCCCCCGTTGAAATAAAACCCTTACGATAAGGAGCGTTATGAAAATGAAAAAGACACTTGCAATTGTTCTGGCCCTGGTTCTGTGCCTGGGCGCACTGACCGCCTGCGGCAGTAAGAAGGACTCCGGCGACAAGACCATCACCGTAGCTGCTTCCCCCACGCCCCACGCCGAAATTCTGAAGGTCGCCGGTGACGTTCTGGCCAAGGACGGCTGGGAGCTGAAGGTCACCGAGTACGCCGACTACGTGGTCCCCAACAATGTTGTGGAGGACGGCGAGTGCGATGCCAACTACTTCCAGCATCAGCCCTACCTGGATACCTTCAACGCAGAAAACGGCACCCACCTGGTGAGCGTTGCCGCAATCCACTATGAGCCCTTCGGCATCTACGCCGGCACCAAGTCCGCAATCGCTGATCTGGCCGACGGCGACAAGATCGCCATTCCCAACGATGGCTCCAACCGTGCCCGGGCCCTGCTGCTGCTGGAGGCCAACGGCATCATCACCCTGAAGGAGGGTGTTGGCATGGAGGCCACCGCTCTGGACATTGTTGAGAATCCCAAGAATGTGGAAATCGTAGAGATGGAAGCCGCTCAGATCGCCGGTGTCCGTGACTCCGTGGCTCTGGCCGTCATCAACGGCAACTACGCCCTGAACGCCGGTCTGAACGCCGGTACCGACGCCATCGCCACCGAAGATCCCAACTCCGTCTCCGCCCAGACCTATGCCAATGTGCTGGTGGTCAAGGAGGGCAACGAGAACACCGAGAAGACCCAGGCTCTGCTGAAGGCTCTGACCAGCCAGGAGGTCAAGGACTACATCAACGAGACCTACTCCGGCGCTGTTGTGCCCATTTTCTAAGCACACAAGCTCTGCGGGACAGCCAAATGGCTGCCCCGCCTTTTTGTACAAAATCTCTTGACGAACCGTAAAAACAGCGCTAGAATAGTGAAACTAGCCTTTGAAGGAAAGAGAAAAATCATGAATTGGAACGAATATACCCTGGGCGTCCGCCGGGGAATGCCGGTGGGGATGGGGTATCTCTCCGTGAGCTTTGGCTTCGGTACCCTGGCTGCCTCCCAGGGCATCCGGGTCTTGGATGCCTTTCTGATTTCCGCCACCAACGTTACCAGCGCAGGCCAGTTTGCCGGGCTCACCCTGATTCTGGCAGGGGCCGGGCTGTGGGAGGTCATCCTGACCCAGCTCATCATCAACAGCCGCTATGCCCTGATGAGTCTGGCCCTAAGCCAGCGCATGGGAGAAAAAATCGGATTCTTCCCCCGGCTTTTCATTGCCTTTATGAATACGGATGAAATATTCGCCCTGGCCATGTCCCGGAAGGAACCGCTGACGGTGCCGTTTTTGCTGGGGCTGGGACTGCTGCCCTTCCTGGGCTGGACGGCGGGAACCGCTCTTGGCGGTCTGGCAGGCTCCATCCTGCCGGAGGCCATCCGGACGGCCCTGGGCATTATGCTCTACGGAATGTTCATCGCCATTGTGGTGCCCCCTGCCAAAAAGGAACGCCCTGTTCTGTTTGCCGTGATTCTGGCCCTGGTGTGCAGCTGCCTGCTGGACTGGGTACCGGTGTTTCAACACATCTCCGCCGGTATCGCCATCGTCATCTGCACCGTCCTGGCGGCAGGTGTCTGTGCCGCCCTGTTCCCCATTTCGGAAGAGGAGGCGGAAGAAGCAGTATGAATATCTATGTCTACACCGCCGCTATGGCGCTCACCACCTATCTCATCCGGATGCTGCCGCTGACCATTTTCCGTAGGCCCATCCGCAGCCGGTTTCTCCGGTCCTTCCTCTACTACGTTCCCTATGCCTGCCTGACGGCTATGACCTTCCCCGCCATCCTCACCGGCGCCGGGACCCTGGCCGCCGGAATCGGTGCGCTGATCGTTGCCGTTTCTCTGGCATACCTTGGAAAAAGCCTTGTGGTGGTGGCCCTCAGCAGCAGCGCTGCCGTATTTCTCATCAATCTGATCTGTACCTATCTGCCCCTGTAAAAATCCACTTTTAGGAGGACCTCCCCATGGGCGTTATTGAACTGTTCATTCTTGCCGTTGGCCTGAGTATGGATGCCTTTGCCGTCTCCGTGTGCAAGGGTCTGGCGATGAAAAAGGCCCCCGCCAAGGCCATGGTGGTCTGCGGCGCCTGGTTTGGCGGCTTTCAGGCCCTGATGCCCCTGATCGGCTACTATCTTGGCACGCTGTTCATCGATGCGATCTCCGCCATTGACCACTGGATCGCCTTTGCCCTGCTGGCACTCATCGGCATCAATATGCTGCGGGAGGCCCTGAGCAAGGACGAGGACGGGGAAACGCCGGACGCAGACCTGTCCGTAAAGACCATGTTCATCATGGCTGTAGCCACCTCCATTGACGCACTGGCCGTTGGTATCTCCCTGGCCATGGCAGGCGTCAGCAATATCTTCCTGGCCGTGCTGCTCATTGGTGCCACCACCTTTGTGCTCTCCGCCATTGGCGTGAAGGTTGGCTCCGTGTTCGGGAGCAAGTACGAAAAGAAGGCGGAGATCGTCGGCGGCGTGATTCTGATTCTGCTGGGCGTGAAGATTCTGCTGGAGCATCTGGGGATTCTGTAATGGAAAAGAAGTACCTCCGGAAGCACTTCGCGTTATACCTGTGCTTTGTGATCCTGAATCTTGCCTTCATCTGGGGCAATTCTTTCGTCCCCGGGGAAATATCCGGGGAAATCAGCGGCGGAATCTTTGAAGTCGTCTCCGATCTGTTCGCCGTATTCGGTGACAAAGGGCAGTTCGTTCTGCGGAAGCTGGCCCACTTCTCGGAGTTCACCGCTCTCGGCTTTTTCCTCACAGGCCTGTGGAGAAATATTTCCTGCCGGGAGCATGTGACCGCGCCGCTGCTATTGGGGTTGGCCGCTGCCTGCACCGATGAAACCATCCAGATCTTTTCCCCGGGCCGGGGCTCCAGCCTCATCGATGTCTGGATTGACTTCTCCGGTGTATGTCTGGGCTTTCTGCTCAGCCGTCTGCTTCGGCATCTTCTCGACAGAAAAGCCGCCCGAAAAGGGCCTCACACATAGCAAAAGACAGCGCAAGGATGCTCTGCTGCGGAGCATCCTTGCGCTGTTTTTATCTATCTATTTTGTGGAGCTGCGCTTTACCAGCTCCGTCGGCAGGTAAATGCTCTGGGGGAGCTGCTCGCCGCCTTTCAGCCGCCGTTCCAGCGCGGCAACTGCCGCAACACCGATCTCCACCGTGGGTACATGAATGGTGGACAGAGGCGGGCAGGACACCTGGGACAGCTCTATATCGCTGAGCCCGATCACCGCCACCTCGTTGGGGATCTGGATATGCAGGGAATACATACCGCTGAGTGCCGCAATGGCCATCAGGTCGCTGCCGCAGAAGATGGCCGTGGGCCGCCGGTCCGCCGACAGGGCCATAATGGCCTTCACCTGCTCAATGCAAATCAGCTCATCCCACAGGCAGTCCCGCACCAGGGCATCATCCACCGGCAGCCCCGCAGCCTCTATGACGCTGCGATAGCCCCAGTAACGGCGGCTGGTTTTGATATTCCGGGACAGGCCGCTGCCGCCGATATAGGCAATGCGCCGGTGGCCCAGGTCAACCAGATGCCGGGTCGCCTGACAGGCAGCGGCAAAATGGTCATAGCCGACATTGTCGATATCCGTATGCAGCGTGTCCACGCCCACACAGCAGGGCACCTTCGCCCGGACATAGTTATAGGTCTGACTATCCAGAGTCTCCATCAGAATCAGGCCGGAAACAGGCTTGCTGAAGGTGCTCATCAGCGTATCCTTGTATTTCAGGTCATAATAGGTGGAGGTGAAGGCCAGGCTGTAGCCTCGGGCCTCCAGGGCCTGCTCCACGCCGGACAGGACACTCATAAAATAAGGGTCCCGGTATTTGTCCTTGGTGACGCTGAGCACGCAGCCCACACTGACATTCTCCGTTCCAGAGGGCTTCGGCCGGGGCTTGACGGTGCTGGGCAGGCGGTAGCCTGTCTGCGCCACAGCCTGCCAGACTCGCTGGCGGGTCTCTTCCTTCATCTTATAGGTTTGGTCATTGTTAAGAACTCTCGATACCGTGGCAACGGAAACATTTGCCAAAGCGGCCACTTCCCGAATGGTGGGCATGCCCTCACCTCTGTTCTGATTTTTACGTAACGTTCACGCAAATTCGTTACGTTACGTGATTCGTAATTTCCGAAATTAGATTACGTATATTATACGTTGTTTTACGTCCCACGTCAAGCAAATTTGGGGCATTTTTTCCGTGAACATTCCGACTATCCCTTGGTTTTCAAAAGTATTCCGGTATTTGTGGACATTGCATAATCCGGAAGCTTATTTTTGTACGGATTTCCCTCTTCACAAATGCGCCCTACCGTGCTACAATCTGATTATGAAACAATATATGTTACGTAAATTCTACGTAACAAGATTTGGAGGCCATGGATATGAAGCTCGTTTTGATCGGTGCAGGCCAGCGGGGACGAATCTACGCCGATGCCGCCCTGCAGCGTGGGCTGGCAGAGATTGCCGCCGTAGCGGAACCCAACGAAGAACGGCGGGAAAGCGCCAGGCGCGCTCTGGGCATTCCCGCAGAGCGGTGCTACGCTTCCGCTCAGGACCTTTGGGCCCAGGGCAAGCTCGCCGATGCCGCCGTCATCGCCTCCATGGACCAGGACCACTACGCCCAGACAATGGCTGCCCTGGACTTAGGCTACGACATTCTGCTGGAAAAGCCCATTTCTCCGGACCCGCTGGAATGTATGGCCATCGCCAAAAAGGCAGAGCGGCTTGGCCGCAAAGTCGTGGTTTGCCATGTGCTGCGCTACACGCCCTTCTATTCCACTCTGAAGCAGATTCTGGACTCCGGAGAGCTGGGAAAAATCGTTTCCATTCAGCACAACGAGAACATTGGCAATTTCCACATTGCCCACAGTTTTGTCCGCGGCAACTGGCGCAGAGCCGACCAGGCCAGTCCTATGATCCTGCAGAAATCCTGCCACGACATGGACCTGATGACCTGGCTGGCAGACAGTGAGGCAAAGCAGATCGTATCCTTCGGCGACCTGCGGTACTTCCGTCCGGAAAACGCCCCGGAAGGCGCAGCTCTTCGCTGCTGTGACTGTCCCAGCCGGGACAGCTGCCACTACAGCGCCTATCGGGCCTACCTTCCCATCCGGGGCACCTGGCCCGCCACAGTGGTTTGCCAGGACCAGAGTGAGACCGGACTGCGCAAGGCCCTGGAGACCAGTCCCTACGGGCGCTGCGTCTTTCACTGTGACAACGATGTCTGTGACAACCAGGTAGCCCTGATCCGTTTCCACAACAATGTCACCGTCAGCTTCCACCTTTCCGGCTTTACGGACCGGATGTGCAGAACCATTAAGGTCATGTGCGAAAGAGGCGAGATCCGCGGCCATGACGGGGACAACCTGCTGGAGATCATCCCCTTCGCCGCCAATCAGACGGACAAAACCGAAAAGCGGGTGATTCGCACCCAGGTCCCCGTAGGCGGTCACGGCGGCGGGGATTACGGTCTGCTGGAGGACTTTTTCCGCATTCTGCGGGAGCCCGGCCAGGGCAGCCGCTCCTCCATCGGCCGCTCCATTGAGAGCCACATTCTCTCCTGTGCGGCAGAGGAAAGCCGCCTGACCCATACCGTCATCGATTTGGATGACTACAAGGCCCGGCTGGAGGCCCGGCTTTGAAGCGGGGAAGCTGCGCACAGTGCGGCCATCCGATCACGGCGGATGAGCTTGCACTGTGCCAGCGGCTGCTGGGGCAGCAGATCGGGAGCTTTTTTTGCATCCCCTGCCTGGCCGAGCGGCTGGGGGTGGAGGAAGCGCGTCTGCGCAGCTTTATGCAGCGGCTGAAGGATGCCGGATGCAGCTATTTCAAGCGAATTGCGGAGGAATGACCATGGAAATGCATGAGATACGGCCGGAAATCAGTCAGGCCCTTCTGACCAATCCCGGGATTGGGTTTATTGCCGCCCCGGAGCTGATGAATGCAGAGCCCAATGCGCTCCGTGACAGCCGCGGTCAGATCGTAGCTCCTTACAAATTCACACCGGACAGCCGCACCTGGAACCATCCGGACTCCGGCGTGCTGTTCTGCAGCTGCCGCTGGAAGGACATTGAGCCTCTGCAAGGCACATATGACTGGCGCTGCCTGGAGGAAAAGCTGGACGCCGCTGCCGCCCTTGGCTGCACCTGCATTGTCCGCATCTCCCCCTACGCCCTGTCTGCCCAGGAGGACATTCCCGCCTGGCTCCGGATGCGTTACCCCGAAGAACCGGAGTTTCCCTTTTGGCGCATCGACCCCAACACCACGGAGTACCCGCGTCTGTGGGCTGCCCTTATCCGGAACTTTGCCGCCCGCTATGACGGCGACCCCCGGATCACCTCCGTGGACATGGCCATTGTAGGTGCCTGGGGAGAAGGCGGCGGCACGGAAAATATGGAAGAAAACGCCATGAAAACCGTCATCGCCGCCTATATGGAGGGCTTCCCCCACACGCCTCTGACCGCCCTGCTTCATGACCCCAAGAGTCTGGCCTGTATCCGTGCCTTTCCCAAGCAGGTAGGCTTCCGGGTAGACTGCCTGGGGGACATGGGCGGCTTCCACGGGGACCGATGGAGCCACATGCTGGACTTTTACCCGGAGAATATTCAAAATTTCCAAATGGGCGATGCCTGGCAGGAAGCCCCCGTGGTCTTCGAGGCCTGCTGGCATATGAACGACTGGTATCTGCAGGGCTGGGACATTGACTATATCATCGACGAATCCCTGAAATGGCACATTTCCTCCTACAACAGCAAGGGGACCACCGTGCCGGAGGCCTGGAAGGACAGCGTCACCCGTTGGGTGCGCCGCATGGGCTACCGATTCGAGCTGCATCTGGCCCGCTGGCAGGCCCGCGGCACAGCCGGGAAGCCCTGGCGCTGGGAGATGCTGGTGCTGAACACCGGCGTTGCCCCCTGCTATCACAATTACGCCCCTGTGGTCCGCCTGGAAAATGCCTCCGGCTGCTGGGATATCCCTCTGAATGAGGATATCCGCCGCTGGATGCCGGATGAGGAGCACTACACCGCCCGGCTGCTTTCCCTCCCTGCTGCCCTTCCGAAAGGGACCTATCGAGTCAGTCTGGGCTTTCCCACAGGGCTCCCCAATCGGCCCGCCCTGATGCTTGCCATAGCGCTGGAGCCCCGGCAGGGCTTCTACCCGATGGGCACCGTGGAAATCGTATGAAAGAGAGGTAACCCCATGAATACACCAAGCTTTGCCCAATGTCTGGCCCATACCGGGCTGACCTTAGAGCCCGGATTGGAGCAATTTTACCTGGACTACTGCCGCTGCCCGGAAACCGGGCCGGTCCTGAACGAATCATTTCTGGATGACTGCGCACAGCGCTTCGGTCTGGGGCTGCCCCAGCTGGAGCGGATGCACCAGGCTCTGGAAGAAGTTGACGCCGACCCCATTCTGGCTTTCTTTACAAGATTTCTGGTAAAAGATATGTGCTCCGCCCGCCACCGTTGCGATCTGGACGACTACCGGGCCATGGCGCCCGGCTGTATGCGTAACCGGGACCTCTATTCCTTCCTGCTGCTGCTTGGCTGCGTAGAGCCCAGTATGGCGCGGCTGGAGCACCTGGGCGTTCCCGCCTGGTTCTATCGGGACATTCCCTTTATCCCCATGAAAAAACAGTTTGAAAAGCTGGACGCCACGGGAGACGGCTCCGTGGAGGATTTTCCCTGGGATATGAACTTCTACACCTGCAGCATCTTCTTCCTGGACCGGTTTTATTTCATTCCCTACCGGCTGGATGAAAACATCCGGGTATTCCGCCATCGGCAGACGAAGCAGGTCCTGGCCTTTTACGCAGAGCCCCTGGCCCTCCGCCGGGACGGCCAGCTGGACGGCGTCAACGGCGTTCACGATCCCGCCGCTGTCCGAATCGGCTACCGGGAGGACGAAGATTCTATAACCGGCTGCCCCATCTCCCCGACAGGCCTCCTGACAGACAAGTGCACGACCCTGTGCAAGACAGACTGGGAGCTTGTACTGCAAAAGGGGGATATCCTTCTTGGCACCCACATTCCCGGCGGCCCGGGCTACACACCGGACCGTCTGAAAAGCAGCCTGCAATGGGCGGCGGATTTCTTCAGCCGCTATTTCCCGGAGATCCCCTTCAAGGGCTTCGGCAGTGAAAGCTGGCTGTACGACCCGCATCTGCGGCTTCTGCTGAAAGAAGACAGCCACATCGTCCAAATGCAAAATCAGATGTACATCTATCCCATCGAAAGCGGCGGCGGGATGCTGCTGCGGGAGCTGTTTGAGGGCAACGAACACCCAACGCAGGCCGACTGCCATTCCAGGCTCCAATACGCCGCCGTGGCGCGCATGGAGGCGGGGAAGCAATTCACCGCCTGCTCCATGTTTATTCTCCGCAGCGATGTCCCCGCCGTTGGGACCATGCCCTACGGCACCCAGGCCCAGCGGCAGCAGGCCATTGCACAGCTGGAAGCCTATGACCGGAGCTGACCGCCATGGGAAAATACTCTTTGGATGCTTTTGAAACGCATCCGCTCGTCAAGCTGCGGCCTCCCATGGCCGTCCCGGGCGACACCTCCTTTACTCTGATATCCAGCCCTGCCGAGGCCCGGGGGAACGGCCCGTTTGTGCTGCGGCCTGAACTTCCCGGCGGTCCGGATGCAGCCTGCGCGGCGCTTGCGCAAATGGCCTGCATTCCCTCCGGCAACGTCAGACCGGACGCCGTGGTGGCCTCCGGCTGCGGCTTTCCGGATGCGGCACTGCCCGCCATTGCCAAAGCCTATCTGCAAGGTTTTCCCGGCATTCCATTGCTTTCGGCACCGGACGATCCTTTGATGGCTTATCTGCCGGATGCCGGGCTGTGGCTGGAGCCGGACTGGGGGATCCTTTCCCTCCGTCTTGCCATTGCCCGGAACCGCCTGGAGCGCCGCTGGCGGCAGCATCCGGTTTATGCCTGGACAGCGTCTCCTTTGACCGAAGAGGTCCGGCAGGCTCTTGTCCGCTGGCACTGCACCGCCTGCAACATGCCGGGACCCTGGGGCCCACAGATGACCCTACGGCGGCTGATGTTTCCCCGGGACCTGACCGCCGGGGCCGAAGCCCCCTTCCGGATGTGGTGGCAAAACCTGGGCACCGCACCGCTGTACGGGCCTGCCAATGCTTTGCTGTTTCTGGAAAAAAACGGCCGCCTGTTTCCCCTTACCGGGAACATGCCCGTGGAATGCCACCTGGGGGATACGACCTGCAATCCCCTGCTGACGCTCCCGGAACTTCCCGACGGCGAATACGCCCTGCTATGTGCCCTGGAATTCGGCGGCAAGCGGTTGCCCCTGTCCATGAAGGTCCCAAACCGGGACGGGCTGTATTCCATCGGGGCCGTCCACCTGGACCACATTCCCCGGCCCTACCTGCGGACCATGTGGCAAGCACAATATGCCGACGGCTATTATCCGCTGGAGGATCCGGCAGCGCCGGAAGAAGGAGGTACTCTATGACTGCAAAACGCTCCCGGAAAGGAGGAGTACGCAGAGAGCTGCATCAGAACCGGATTCTGTATCTGATGTGTGTTCCGGCCTTTGGCCTGTTGCTGCTCTTCTGCTACATTCCCTACATCGGCGACTATATGGCCTTTACGGATTTCAATGTAGTGGACGGCATTTTCGGCAGTCCCTTCGTCGGACTGCGGAACTTCAAGTTCTTTTTCCGCAGCGGCATGGCGGCAAAGGTCATTTATAACACCCTGTACATCAACATTTTCAACCTGATCCTCGGGTTGATCATCCCCATTGCCCTGGCCATCGCCATCAACGAGATCAAAAATCAGGCCTTCAAAAAGGTCACCCAGAGTCTGATGTTTTTCCCCTATTTTCTCAGCTGGGTCGTAGTTGGCGCCATCGTATACGGTCTGTTCTCCTCGGATATCGGCCTGATCAATTCCTTACTTGTCAAGCTTGGCAAGGACCCTGTCCGGTGGTACGCAGAGCCAAAATACTGGAAGTGGATCCTGATTCTGGCAGACGTCTGGAAATGGAGCGGCTACAACAGCATCATCTATCTGGCAGCCATGTCCAGCTTTGACCTCTCCATGTACGAGGCCGCTCAGCTGGACGGTGCAAGCAAATGGCAGCAGATCCGCTATCTGACGCTCCCGCTGCTGAAGCCCACCGCCGTGGTGCTGACGCTGATGAGTGTGGGCCGGATCTTCTATGGCGATATGGGCATGGTCTATGGCATTGTGGGCAACAACCCGGTGCTGATCGATGAGGTAACGGTCATCGATACCTATGTCTATCAGACCATGCGGACTCTGGGCTTCTCCTATTCCACGGCCGTTGGCCTGATGCAATCGGTCATGGGTTTGATCCTCGTGACCCTGTCCAACAAGGCCGCAAAGAAAATCAATGACGGAGAGGGGTTGTTCTGAAATGCATATTCGGGAAAGCAGAAGCGATCGCATTACCAAAGCCGTGTGCTATGTCTTTGTGGGCCTGTTCGCCCTGGCCTGTCTGCTGCCGCTGCTGCTGGTGCTCAGCGTATCCCTTTCGTCGGAGTCTGCAGTGGTGCTCCACGGCTACTCCATCTTTCCCCAGGATTTCTCCCTGGACACCTACAAGTACATTTTCCAGCACAGCGGTGCCAAAATTCTGCGAAGCTACGGCGTAACGCTGTTCATCACCGTTGTGGGCACGCTGATTGCAACCATCATTACGGCGATGATTGCCTACGCCCTGTCCATCAAAAAGCTGCGCTATCGGAATCTGATTGCCTTCGCGTGCAATTTTACCATCGTCTTCTCCGCAGGTCTGATTCCCTGGTATATGGTCTCCACCAATCTGCTGGGGCTGAAGGACAGCATCTGGGCACTGATCCTGCCAAGTGTTCTCAGCGTATGGAATATGTTCCTGCTGCGGACCTATTTCTCCGCCATTTCCCCCTCTCTGTATGAGGCGGCCATTCTGGACGGGGCCAACTATTTCCAGATCTTCTGGCGCATAACGGTGCCTCTGTCCAAGACGACGCTGCTGACCGTGGGCATGATGTATGCACTGGCCTTCTGGAATGACTGGTGGAATGCACTGATGTTCATCAACAGCAAAGACCTGTTCCCCCTGCAATACTACCTGTACAACATTCTCTCCAACGTCAACGCGGTCAGCTCCGGCCGGATCCCTGCCGGGGCCTCGGGCATCCAGCTTCCTGCGGAGACCGTAAAAATGGCAGTGACCATGATTACCATCGGCCCCATTATTTTCCTGTATCCCTTCGTCCAGAAGTACTTCGTCAACGGCATCATGACCGGTGCCGTGAAGGAATAAACACCCCCCGGAATTCCGGGAACAACAAAAAGGAGGATCATTATGAAACGAACACTGGCAATCGCACTGGCTCTCATTATGCTGCTGGGTATTCTGGCAGGCTGCGGCAACACCAAATCCGGCAGCAGCAAGGGCATGGAGGAGATCACCATTCTCTACCCCGGCGACGAAACCGACCGGTTCACGGAATTCCTGAACAACGAATTTGCCGAGCGCATGAAGAATGACCTGAACATGAAGGTCAATGTGGTCTTCGTTCCCTGGGACCAGTACTGGGACAAAAAGGACATCATGCTGGCCAACCAAGAGGCCATCGACCTGTACTGGGACGGCCTGCCCGACCTGTCCACCATGGTCAACAAGAAGCAGTGCCAGCCCATCGACGAGCTCCTTGAGAAGTACGGCCAGGACATGCTGAAGGTCCTGCCCATGGATTACATCAAGGGCGCCGTCATCGACGGCAATATCTACGGCATTCCCTCCTGCTACGCTCCCTCCTCCGCCATGTTTCAGTTCGTGTGCCTGCGGCAGGACATCCTGGAGGCCGTTGGCATGGACTCCGTATCCACCCCCGAGGATCTGATGGAGTATTCCAAGCGGGCAACCGAAAAATTTGACAACATCAAAGGCGGCGGTGACCCCATCTTCAAGCCTTTGGCCCGGTACTACGGCGAAGAGCAGTACAACTGGATCGCCGCCCAGGATCTGGTGGTCTTCGGCGAGGACAGTCACAAGGCCTACGACTGGTATGAGACCGAGGCCTTCCAGAAGCTCTGCCAGTTCAACCGGGAAATGACTCTGGCCGGACAGTATACCGACGATGTGACCATCAAGTACAACGAGCGTGACTCCCGTATGCAGACCGGCAACTACCTGTGGGTAGAGGGCTCCCTGGGTAAGGACATCGAGATCATCGACACCGTCCGGGCCAACGCCCCCGACGCCACTCTGGGCAACTACCTGCTGGCTCCGGAAAAGACCAAATACATGACCGCCGCCGGCGGCGAGGTGATCTGCATCCCCTACAGCGCACCCAACCCCGAAGGGGCTATGAAGTTCCTCAACTGGCTCTATGCCAGCCAGGATAACTACCTCTTCGCCCTGTACGGCGTGGAAGGCAAGGACTATGAGATCGTGGACGGCCGCCTGAACCGGCTCATCAGCGACGACCTGTTCTATGAGTGGATGTTCCGCAACCGCAACTACCAGCTCTTCACCGCAGAGGTGGACCAGGGCTACATCGACACCTACGAGCATTGGGATGACGATGCCGTCTACAGTGCCTCCTTCGGCTTCCGCTTCAACAACGAGAACGTCAAGGAAACCGAAGCCCGGCTGATCGAAGTGGCACAGAAGCACTTCGTCCAGCTGGAAACCGGCTTTGTGGACTTTGAAACCGAATACCCCAAGGCCATTCAGGCCATGAAGGATGCCGGTATTGACGAATATGTAGCAGAAGTCCAGCGCCAGCTGGATGCATTCCTGGCTCAGCAATAATTCCAAGCGCAAGCCCGGCCCGCGGGAAACCGCAGGCCGGGCTTCATTGAACCGATAAACGGAATTCGGCAGTGAACGCATTTCCTGTTCTCTGCATACCAAAGGCCGCCCCTCTCGGGGCGGCCTCAGCTTGTCAAAAAAGCCTCGCAGAGTTTGGCGGCGTAAGCCGCCAAATAAAATCAAATCATTTTCTGTCGGGGCGTGTACCTGACAGAAAATACTTCTCAGGCTGCAAGTGTGCGAGTTGTTCGCCGTAGGCGAACAAGGAGTGCGCGCGGCAGACTGCAAAAACTTGTCGGAAAAGCCCGTAAGGGGTTTTTCGACAGCCTGAGGCCGCCCCTCTCGGGGCGGCCTCATTGCATTTTATGGAATCATTCCGCTGCCTTGGCGTCGGCGATGATCTTGGCCTGGTTGGCCTTGGGGACTTCCTCGTAGCGCTCGAAGTCCAGCTGGAAGGAGCCTCTGGCCTGGGTCATAGCCCGCAGGTCGATGGCGTAGGAGGACATCTCGGCCATGGGGACCTCGGCCTCCACAACGGTATTGCCCTTGCCGTCAGGATTCATGCCCATGACGCGGCCGCGGCGCTTGTTCAGGTCGCCGATGACATCGCCCATGTAGCTGTCGGGGATGGTGACCTTCAGGGAACCGATGGGCTCCAGCAGCGTTGCACCGGCATTGGGCATAGCCTCCTTGAAGGCCAGGATGGCAGCCATCTTAAAGGCCATTTCGTTGGAGTCCACGGGGTGATAGGAGCCATCGTACAGCACGGCCTTCAGGTTGACCATGGGGTAGCCTGCCAGGGGGCCCTTCTGGACCGCTTCCTGAATGCCCTTTTCCACAGCGGGGTAGAAATTCTTGGGCACGGAGCCGCCGAAGACCTCTTCGGCGAACATCATCTCGTCCTGCTCCTCCTGGGGCTCGAAGCGGATCCACACATCGCCAAACTGGCCGGAGCCGCCGGTCTGCTTCTTATGACGGCCATGGGCCTGGACGGTCTTCTTGATCTTCTCGCGGTAGGCGATCTTGGGGGTGGTCAGCACGGCATCCACACCGAAGCGGGTCTTCAGCTTGGAAACCAACACATCCAGCTGCTGGTCGCCGGTGCCGGAGATAATGAGCTGCTTGGTCTCGGGGTTATTGACAACGGTGAAGGAGGGATCTTCCTCGTTCAGCCGGTTCAGGCCGGTACCGACCTTCTCTTCCTGACCACGGGTCTTGGGTGCGATGGCCATGGAATAGCAGGGGTGGGGATAGGGGATCTGTTTCAGGGAAACGATCTTTCTGGGGTCACACAGGGTGTCGCCGGTCTTGACCTTGTCCATCTTGCCGATGGCGCCGATGTCGCCGCAGGCCAGAGCCTTGACCTCGGTGTTCTTTTTGCCGCACATCACATACATACGGCCCAGCTTCTCGGTGTCGCCGGTGCGGGCGTTGACCAGGGTGGTATCCGGGGTGATCTCGCCGGAGAGGACCTTGATGAAGGAATACTTGCCGAACTGATCGGAAACGGTCTTCCACACGAAGGCAGCGGGTACGCCGCCGGGAGAAACCACGAATTCCTCGGTTTCGCCATCGGAATTGGTGGCCTTATGATAATTGCCCTCCACAGGGTTGGGCAGCAGGTCCACAATGTGGTCCATGAGCATCAGGCTGCCCAGGCAGGTGGTACCGGAGCCGCAGAGCACAGGGAACAGGCTCAGCTCCTTCACGCCCTGGTGCAGGCCGGTGATCATCTCTCGATAAGTAAAGTCGTCACCCTCAAAGAAGCGGTCCATCAGAGCCTCATCGGTCTCAGCCACAGCCTCTTTCAAAGCATCGTTGAACTCCTCAATAACGGAGGCCTTGTCCTCGGGGGGCTCGATCTCCACACGCTTCAGGTTCTGCATCTCATAGGCACGCTTATTCAGCACGTCGATGATGCCGGTGACCTTGTGGGAAGCGTCCCAGATAGGAACAATGACAGGGGCGATCTTGTTGCCGTATCTCTCACGCAGGGCGTTGAAGGTGGCATTGTAATCGGAGTGATCCTCGTCTACCTTGGAGATGTAGATGAACCGGGGCATATTCCGCTCCTCGCAGTAGGCCCAGGCTTTCTCGAAGCCCACAGTAATGCCGTCCTTGGCGGAGAGCACCAGGATGGCCGCGTCAGAGGCCCGCAGCGCCTCCATAACGGCGCCGGAGAAGTCGAAGCCGCCCGGGGTATCCAGAATGTTGATCTTGGTGTTGTGGTACTCCACGGGGATGACGGAAGTGGAAATAGAAATATTACGGCGGATCTCCTCGGGATCGTAGTCACTGACGGTATTGCCGTCGGCGTTCTTGCCCATGCGGTCGATGGCGCCGGTCATATACAGAAGGCTCTCTGCCAGAGCGGATTTGCCGCTGCCGCTATGGCCCAGCAGGCAGATATTACGAATGGCGTTTACAGTGTACATAGTCAAAAAAGCTCCTTTCGGGAGAGCGCCTGCCCTCCAGAGGTAAAATAGGGGTGCTTTGGTCGAGGCACCCGAACAGTGACATTATACACGAAAGCCGCGTAAATTTCAATCGTTTTTTCGTCAAAATGCGAAATATGTATTTTCTGTTACGGACAGATAGGTTTTATAGCAAAACACACAAATCAAGTAAGAAAACTTTGGTGGTTTTACCCCTTGTCAGATTAGAAAAGCCCCTGCCGGACCGGCAGGGGCTTCAGCTTGTCAAAAAAGCCTCGCAGAGTTTGGCGGCGTAAGCCGACAAATAAAATCAAAATCATTTTCTGTCGGGGCGTGTACCTGAGACGAGATTTGTCAAGGGTATTTTCTAAAGCAAAAGAAATTGCACCCAGAGAGCAAAAAGGTTAACGAAAATAAGACCGGTAAACCGGAATTTATGCTCATATTTCTTCATCATAGATGACGGTAACTATGGATCTTGAACCATGTGTACCTTTATTTTGTATATCATCAAAGTCAAAAACAAGGCTATCAGCAGAAATGGCATCCTTATAGACTATTGTATAATCTATCCACTCGGAACTTTTATTCGTATTTTTTTCTCTGTTATATACATACTTCAAGAAATCCCAACTAATTCCTTCCAGGTACGAACCAGTGTCTGTTTCCACTTCCATGCTGATAATATTTTGAACTGGGATTTGCTTTATATGTTCGACAAGGTCTTTCCTATCTATGATTTCTAGCTTTTGCATTTTGTTGTTTCCTCCTTTATAACCCCCGATTCGTTGAATTGATGTTCAGTATAGCGCAAACGGGCCTCAATAGCAAGCCATCCGCAAAGTCGCAAGGGCGCACTCACGCACCGCCGACCCAAGTCTAGGCGGTAATAGCGGGTGATAGTGCTTATATCGGTAAGCTCCAAAGACTGTTTTCAGCAAAGTGGACAATACATCTGCCTATGAAAATCATTCACGCCAGCTGAAAAGTGTGAGGGGCTTGTTCAATTCATGACTACATTCATTCTCCGCAAAGAGATACCAGTCATGATGTAATTCATGGTGGAAACCACCCTTTGTGTAAATTACATCATGACAGAAAATACTTCTCAGGCTGCGGAGTCTAGCGCCGCAGCGCTGTGCAGAGCGCAACCGCCGCAGGCGGCTCTTAGCGCGTCGCAGTACGAATTTGTGTGCCGCAGGCGCGCAAATTATGCGCGTAGCAGACTGCAAAAACTTGTCGGAAAAGCCCGTAAGGGGTTTTCCGACAGTCTGAAGCCCCTGCCGGGTCGGCAGGGGCTGGGGATGGAATAGGAAGATGCTACCGTTCTTCCCGGAAGTAGGGCACGCCCAGGCTCTCGGGGGGCTGATTCTCCCGCTTGTTGCGCATGGAGGTGAGCACAAGCACAATCAGGGTGACAATATAGGGCAGCATCTTGTACAGCTCCTTCACGGCAAGGTTTGCTCCCGTGGGGATGAACAGATACAGAATGTACAGTCCGCCGAAGAGGATGGAGCTGAAAATGCCCACATTGGGCCGCCAGATGGTAAAGATCACCAGCGCGATTGCCAGCCAGCCACGGTCACCGAAGGCATCGTTGGACCAGACGCCGCAGGCGTAGTCCATGACGTAGTACAGTCCGCCCAGGCCCGCGATCATGGAGCCGATGCAGGTCGCCTTATACTTATAGCGGGTGATGTTGATACCCGCTGCATCGGCGGTAGCAGGGCTCTCGCCCACAGCCCGGAGCTGCAGGCCCACCCGGGTCTTTTTCAGCACATAGGAGGCCACCAGCGCAATGACGATGGCCGCATAAGCCAGGAAGCCATAGGAAAGGAACAGCTTGCCGAATACGCCGGTGGTCTCCGCAATGGGCAGGGTCTTGCGGAAATAGCCGGAGGTGGCAGACAGGGCGATGGAGGGGACCTCCGCGCCGGTGAGCTTGATAAGAGAGCCGCCGAAGAAATTGCCGAAGCCCACGCCGAAGGTGGTCATGGCCAGGCCCGTGACGTTCTGGTTGGCCCGGAGCGTCACCGTCAGGAAGCAATACAGCAGGCCCATGAGCAGGCTGCCTGCCAGGCAGCACAGCAGGGGGATCATAACAGCCAGAAAGCCGTTCATATGGCCGGACTGCTCATAGAAGAAGGCCCCGATGACGCCGCAAATACCGCCCACATACATAATGCCGGGAATGCCCAAATTCAGGTTGCCGGACTTCTCCGTCAGGGTCTCGCCGGTAGCGCCGTAGAGCAGCGGAATGCCCTGCACGACCGCTCTGGGGAAAAAGGAAACAAAATCAAACATTTACTTTTCCTCCTTCCGATTGTTTTTCAGGAAATTCAGCTTGTAGCTGATGAAGAATTCGCTGCCGATGATGAAGAACAGGATAATGCCTGTGAGGATATCGCCAAAGGAGTGGTTCAGGGAGTAGATGGTGGAAATCTCACTGGCCCCCCGGTCCAGGAAGACCAGCAGGAAGCTGGTGAAGATCATGGAGAAGGGGTTAAACTTGGCAAGCCAGGCCACCATAACGGCGGTGAAGCCCCGGTTGTCGGCAATGGTGGTGGTAATGGTGTGGTCCGTGCCGCTGACCAGCAGAAGCCCCGCCAGACCGCAGACCGCGCCGGAGAGCATCATGGTCCGCACAATGACCTTGCCCACCTTGATACCCACATAGCGGGCGGTGCGCTCGCTTTCGCCAACCACAGCGATCTCATAGCCCTGCTTGGAGCGGGTCAGATAGAAATACATGATAACGGTCAGCACCAGCGCCACCAGGATATTCAGCAGGTACTTGTAGCTGCCGATCTGGGGCAGCCAGCCCGCCATGGTGGACTGGTTGATAATACCGATCTTTCCGGCGCCCTTGGGCACCTCCCAGAGGATGACAAAGTAGGCAACCAGCTGGGTGGCTACATAGTTCATCATCAGGGTGAACAGTGTCTCATTGGTGTTCCACTTGGCCTTGCAGATAGCGGGAATGCCGCCCCAGATGGCGCCGGCCAGCATGGAGACGAAGACCATAATCACAATCAGCAGCCAGTTGGGGATCTTGTCTCCCAGCAAAATCATGCAGGCTGCGGTGGCCAGGCCGCCAATGAGGATCTGGCCTTCGCCGCCCACGTTCCAGAAGCGCATCTTGAACGCCGGGGTCACTGCCAGGGATACCACCAGCAAAATGGCGATATTCTGGCCCAGGATCCACATTTTCCGTTTCGTACCGAAGGCACCGGCGAACATGGTCTTGTACACACCGATGGGATTCTCCCCCGTCAGCGCCGTGGTCACAATGGCGCATACCACCAGGGCAAGCAGAATCGCGCCGCCCCGGATGGCCCAGGCCCCGTACCAGGGCAGCCCATCCCGTTTGGAAATATGCAGTACAGCGTGCTTATTCATTGTTCTTGCCTCCCAGCCGCGTCATCATCATGCCCACTTCCGGTTTCCGGGAAGCATCGGGCTTTTCTACGATCCCGCTGACCTTGCCGCCGCAAAGCACCAGGATGCGGTCGCACAGCTCCAGCAGCACATCCAGGTCCTCGCCCACGAAGACGACGGCTACACCGGACTGCTTCTGCTTGTTGATCAGATCGTAGATGGTATAGGAGGCGTTGATGTCCAGGCCCCGGACGGCATAGGCCGTCAGCAGCACCGTAGGGGCCGCGGCAATTTCCCGGCCAACCAGCACCTTCTGCACATTGCCGCCGGAGAGACGGCGCACGGGGGTGCTGACGCCGGGGGTATTGACCTCCAGCTCCTCTACTACCTTTTCCGCCAGACGCTTGGGGTCCCTCCGGTTGGTGAACCAGGAATGGCCCTTGCGGAAGGAACGCAGCATCATATTGTCCGTCAGGTCCATGGAGCCAACCAGGCCCATGCCCAGCCGGTCTTCAGGGACGAAGGACAGGCCAACGCCCAGGCTTGCAATGGCCGTGGGGTCCTTTCCAATGAGCTCCTCTTCCCTGCCGTCATCCTCCACATAGCGGATGGAGCCGGACTGGGTGGGCTGCAGGCCTGCAATGGCCTCCAAAAGCTCTTTCTGGCCGCAGCCGGAAATACCGGCAATGCCCAGAATCTCCCCGGAATTGGCGGTGAAGGACACATCGTCCAGCTTGAGGGTGCCCTCCAGGTCCTTCACGGTCAGATGCTCTACCACAATGCGGGGCTTGGCATTCACGGGGGCGGGACGGTCAATGTTCAGCGTCACAGGACGGCCAACCATCATATTGGTCATCTCCTGGGCGTTGGTTTCTCTGGTGAGCATATCCCCCACGAACTGGCCGTGGCGCAGGATGGCAACCCGGTCGGACAAGTCCTCCACCTCGTGCATCTTGTGGGTGATGATGACGATGGCCTTGCCGTCGTCGCGCATATTGCGCAGGACCTTGAAGAGCTTTTCCGTCTCCTGGGGGGTCAGCACAGCAGTGGGCTCGTCCAGAATCAGAATATCCGCCCCCCGATAGAGGACCTTCACGATCTCCACCGTCTGCTTCTGGGAAACGGACATATTGTAGATCTTCTGGTTGGGGTCCACGTCGAAGCCGTAGGCATCGCAAATCTGCTTCACCTTGGCAGCGACCTTATTCATATCCAGCCGTCCGGGCTCCTTCAGGCCCAGGACGATATTCTCCGCAGCGGTGAGCACATCCACCAGCTTGAAGTGCTGATGAATCATGCCAATGCCATAGGAAAAGGCGTCCTTGGGGGAACGGATCAGTGCCTCCTTGCCATCGATGAAAATCCGGCCCTCATCGGGAAAATAGATGCCGGAGAGCATATTCATGAGCGTTGTCTTTCCGCTGCCGTTTTCCCCCAGCAGAGCCAGAATTTCGCCCTTGTAGATATCCAGCCACACCCGGTCATTGGCCAGCACAGGGCCAAACCGTTTGGTAATGTCCCGCATCTGCACCGCGGCTTTCTTTTCTTCCAAAAAGATCACTCCTTCTCTGAAATGCCTTCCCCTGGGGGAAGGTGGCCCGCCGCAGGCGGGTCGGATGAGGGGCGGGCCGAAGAACCGATAAGGAGAAATCTATGGCAATTCCGTTCCGGTAAACAGCTTGGAAGCGGCTTAGGCCGGTTCTATATCGGTTCTGCTTGCCGCCCCTCATCAGTCTCGGCGTTCCGCCGAGACTGCTTCCCCCAGGGGAAGCCATTTTCATATTGAATGCTTCAAAGGGCAACGCGGCGAATGGTCACTGCGCTGCCCTTTGCAGCATTTCCAGGAGCCCCGATTGGGGCCCCTGGATTTGATTATTAGTAAGCCTGGTCCAGCAGATTGATGCCGTCGATCTGCAGGGTGAAGTAAGGAGCGGAACGCTTGGTGGATTCCTGGAAAGCGCCGTTCTCAATGACCTCAGTATCGGGGGTGTAGTCGGCATCGGTGTCCACATCAGCCATGAAGGACTCGACCTTCTCGCCGTTCACAGTGAAGGTGTTGATGTCGAAGACCTGCAGGGAGCCATCCTCCAGAGCAGCCTTGACCTCTTCCAGCTTCTCGGCAGTGCCAGAAGCGGCAACAGCGTCGTTCAGCTCGGTCAGGACAACAGAGCCGGTCTGCAGGGTGCCGGTCCAGTCAGCGGGGATCTCCTCACCGTTCATAACGGCCTTGATGGCCATCTCGTAGTAAGGAGTCCAGTCGATGCGGGAGGACACCAGGAAGGTGTTGGGGCAAGCGGCGATGGTGGAGCCATTGTAGGAAACGTTGGGCACACCGGCAGTCTCGCAGGCGGTGGGAGCACCCATGGAGTCAGCGTGCTGGGAGATCAGGACGCAGCCGTTCTGGATCAGCTTGTTGGCGCCTTCCTTCTCGGCGGTCTCATCGTACCAGGAGCCGGTGAAGGTCACGTCCATGGTGACGGAGGGGCAGACGGAGCGAGCGCCCAGGAAGAAGCTGGTGTAGCCGGAGACGACCTCGGCGTAGGTGTAAGCACCCACATAGCCCATCTTGGCCTCGTCAGCGGTGATCTTGCCTTCCTCGATCATCTGGTTCAGCTTCATACCGGCAGCAACACCGGCCATGTAGCGGCCCTGATAGATGGCGGCGAAAGCGTTGTGGTGGTTGGCCAGGCCCTGGGTGTGGGCCTTGGTGCCGGTGGCGTGGCAGAACTGCACGTCAGGGAATTCCTGAGCAGCCTGGATGATGTAATCCTCGTGGCCGAAGGAGTCGGCGAAGATGATGTTGCAGCCGGCATCGGCCAGCTCAGCAGCGGCATTGTAGCACTCCTGGCCCTCGGGGATGTTGGTGCGGAACAGGTACTGATCCTCGGTCAGGCCCAGGTCAGCAATGGCCTGGCGGGCAGCATTCATGAAGTTCAGGTCGTAGGTGGAGTTCTCGTCATGCAGGAAGATGAAGCCAACCTTGATGTTGGAAGCAGCGGCAGGGGCTTCACTCTCTGCGGCGGCAGTGGTCTCGGCAGCGGCATCGGTGGCAGCAGCAGCGGTGGTGGAAGCGGTGCTTCCGTTGGAGCCGCAGGCAGCCAGGCCCAGAACCATCACAAGGACCAGAGCCAGAGAAAGAATCTTTTTCATTTTTTCTTTTTCCTCCTAGAAAAATGTATATGTTCATCGCAGAAGCGAGAAACAACGTGTTAATTGCGGAAGGTGATTGCGTCGTCGGTCATGGAATCCACGATGGCGAGGGACTCTACCCTTACGCCCTCGGCCCGGAGTGCGTCGCCGCCGCCCTGGAAGCCCTTCTCAATGGCGATAGCCGCACCCACCACGGTGCCCCCCGCCTGACGGACCAGCTCGGTCAGGCCAACCAAAGCCTTGCCGTTGGCCAGGAAATCATCCACCAGCAGAACCCGGTCATTTTCACCCAGGTAGTCGCTGCTGACAACGATGGTGTAGTCCGTACCGTGGGTATAGGAGTGGACAACGGCCGTATAGACCTTGCCGTCCACATTGCTGGACTTGTGCTTCTTGGCAAAGACCATGGGCACGCCCATTTCCAGGGCCACCGCCGCCGCAATGGCAATGCCGGAGGACTCAATGGTCAAAACCTTATTGACACCGGCATCGGCATAAAGCCTTGCAAATTCCTTGGCCATCTCGCCCAGGAAGGAGGTATCGATCTGCTGATTCAGGAAGGAACCCACCTTGAGGATACCGCCGGGCAGGACCTTGCCCTCTTCCAGGATTTTCTTTTCCATTGCCTTCATATGCAAAACGCTCCTTTTCAAATTAAAAAAACCGCGGACAACTACAGTCCACGGTGCAAAAATGAGCAAACGCCTTCCAAAACCCGAATTTAGGGAACGGAACGCGCATTTTTCACCAATGGTCACAGCTTCCTGGCGCTGCGGTAGAAACTCTCGGGCCATACATCCGAAAATTACATTAGCTTATGTTCACTTGACAAGGTCATCCTACCCCAAAATTCATCGTTTGTCAACATTTGTCGAGGCCACTCCATGTTTTTTTCGGTTTTTCACAAAAAGCATACGCTTTTTTTACGTTTCATTGGAAATGGTGAAGGGGCGGCACAGCGCCGCCCCTCTCGATGGTTTACTTGAACGGAACCACGGTCAGGTCCTTGGGATAGTGATTCAGGACTTCGCAGCCGTCCGCGGTGATGAGCACCAGGTCCTCAATGCGAACGCCGATGCCCTCCTCCGGGATATAGATTCCCGGCTCCACGGAGAAGCACTGGCCTGGCCGGATCACTGCCTCATTGACGGCGGACACATCCCCCGCCTCATGGACCTCCAGTCCGATGGAATGGCCGGTCCTGTGGGTGAAATACTTTCCGAAGCCCTTTTCCGCAATGTAGTCCCGGGCGGCCTTGTCTACGTCGCACATCCGGGCCCCGGGCTTGGCCGCAGCAATGCCCCGGAGATTGGCTTCCTTCACGATTTCATAGATTTCCCGCTGCCGATCGGATACCTCGCCCAGGAAGACCGTCCGGGTCATATCGGAGCAGTAGTCATCCTTTCTGCCGCCGATATCCAGCACCACGCAGTCTCCCCGTTTGCCCCGGCTGCCGTCCGTCACATGATGGGGGTCCGCAGCATTGCCGGCAAAGGCGGTGATGGGCTCGAAGGAATAGCCGGAGCAGCCCGCATCCAGGTAGTATTGCAGCAAGAGGTCCGCAAGCTCCGTTTCCGTGTGGTCTTCCGGCAGGGCATGGATGATTCGGTCCATGACCTGATCGTTCAGCCGGGAGGCTATGCGCATTTTCTCCTGCTCCTCCGGAGTCTTGATGGCCCGGACCCCATCCACAATGGAAGAAGAGTTGACGCATTTGCCGGTGTGCAGCTCCTGCAGCCGCAGCAGGAACCGGGCAGGCCAGTTTTTGTCCACGGCCACGGTCGCCCCGGGAATCAAAGCCTTGGCCACCAGGGCCACGCCTTCCTCGGTGTCATTGTAATAGGTAATGGGTACGCCCAGGTCCCGGGTCTGGCGGAACAGGTCGTTGATAAAGAACCGGTGGTTTCCGTCGACGCGCAGCACCAAAACCAGCATCCGCTCCCCGGGCTGGATGGACACGCCGGTAAGGTAGTAGATGACGGCGGGGTCGGAGATCAGGAGTTGGGGTATGCCGGAATGCGTCATTGCAGAGAGAATTTTTGTAAATTTGTCATTATTCATGCTCTATCTCCTTAATTCTTAATTTCCCGTGCCAAGCACTAGCCCACATTCATCGTGACCATTCTTACAATCGTAGCGAACATGGTAGCCAGTTGTATCGGCGCCCCATATTAGGAAACCTCCCTCTTGCAAATGAACAGTTTGTGTAATCTTTCCATCATTGTAGAAATGCATTTCTACGCGATAGTGACCGTTAAGGTCGTCATATTCCTGGACGTGCTCTCCGGTCATCAAGTAATCTGCCTGTAAACTTGCATAAAACGCCCGAACATTCGCCCAATCCGCTGCAACTCTTGCCTTGTGCAGATTGTTGGACAACACCGGAATGGCGATGGCCACCAGCACGGCGATGATTGCTACCACAATCAGCATTTCCATCAGGGTAAAGCCCTTTTTGTTTTTCTTCACATTCATATTTTTGTTCCTCCGGGAGGAATCATAGCACTTTTTTCCACTTTCGGCAAGAGGTTTTTCCGATTGCAGCCGGCGCTGCCTACTGCACATAAAGGAAATACAGGTACCCAGTCCGCAAAGGATTTCCGGGCAGCCAAAAGCCCCGGCAAGCATTTTCCGCTTGCCGGGGCCTCGCCCTGTAAATTCAGCTTAGAAGCAGGTCCAGCCGCCGTCACAGACGATGGTGGTGCCGTTGACAAAGTGGGATTCGTCACTGGCCAGGAACAGTGCCGCTCCGGCGATGTCCTCGGGCAGTCCCATTTCCGGGGAGTGGGCCAGCAGAGAACCGGTGCGCTCAAACCCGAATTTATTCGCCTTGGGCATGACCAAGGGAATGTCCGTCAGGATTCCGCCCGGGGCAATTGCGTTGCAGCGAATTCCCTTGTCAATGTACATGAATGCAGTATTCTTTGTTGCGGAGGCAATGGCCGCCTTGGATGCGCAATAGGCCACGCCTGCTGTCTGATGGGCCGCGCCCACAGAGGTAATATTGATGATATTGCCTCCGTCCTCGCCCTGCGTCAGGAATACCTGAACCGCCTTGCGCATGGCATACAGGGGCCCATAGGTATTGACGCGGAACAGCCGCTCGATCATTTCATCGGACACGTCACCCACAGCGGTGTTGTCATCCATGATGCCCGCATTGTTGACCAGCACATCCAGCCGACCAAAGGCTTTCACGGCAGCATCGATCATTCCGTCGCAGGCGGCGGGGTCCGATACATCGCCGACATATGGAATAACCTTACCGGGTTCCTCCTTCAGCGCCTCCGCCAGTGCGTCCAGCCGTTCTTTTCTGCGGGCAACGGCAATAACATTGGCCCCCTCCTGCGCAAACAGCGTGACAATAGCCTGCCCCATGCCCGCAGAAGCGCCGGTGACCACAATGGATTTTCCCTCAAGCTTCATCTTGTTTTCCTCGCTTTGTTATACCAGCTTAATTCAGCCAGTTCTTTTCGGTAATCACGCAGTCATGCCCGTGAATTTTGATCCTGTCGCCAACCTTCAGTGCGCCCTTCTTTGCCAGGATGTAGCCGTTGTTGACTTCCTTCACGTAGGAATAGACCAGCTTGGAGACGCGGCCCACTTCCTCTTCCTCAGAGTCGATGAACACCGCCTCACCGGGGCCGCCATACTGCTTGGAGCGGATATAGTAGTCGTCGTCCAGCACCTCAAAACCCACCATTTCCCGGGCAGGGCCGTTTTCCTTCACTTTCAGAAGGGCTTCCTTGCCGATAAAGTCCTTGTCCCACTTGATGTTCTTATCCAGACCAACCTCAATGGGATTGGTGTGGGCCAGGTCGCGCATATAGAAGATACCGGCCTCCGTGGGAAGCGTCCATGCCATGATCTGGAATTCGGTGACCCGCTTGCCGCCATTGCGCACGACCTCTGCATCCACCAGGGTCTCAATGGCCTCCAGATCATCCGGGGACATATAGATCTCATAGCCCCACTTTTCGCCGGTGTAGCCGCCACGGTTGATCTTGACCGGAATGCCGTTGATCACATTATCCCGAATCTCAAAGAACTTCTGATCCTCTACGGAATTGTCGCACAGCGCCTCTATCACCGCCTTGGACTTGGGGCCCTGGACAGCCAGCATCTGCCAGTCCTCGGTGATCTCATTCCACTCCACATCGAAGTCGCCCTGATGGAAGTACCACCAGTCATCGGCCTTGGTGGCGTAGAGCGTGGAAACCCAATAGGTATCCTCGGAAACACGCATAATGACCACATCGTCAATGATCTCGCCCTGCTCATTCAGCATGGTGGTGTAGCGGTCCCGACCAACGGCAAGGGACGCAATATTCCCGGTATACAGATGATCCAGGAAAGGCACCACATCGGGCCCGGTGACTTCAATCAGCTGGTGCGTCCAGAAATACCAGCCCACATTGTTTCGCACAGCCATGTGTTCACTGCGCTTCATATCATCATACTTGAAGATATTCTTATTCATGATGCTGCCTCCCCATTACGCGAATTTGTCGATTTTCTTGGCAATCTTAATGCGGAGCTTCTTTGCGGGGGAATCCTCCTCCCAGCAGGACCACTGCGCGTTGATCAGCGTCTTGGCCATGCCGTACCACATTGCCAGGTGTGCCTCGGGCACGTCCTTGGTGCCGGTGATTTCCAGGCCGCTGCGGTCGATGACCAGGATGCACTCCTTCTCATTAAAGGCTTCCACCTCATAAGCGCACACCAGGGATTGCAGCTGCACCTCGATCAGGCCCGCCAGCAGGCGGCCATCCTCTCCAATGGAGTTGGGAACGCCCATCCAGTCCCGCAGCGCCTTAATGGCATACCGCTCGCCGAACATGGCCTTTCCCGCAGCCTCCAGCACGCACCGCAGAATGTGGTCCGCCTGCTCCCGGGTCACAATACCGCGCTTGACGGTTTCCGCAATGGCAGGCAGAACGTACAGCGAAGCCGCCGTGGACAGGTTCATCATCTGATTGGAGGAATCCGTTTCGTTGTTGGTTCCGTTTACAAAGTGGTAGTTGCACTCCTCCCGGAACATCATGGAATCCTCTACGGTGTCCGCTTCCTCCGTGTATTTCTTATAGTCATCGGTGACGGCTGGGCCGAAGCTTTCCCACAGCTCATGCTCCGGCGCGGGATACTTCTCCCGGTTCTCTGCAATGATCCGGCAGTGCCGATCGCCGCAGCCCTTGGCCTCCACCATCATATAGTCCAGCGTGGGACCATTGGGGCGGCGCTCTGCGGCCGCCTTTGCCTGCCCCTGCAGGGACATGGTGGTGGTGCGGCACAGCTCGGAGCCGACGATATCCCAGTCGCACACATCCAGCTCTTTTTCACAGCGGTAGGTACCGAAATCCTGGCAGCGGCCGCACATCAGCAGAGCATCGTCACCCTTATCACCGATCAAAGCGCCGGGGTACTCGCCGCACATAAACGGGTGAATGCCAAAGCCATCGTCGTTGCCGTAATACTTGCCGGTCATATACTGCCGCTGGAAGCCGTCCTCACACATCAGCTGTGCCCGCTCCCGGTAATCGGGGATCATGATCCGCAGAGCCTGCTGAGTTGCCGCAGAAAGGACGGATTCAAAGCGGCTGATGTAATGCATCGCCTCATAATAGCTGATGAGCTTGTTCCAGGGTGTCTGGACGGCCACATACTGCTTGATATTGGCCCCTACGCCGGAGTCCTGGGGAATTCTGGCATCAATTTTCTTACTCATTTGGAAGCTCCTTTCTCAATCCTCGGGGGGATACTGCTCAATGGCAGGCTGGAAGCGGAAGATATTGTGGCTGGCGCCGGAGTCCGCAACCACGCACTCGCCGGTAATGCCGTCGCCCATGGGCGTGGCCAGGGCGTAAGCAATGATCGCCACCTCATCCACAGGCTGCTGGCCATCGGTCTGCCAGACCATGAGTTCATCGTAGAACTCGTCCTGCTTCTCTTCCGGCAGCAGCTCAGAGGCCAGATTTCCGGCAGCGCCGGGGGTAACCATGCCGCCGGGCGCCACAGCATTGACCATAATGCCGTAGCGCTTCAGCTCCTTGGCCGCCTGGGTAGCCAACGCCACAACCGCGCCCTTGCTGGCAGCGTAATGGGAATAACCGCCGAACACAGGATAGGGCATCCAGGGGCTATTGGAGGCGATGAATACCATCTTGCCGGGGATCTTATGATCGATCATGTACCGGCTGACATACTTCACAAGGAAAAATGCGCCGTTAACATTGGTATCCATCACCCGCTCCAGGTCCTCCCGGGGCAGATCGCACAGGTGGGCATAGTTCCAGGTTGCGGCAGAATTGATGAGGATATCCACCGTACCGAAGGAATCCACGGTGAAATCCACCAGCTTGGCCACCTGCTCCTCTTCCCGGACATCGCAGAAGCAGAACTTCACAGAATCTCCGAAGCCATACTTTTGCAGAAGGTCCATTGCAGCCTCTTCCTCAACAGTGGAATTGGAAGCAATCACTACCTTTGCCCCGCCCTGGAGCAGCCGATAGGCAATATCGAAGCCCAGTCCGGAGCTGCCGCCGGGTACCAGCGCAACCTTTCCCTTTACGGAGAACATCTCCTCCAGAGGCCTTGCCACCTGAATGTAGCCCTCCAGCATTGCTTTGTCATTTGGTTGAAATGCCATTTCTAAAATCCCTCTTTCCCTGCCGCCCGTCAATTTAACCGGCGATCAGTTTTCAGTGTGCTTTCCTGGGTCTGAACGCTAGCCTTATTGTAATGCAGAAGGCGGATTGTGAATATACACAATTTTTATGGAAATCAACGCCGCTTCCACCGCGTTTTGACGGTCCATCCTATTGACAGCTCCCATGAGAGTGTCTATAATGAATGCAAACCGGAAAGGACGGACAGCCCCATGAAGCTCAATGCAGATATTGTCTATGAAGGATTAAAAAAGAAATATCCCGTTACTATGTCGGGCCCAAAATCCACGCAGCTGACGATTTCCAGGCCGGAGCTGTATCTGGACAATGAGGTTGCCTTCTACGCGGACCACCTGTATCTGGCAACCGTCGACCACCTTCCCGTGCACCCGCAGCTTCAAAAAAATGCGGTCATCGTGGTGATCGGAGAAGGAGCCAAGCTGTTTCACTATCGGGAGCAGTGCTGCTTGATCGTCATTGAGAAGGACGCCGACTTTTTCGAGGTGAATCGCTGCATCTGTCAGCTCTTTGACCGGTACTACGCCTGGGAGCAGAAGCTATTTGACATTTTTCTGGACACGGCGGATTTGCAGCAGATCGTCGCGTGCAGCGAGCCGCTGTTCGACTGCTCCATCTGCGTTTTGGATGCCTCCTTTCACTACATCACAAAGGCGGACAGCCGATTGGAGCCGGAGCAAATTGGTGCATACCTGACGGAATTTGACCTTAGAACAGAACGAAAAGGCGCATTTCTTCTGGAATTGAAGGGCGGAGATTACCTCTGCGTGAATTTGTTCAACGCCAACGGTGCCTATATCGGCTGCGTCTATTTCAGCGGAAAAAGCACCTTTGCCGAGGCTGACCTTACGCTTGCGGAATTTCTGGCCCGCCTGATTGAAAAATCCATAGAGCGGGATCCATCCATTCTCATCAGCGAGCAATCCGTTTTGAAAACAGCCTTTGCCAATCTTGTAAACGGCTATCCGCTGACGGCAAATCAGAAATGGGCGCTGAATGTCATGCAGGAAGGACAGCATTTTGTCTGCATCACCCAATACTGCGCCAACCGCGCTTCCAGGCTGCCCAGGAACTATATCTGCGGCGCCTTTGAGCGGGAATTTCCGGAATCTTATGCCTTTCCGAAGAAAAATACCATTGTGTGCTTTCTGAATGTTGTTCCGCTGACAGACAAGCGTGGAGATTACTATGCCGCGCTCAACAGCCGCATGAGCAAATTTCTGCGGGAAACCAACGGTGTCGCCGGAGTCAGCAATGGCTTTTCTGACCCATACGGGGCCTGCATTGCCTATATGCAGGCAGAGGCTGCCGTAGAGAGCGGAAAAATCACCAATCCGGGCACCAGGCTGTTTTATTTTCGATCCTACGCGCTGATCAATATGGTCATCAATTCCATGGGGAACCTGCCTGCCCAGGCCTATTTCACAGAGCGGCTGCAAGCCCTGATTCGGCATGACAAGGTAGGCCCCATCTCCTATCTGGACACACTGCGGACCTTTCTGCGCACGAGTATGTCTTATTCTCAGACGGCAGAAGAGCTTTTTGTTCACCGCAGCACCGTTGTGGACCGGATCAGCCGCATTGAACGGGAGCTGGACATCAGTCTGAAAGACCCGGATACCCGTCTTCAGCTGGAAATCATCCTGAAAGCCATGGAAATAGAGGATATGGTTCATGCCTCCAAAGAAACGACCGCCGCGGAATGATCCGCGGCGGCCTTTGGGTTATGATGTATTAGAAGTTTTAGCGGGAGCACTTCTTCAGATCTTCATCGATCTGATCGGCAAGCTTTGCAACCTCAGCCGATTCGGGGTAGGACAGCAGCTTCCGATAGGTCAGCGCCCCAACCATCTTCATGCGGGGATCCGTGCTGGAGCCGGGGGCGTACTTCTCCATAACCTGCTTGCCCTCAGGGCTGCGCATAATATCGCGAATTTTAGAATCCAGAGACAGTGCCATAATTGTATCCTCCTTAAAAATGAAAAGTCACTCGATAAATTGCGGTGTCATCTCTTCCTGAGAATTGACCCATTCGTAGTCTAGCATCTTTTCTCTTTTTATAAAATCCACAAAATATAGATTGATACACGCAAAAAACACGACACAATGACGGTCCCCTCTCCCGGCACAATAAACGGGGACGGTACAAAACCGTCCCCGCGAAAATATGAAATTTGCCTTACAGCTTTGCCTTCACGGCGCTGATCATGGCTACGCACTCCTTGGCGATTTCCTTGTCGCCCTCCTGGAGGCCCAGCAGGGGTTCCCGGACGCCGCCGATGTCGGGGCCGCCGGTCTGACGGAGGATCTCCTTGATCATGGCATACATATTGCCCTTGCCGGAGCACATCTTGTAGATGATCTGGCAGGCATCCTGCTGCAGCTCACGGGCCTTGTCCAGATCCTTGCCGGACTTTGCCAGTTCGAAAATCTTCAGGTAGACCTCAGGCATCGCGCCGTAGGTGCCGCCGATGGCGCCGGTAGCGCCGGAGACCAGGCCGCCCAGCAGCTGCTCATCGGGGCCGTTGAAGACCACCTTGGCACCGCAGTGGATCCACTTCTCAATATCTTCCACAGGCATGGAGGAGTTCTTCACGCCGATGCAGCGGGGGTTCTCCAGCATGGTAGCAAGCAAAGAGGGGTTCAGAGCAACACCCGCCAGCTGAGGGATATTGTAGATGATAAAGTCGGTGTTGGGGGCAGCGGAGGAGATGTCATTCCAGTACTTGGCAATGGCGGCATCCGGCAGGTGGAAGTAAATGGGAGGAATGGAAGCGATGGCATCCACGCCCAGGCTCTCTGCATGGGCAGCCAGCTCCATGGACTCCCGGGTACCGTTGCAGGCCACGTGGGCAATGATGGTCAGCTTGCCCTTGGCAACTTTCATGACGTTCTCCAGCAGCAGCTTCCGCTCGGGAACGGTCTGGTAAATGCACTCGCCGGAGGAACCGCCCACGTACAGGCCCTTGACACCCTTATCGATGTAATACTGGGTCAGCTCGCGAACAGCCTTGGGGGAAATATCACCCTTTTCATCGTAGCAAGCGTAGAACGCAGGAATAATACCGGCGTATTTGGACAGATCTTTCATTTTTCATACTCCTTTTCTTTTGCGGAGGGGCTGTTCAACTACACTGTCATTGCGAACCAGTGACCGATGTCACTACTCCGCGCTAAGAGCCGGCTTCGCCGGTTGCGCTATGTACGTGACTGCGGTCACAGCGGTGTGGCAATCCCCCGGTTAGAGGCAAAAGCTCGGATTTCTCAGAATGTCTGAAAATCTGGAGGATTCCCACGCCAGTGTACGCACTGGCTCGGAATGACACGCCTTTTTTGACAGCCCCGATGGTTAACGATTGAAATTAGCCCTTCACAGCGCCCATGGTAATGCCCTTGGTGAAATACTTCTGGAACACCAGGAACACAATGATGATAGGCACGGAGGCCAGGGCAGCGCCGGCCATCAGCAGGCCATAGTCCGTGGAGCTTTCGCCCTGCATGGTTGCAATACCAAGGGAGATGGTCAGGTTCTTGTTGGAGGTCAGCATGATCAACTGCATGAAATAGTCATTCCAGGAGTTGATAAAGGTGAAGATGGCGCAGGCGCCAACGCCGGGCTTGATCATGGGGAACATGACATCCGTGAAGGTTCTCCACTCGGAAGCGCCGTCAATGCGGCAGGCCTCGGTCATTTCCGTGGGAATGCCTTCTGCGAACTGCTTCAGCAGGAACACGCCGAAGGGCCAGCCCACGATAGGGAAGATAACTGCCCAGATGGTATCGTACAGACCCAGGCTGGACATTTCCCGCAGCAGAGGGATCAGGATAACCTGCTTGGGCAGGGCCATGGCGCAGACCACCAGAGAGAAGACCACGCCGCGGCCGATGAAGCGCTTCTTGGCCAGAGCATAACCGGCCATGGCGGCGGTCAGGCAGGTGATCAGCATGGAGGCAACGGACATGAACACGGTGTTGATCAGCCAGCGGATGGCGGCAGGCACCGTGGGGCCGGTGATGATATACTTGCCGAAGGTCAGGTCAAACAGGGGCGCAGAGCGCTTGCTGAACAGGCGCTGGAAGTTGCCCAGGTCCCACTCGGTGGGAATCCACACAGGGGTGGTGGAGTTGATCTCCCGGCCGGTTTTGAATGCACCGGTGATGATCCAGTACAGAGGGAAGGCAAACAGGAAGGCAAGAATGCCAACGCAGATGAAGGAAATCACGCGGTAAACCTTTTGCCGGGCGGCGTTCTTCTGAATTTGATCTTTCATAGCTTCGCTCCCCTTACTTTTCTTCGCCCAGCTTGAACTGGACGGCGGACAGGATGGCGATGATGATGGCCAGAATGACACCCATGGCATTGCCATAGCCGTACTTATACAGCTTGAAGGCGTTGTAATAGATGTAGTACATGATGGTCATGGTGGAGTTGTTGGGTCCGCCCAGGGTCAGCAGCTGGATCAGTGCGAAGCACTGGAAGGAGTTGATGGTGGTAATGACCAGGATGTAAAGGGTGGTGGGCATCATCTGGGGCCACTTGATCTTCCAGAAGGCCTGCATCTGGGTTGCGCCGTCAACCTCGGCAGCCTCCACCAGAGACTTGTCCACGTTGTCCAGTGCGGAGACGTACAGGACGATGGGCTGGCCCACAGAGGTGGTCAGCAGGATCAGGATGATGCAGCCCAGGGCATACCGGGAGTCGCCCAGCCAGTTGATGTTCTTATCCAGCAGGCCAAGGTTGGTGCCCAGGTAGTTGAAGATACCGTAGTAATTGTTGTACATCCACTTCCACACCATGGTGACGGCCACGGAGCCGGTGACCACAGGCAGATAGAAGATGCAGCGGAATGCTGAGGTGGCTGTCACGTGCATCTTGCTGATGACGGAGGCAACCCACAGGGAGAATGCGCAGGTGACGGGCACGGAAACCAGGACGATGACCAGGGTGTTCCGCAGTGCGATCCAGAAAACCTTATCCTGGAACAGGGTCTTGTAGTTGCCAAAGCCCACGAAAATGTCCGCGCGGCCCATGGTTGCGTCGAAGAAGCTGGTATAGACGCACATAAACATGGGGTACAGGACAAACATGGCAAAGAAAATCAGGAACGGAAGCATGAACGCATAGCCGGTCATGGTTTCGTGCATAACAAGCTTCCGGGACTTGGTGTTCAAAGCAATTCTCTTGTTCGCCACGGAGAATCCTCCTCTCAAAATTTGTAAGAGGTAATCGTGAGGCGTGAATCGGGCTTCACGATCCACGATTACCTCTTACGCACATAGCCGATGATAAGCGCCCCTTCCCCCTTGAAGGGAAGGGGCGCGCAAGAGTCTAACCGATTTCGGAATTACTGGCCGTTGGCCTGGTTCACGTACTGCTCAACAGCGGCGGTGATTGCCTCGGTGGAGCCGTCGGAAGCGCCAACCTGCTGCAGCATATTCCACCAGCAGGTACGAGCCTCAGCCCAGCCGGTGGTGACCTGGTAGTAGTCGCCCAGCAGAGGCATCAGGACATTGTAGGAAGCCATAACTTCGTTGTCAGCCCAGATGGTGGACAGGTCAGCACCCTCAGCGGTGTCGCGGACTGCGAAGTAGTTCGCAGCCTTGACAGCATCGGCGGTAGCCTCGGAGTCGCACATATACTTGATGAAGGTCTTAGCAGCCTCGATCTTGCCGGCATCGCCGTTGTCGAAGACACCGAAGCCCCAGATACCGCCCTGCAGCTTGGGCTCGCCGTCAGCAGGGAAGGCCATGAACATGATGTCGTCGCCGGAAGCTGTCTTCTCAGCACCGGTGTTGGCGGAGTTGGGGTTCAGCTGCTGAGCGATGTTCCAGCAGAAAGCAACGTTCAGAGTGCCGTTGTAGAACAGAGCAATCTCGTCGCCGCCAGCGATACCGGCGTCGAACTCGATGGCCTTGCAGTCGTACAGAGCCTTCAGAGCAGTGATGTTCTCCTCAGCGCCCCAGGTGTACTCGGTGTGCTCAGCGTTGGTGAAGGTGCCGCCGTACAGGTTGTTCACCAGTGCGCGGGTGCCCTGGTCACCGCCCTGGCCGACGCAGTAAACAGCGCCAACCTGCTTGCCGGTGTATTCGTAAACAGCGTCCATAGCCTTGAAGAAATCCTCGGTGGACTTCCAGGTGTGGGTGTCCTCGTTGATGTACTGCATAGCGTCGGCAGCCTCGAAGACGGTCTTGTTGATGGCCATGCAGTGAGCGGTCATGACCAGGGGATACTCATAAGCGGTGTTGTCGTCGGCGAAGCAGGCGGCCAGAGCAGCAGCGTTGATCTCCTGCTTGTCGGTGTCGTCGAACAGGTCAGCGATGTTGACCAGCTTGCCCTTGGCGCCCCAGTTGGCGACCAGACGCTCGGGTCCTTCCATGATCAGGTCGGGAGCGGCGTTGCCCTCGATGGCGGTGTTGACCTTGTCGTCGCCGTCGGCGTAGGTCAGGTACTCAACGGTGACCTTGATGCCGGTAGCGGCCTCGAAGTCAGCCATCAGAGCATCAACAGTCTCCTGGTTGCCCCAACCACCGATGGGGTAGGTCCACAGGGTAATCTCGGAAGCAGCAGTGGGAGCAGCTTCGGTAGCGGCCTCAGTTGCACCCTCGGTAGCGGCAGCAGTAGTAGCTGCAGTAGTCTCTGCGGGCTTCTCGGACACGGAGCAGGCGCACAGGCCCACGACCATGACCACTGCCAGCAGAACAGCAAACAGTTTCTTCATAATGTCCTCCTCGAATTTTTCGTTTTGTTCAAAGCGATGGAATCCAACGCCCTCAACTGCCCTTATTTTAGCTACCCGCACCAAGAAAGTCAATTGCCCATGAATGAAATTTTCTTTCAAAGCAAGCTTTTTTCGAAAATTCTTGCAATACGCACAATTAACGTTTTATTTCTCTTGCATTTGCTTGCTCGCTTTTGTCTATTTTGACTGCATCTATAAGCAAATTCATATGTTTTCTGAAAGTTTTTGCCTTTGTGCTCATTTTCATATAAGTTTATCGCTCATTTATGTACATGAAAATGAAAATTTCTTCACAGTTGCCTTCTGAAAACAGTCAAAGAGAAACGCGCCCAATCGAAATCAGGCGCGTCCGGCGTATTTCTATTATGTATGCTTGCTTTTCAGCGCCTCCGCAATGCGGCGGCGGTACTCCAGGGCCCGGTCCATGTCCATTCTGGAAAACTCCGAGAACAGCACGTCCAGCAGGTACATCTGAGCGATCCGGGCGGCGATGGAGCCGGACTGCATGGGGCTCTCGTTGGCCCCGCACTGCAGCACGAAGTCCGCCAGCTGGGCTCCCGGAGAATTGGGGAACCGGGTTACAAGCACCACCTTCGCCCCCCGCTCCCGGGCAATGGCCGTGATCTCCAGCACATCCCGGGTGGAGCCGGAATAGGAGAAGAAGAACAGCACGTCCGTGCTTTCCATGGTAGAGGCGGAAATTGCCTGCAAATGGGAGTCCTCCACCGGCCAGAATTTGTTGCTGACCGTGGAAAACAGGTGGGCTGCCTCCCGGGCAATCAGCATGGAGCCGCCTTGGCCCATGCACATGATCTGCCGCGCCTCATGGAACAGTCCGGCAACCTGGGCAACCACAGAAAGGTCCAGCACCTCCATGGTCTGCATCATAGCCTCCACATCTGCCCGGTAGAGCTTTTGGGACATGGTTTTCAGGTCGTCGCTCTGCTCCACCTGACCGCTGAGGGGCGTATCCCCCAGCCGGGCCTGGGCCATGGCGTTGGCCACCGCCAGCTTCAGCAGCGGAAAGCTCTTATAGCCCATATGCCGGGAGAAGCGGGAAATGGTTGCCTCGGCCACGCCGCTCTGCTGGGCCAGCTCGGAAATGGACTGCCGGACCACCCGCTCCTGATTGGCCAGGATATAATCCGCCAGCCGCTTCTCCGCAGGGGTCAGGGAATAATAGTCGCTGCCGATGCGCAGAATCACACTTTGCTGTCTGTCTTCCATGGTGTTTTCTCCTTAAAAAGGCCGGGACCGAAGTCCGGTCCCGGCCCACAATGTACTATTCTGTTATCTTGCCAGCAGCTCGCCCAGCATCAGATCGGTCATGATCAGCATTCTGGGCAGATGGAAGGGGCCCTTGAAGGTGGAACCCTTGGTGCTGGGCTCGGTGGGCTTGCCGTCCCGGCGCAGGTAGCCGTACCACTCGCCGCCCTCGCTGTCGGAGAAGTGCTTCTTGCAGTAGTCCATGGTCCGGAAGTACCAGTCCAGATACTCCTCCTTGCCGGTGTCGCGGTAGAGCATCAGAGAGGAAATGAGGATCTCGTCATGAGGCCACCACAGCTTCATGTCGTGCTCGTAAGCCTCGGGAGGATTGCCCAGGCAGTCCACAAAGTACAGCAGGCCCTCGTACTCCTCGTCCCAGCCGGCCTTGATGGCCCAGTTGAAGATCTCTTCGGCCTTGCCAACCAGCTCCTTGTTGCCGGTACGCTTGGCGTGCTCCAGCAGGAACCACACGCCCTCAATGTCGTGGCCGGGGTTCACAATGCGGCCGTCGGTGTAGTCCAGGTTGGCCTCGCCGTTGGGGCCCACGTTCTCCAGCACGCAGTGCAGCTCGGGATGGACATGGTACTTGAAGATATCGTCCACGCAGCCCTGGGCGCGCTCCTCGTACAGTGCCTTATTCTCGGGGTCAACCCGCAGCATGACGGAGGTCACGTTCAGATAGATCATGGGCAGGCCAAACGCGCGGCCGCTGCGGGTCTCGGGAATGGTCTTGGGGCCCAGACCGGTGGGGTCCTTGGCGCCGTGCCACAGATCCCAATAAATATTGTAGGCCTTCTTGGCCCGCTCCAGGCATTCCTTCTCGCCGGTGACGCCGTAGTACTCGGCGTTGGCAATGGCATAGAAGGCCTCAGAGTAGTAATAGCGGCGCTGACGCAGGGGCTTGCCGTCTGCGGTGACGGTGAAGTACATTCTGCCGTCGGCCTCGGGGTTGATGCAGTATTTCTCCATGAAGTCCAGGCAGCTCTTGGAAGCCTCCAGCCACTCCTTCTTCACGCCGTACACATGGCACAGGTATGCAAAGATCCAGCCGCAGCGGCCCTGCATCCATACGCTCTTATCGGTGGAGTAGATCCGGCCATAGCGGTCCAGGCAGGTGTACACGCCGCCGTGCTCCTTGTCCATGCCGTTTCTCAGCCAGAAGTCCGCGCAGACTGCCAGCTCCTTCTCCGTCCAGGCCTTGGCCTGCTGCAATTTTACCTTATCCATTTCAAAACCCTCCTGTGGTTTTCTAAGGGCTGCCCGCAGCCGCTTTTGGCTGGCTCTGCTCGTGGAAATCCGCCAAAAGCCCACCGCCCGGGTTGTCCCAAAATGTTACATTTCCATAGTACCATTCTGCTTTCCTTTTTTCAAGAGCTTTTTTTCATTTTTCCTTCTTTTCGGTACATATTTTCTTTCCAATGCGGGCACCCTGTAGACGGAGAAAAAAAGTCGCGGAAAAAGGAAAATAATGCTTGACATTTTTCGTTTCGGTGCTATAATACCCATGTTGCTTGTGACGCGGTAAGCGAAACGGCCGCATAGAGGATTTGTGTAACGGTAGCACACCGGACTCTGACTCCGTTTGCGGGGGTTCGAATCCCTCATCCTCTGCCAAGAAGGTTTTTCCGGGTAATGATAGCATTACCCGGAAATTCCCGATTCTCAAACAAATCATGATGGTTTGCTTGAGACAACAAGTGAAGGTGAACAGTGCGCAGCTGGGTTATCTTTACATCTCCAAACTGTTTGACAGGGTTGGCCTGCCCCGGAGCGCTTCATTTTTTCGGAAGCTGGTGCTATGCTCCTCGTCTTTCCAATGCACTCCATGGCTGCCCACAGGCAGTAACAAGACGGATCTTCGCAACGCTGACCGGATTGCCCTTACCACGAAGTTAGCTGGCAATCTGACACCTAAGCGTTCCCTCTGCGCTATGTAGACCCCGAAGCCCCGCAAAAAGTATTTGACAAACAAGTCTTGTTTGTGTTACAATACTCGTGCTGAGATCTTCACGATCAATTGTGATGCAAGCTTATCTTCCCGCCGCCTGTTGCCACAGGCGGCGGGAAACTTTTTTATAGCTTGTAGTTTCCCTGTTTCCGCTCGAAAAAAGTGAAATACGGAAATGGTGATGGATTAAGGCTTCAGCCGTCCCCTGTTCGCAGGGCGGGGGGCGATCATCCAACTGTCGTTTCTTAATTTATCATAAATGGAAGAAAAAGGCAAGGCATTTTTGCGCATTCCCCAATATGCAACCTCGTTTTTTGGCACAGCCGAAAAGCGGGGTCTATTTATCTTCCATTATGAGCATTTGTCAAACTGCTGGCGCAAAGCGTCCTGCAATACCTTAGAGCAGTTGATTCCAAGTTTGTCTGCTCTGGCCGCCATCCATGCGGGAATGGATACGTTCTTTCTGACCGCCCTGGTATCTGTCCGGGCGCGGTACTCATTTGTGTCAATGCGCACCAACGTGCAAACATCAGCAGACGTATGGGGGATATCGCTCTGCTTAGAGGCAGGCGCAATTGGATCCTCTTCATCCTCCATAGTACACAGGCAAGCGGCAAGCGCATCTGAAATCTGGTCAATGGCGTCAGAAAGGCTATGGCCGGTAGTAATACAGCCGGGAATATCTGGTACAGCGGCGTAAAAGGATCCATTTTCTTCATGGATCGTTGCAGTGTAAATATAAACCATATTTTCCCCTCCTCTCACTTACTATTATACACACAGTTGCGCAAATTGTCAAGAGGGATGTGTAGGAATGTGTAAATATTCAACCGGTAGCTACCGTTCAATCTCGTCCTTTGAAACAGCTGGCCGGGAAATTGAGGCGCAGCTCTGCGGTGCAGATATATCTTTGAAATAATCGTCAAATGATTTACGACCACACCGCTTCAAGGCCCTGTCCAAAATCAGCTCCTTGCGCAGCGCAACAGATTTGAAAAGGAACTCCTTCCGCACATCGGACATATAGGGCGTGTTCTCGATGATCTCCTGAATCTTCTGCATATCGATTCTGGGAACGATCCGCTTGATGGCAGCTTCCAGAGGAGCGATTGGAGCCTTGAAAAAGTCTGCGCAGTTGATCCGCTTACCGTTGTATCTGTAGGCAGAATAAACGTTGTAAGTGTCGTTTTTGAACAACGTATCATTAGACAGGCTATTCCTGCATGATTCATCATCCATTAAAGCGTGCAGGCAGGAACCGCAGTCATAGACCGGTGAGAAAGTAAGCCCATCATCGGAATCCAGGAAGCCCCAGTTATTCAAATGGCGGTCGTTATTTGAAATCAGCGTGTCAACTACAAACATATCCCAAAAAGAATCCTTGGTTTCCTGCTTGTGGGTGATAAGTGTGTTCTGCTCGATCACGGCATAGACATCTTCAAGCGTGGCTTCCGCTCTATGGTCTAACGTCGTTGTGCTGTTTGCTACCCATGAAAATTCATGAAGCGCATGAGAAGGCGACGTGAAATCTTTGCAGGCAACCACAATCTTCTGTTTCCCGGTAGATTCCCGGTAAGTCCCCAGCAAGGTTTCCTGAACCGGAATTCCAACACTTTCAAAGATCCGGCAGCCGACATACTCCGAGAACTGATTATTCATATAGGACAGAGGATTGTTTTTTTGCCGAACAGGATCCGGGAACTTGACCAGATAGGCCTCCCCATTGTAAATAAGCTTTTTCTTCTGTTCGGATCCGCCGTAGTTATTGGGCAGCTCCTCGCAATTGGTAAAGTCAATCATAGCAGGAACCCCCAAAAATAGTCTGAAAGGTCATCTCGAACATCCGGACGCAGTTCGCCGGTGATACACATAGACTTCATCGTCAAACACATATCGTAAATTGCTTTTTTTAACAAGTAGATTTTCCGGGAGTTATCCGGATCCTTGTCCGAATTTTTCTTCGCATCATAAACTGCCTGGATATCCTCGTTCAAAGGATATGGGAAATCGCTCGGTTCATATTTTCGTTCCATAATATACCTCCATAGCTTCCCGGCAAATTGCCGGAAAGTGGTCTGTTATTCCAGCCGTGTGGGGTAGTCACTTCTTGCGTAGATAACTCTGGCAACTATGACCGTCTTGCGCGGCTCGTCGATCCAGTAAAACACGAGATAGTTCCCGTGGACAAGAAGCTTCCGGTATTCATGCTTCAGAGGCCGCAGAGGCACATGGACTGGGTTCGCATAGGGGAAAGCCGGTATGCTTTCCACGGCTTGAATAAACGTTTCCGACAACCGGGAAGCAGCTGCCGGGTTTTGCAGGACGGTGTTCACATACCGGACGATTTCAACCATGTCCCGAAGAGCAGCAGGCAGATATTCCAGTTTATACACTCTGACTGCCCCCGATAGCGTCCTTCATAGCTCGCAGCACATCCTTGGAAGAATACCGTTGATTTGTAAGCTCAGCTTCCCGCTCGGCCTCCTGAAGCTTGAAATACACCTGACTTTCAAATTGAAGGTTTTCGTATGCCTCCATGCTCATTACGACCATATCACCATAGCCGTTCCTGGTAAGGAACACCGGCTGTGCGGTCTCATGGACAGTCCTGGAGATATCCGCAAAATTGTTCCGCAGGTCTGAAACCGGACGAATCGTGTTCATAGAATCACCTCGGGAATATTTTATCATAATTATGCTAAAATATCAACTGCTCTTTTTCGTCTCATTGGCGATCCGGGCGGATATCTGCTTTCGGATGGAGCCGGGCAGCTCCAGCAGCTGCATGGCACGGTTCGGGCTGCAATGCAGATTTCGGGATAGCGTACAGACAATCTTGTAGTACATAGCAACTTCCCTGTTTTTTGCCGCGACCTGTTCCGGGGTCAGCGGTGTTTTCTCGTTTGTTTCATTCATGATAGCTTTCTCCTTTTTTTATTTGCCCGGTGCTGGCCGGGGAGATTTGCTCTAATGTTTCCAGGGTAACCCACAAGGTTTCCCACAGGCTGACGCCTGCCGGTTGACCACAGACTTTCCCACACCCGCAAGGGGTATGGAAAAGTCTATGGACAACCTTGGAAAACCATGTGGATGACCCTTACCTGGTGGCCGCAGGGCTGCGCCCCGCAGGGGAAGATATCCCGCGTCGAGACCTTGTGCTGCACCCTGCTATCCGTGACAGAGATATTTTCTTGTTTTTTGCGAGGGGAAAATGGGCAGACGATCCCTGCTATGCCGTTAGCTCCTGTTCTTCGTCTGCGGACACAAGGACGATCCAGCCCGTTCCGTCAAACCGCATTTCCGGCTCTACCGCACCGTAAAAACTGTTAAAAATGCCGAATTGGGCGACACCATATTTTTCTTCTCTCAAAGTAAAATCCTTCGTTATCTGGTTAATAATACTAGGCTTGCTAAAAATCGGACTACCCCCTACCATAGAAACTTCATCGGGGTCACTTTCGGTTGCAGGACGGCCATCCGAAATGACCATATCCGTAAGATAGTAGCTGTTGGCAGAGTAGCTGCCATCCAGCTTGCAGCAGTGCAGACGCACAACCGCCTGAAGATGGCGCAGCAGCTTCAGGGCAAGGCATACCGTTGACTTGGCCATATCCAGACCGGCCTTGGTAGCGTTGACCAGCAGACCGGCTATACGCCGCAGGGACGGAAACGCTCTTCCCTGCCGACCGGCGCACCGGTAGATATAAAGGAGATTCGCAAACGCAGCCGGGGTCAGCTCGTAGTCCAGCAGCTCCCGCCGAACGAGGGTGTAGCCGCCGATCCGGGCGATCCACTGATAGCCGTTGGCGTCATAGATCAAATGGTTCTGATCCTTTCCATAGCGATAACGACGGGTCTTCATCATGTAACCAGCGGAGATCAATTCCGTCACTGCCTGCTGGGCCGTGGCCGGGCTGCAATGGGAAAGTCTGGCCAACTCGGAAAAAGTCACACTGACGGTGACACGTTTACGGCCAGCCATCAGCAGCAGTGCCAGGGCGACGCGCTTGGTGGTATAGTGCAGCTTGGTGTCAGCAATCAGAGCGTTTGGAACGGCGGCGACGGGGTGCAGGTATTTCATAGTGATCTCCTTCGTTTCTTTTTTGAGGCTTTGGAGCCGCTGGAAATTTCTTCAATGAACGTTGGTATGTTCCGAAATTTCTGAGCGGCTCCAAACTGGCGAAAATCATACTTTTTTCTCAAAGTTGGAACTTGAAAAAAGCGCATTTGAGGATTGATATTCAAATATTACGAAATTGTGACCATGAGGGAGGACAGGATCCGCCAGTGGCTACCCACTGGGTAGCCACTGGCATCCTGTTGAGGGCAAAAGCCCCCAAACCCCCGTGTCTCCGACCAGCTTTTTCCCGAACATTTTCAAGGAAAAAGGATAGCCGCTTTAACGGGCATTTTCGGCGGATTTCCGGGATGAATTCCGAAGGTTCTGACGGGCAGAGCGCTCCTGCTTTTGAACAGCCCGCAGCTGTGCCGCAAGCTCTTTTTCACGCTGAAGCTTTTCTTCCCGGAGCCGGTAGAACTTCTCCGCCTTGGCCAGCTGCTCAAAATTGTTGATTCTCTTCATGGCCGCCCGCTGACAGTTGTACGCAATCTCTTCCAGCTTCTTCCGGGAAGCACGGCAATTCATCAGCTGATCCTGAAGCTGGGCTTTTCGTGAGATCGTCCATTGCAGTTCCTTTTCCGGAAGCAAAATGTCATTGCTGTCATGCCACTTGTCGGAAGCCTGAACAAGACCTTCCCGGACAGATTTGATATGCTCCATTTCCAGCCGGATGATATCCCGCTCATTGCGCAGATCCTGAAGCTCTACAGGAGAATCCGGATCACACCCGCACCAACGAACATAGCTGCTGTGACGGCGGCGCTCTTCCTGTGGAATGTTGGGATTCAAGGCTTTTTCCCAACGGTCAAGCAGAGCGTCCAGCTTATCTGCCTCGGTCTGAAGATCTCGCTCCACATAGGCCGTTTTCTTGAGCAGGTAATCCAATTCCCAGAAGTCTGCATCCGTATAAAGCCGCCCTTCTGCGTGGAGTTTGTCTTGAATAAGCGCTTGGCAAATTGCAATGGTGTCCTCGGTTTTTAGAGCGTTTTTCTCTCGGCGCAAACGGAGCCACTGGATGTATTTCCGCTCTTCATTCTGGTAGATTTCCTGTTCCTGCTCAGGCGAAAGGCTTCCGCTTTCGGCATACCTTCCATTATCCAGAAGCCGGTACAGATCTTCGTTCGTCATGCCCAGAGTATCCAACCGAATAGGCTTTTTTCTACCAGGTGGGACAATGCTGATAGTCCGTCCACGGCGTACAAGGCGGATATTGTTTTCCTTCAGGAGCTTCCCGCTCAGCTGCTCCAAATTCCGGCTGTCCCGGGCTGCGCTGCGGATGATCTCTCCCCATTCTTGGCAGCGCCCGCCGAAGCGCTTGGCCTTGTGTTCGGCAGCTCTCGCGTTGTTATCCTCAAGGGTCAGCCCGCGTCTCCGGGTGTAATCCAGCAACCAATCCTGACAGTGCTGGATGAACCGTGCATCATCGTGGTGCTTGTTTCCGGCCCTCGTTGCACTGGGGAGAACCGTACCGTCCGCGTCCACCCGCATCCAATCCTGTTCCTCGCAGTTTTCCGCTCGAACAGAATTTACGCTGATATGGATATGGTCATTGTCGGTGTCCCGGTGGACGGCCAGCAGCACATCATAGCCCTGAAAAAACTGGGCAGCAAACGCCTTGCCCTCGTCCATCAAGGCCTCCATGGTCATTTGTGGCCGGTCTGCTTCCGGGTGAGAGATGATATACTGGTGGATCTTAACGTCTTTGTATTCCTGGTTCTCATGGAATGTCAGATTTGTGCGAATGCAGGCCGAAGCCCAGTGGTCTGGATCCTCGGTATTGCCGTGGCTGTTTATATAGGCTACGGCATAGTTTTCACGCTCCTGCATATGTCCCAGCTCATCCAGTACCGGCTCATACAAGCCCGTCTTTTTGTCCTTGGTGTGCTTCTTGGTGTAGTATTCTAAAACGTCTGTATACCGGGCGTTTTTACTTGATTCGTGTTTGATAATAGCCATTGATTTTCTCCAAAACACCGGCGACTGTGATTTGATATTGCTCCAGGAGCTTCAGCGCTGCGTCAGAAAGCGCTTTCCACTCGTCAGGCGAAAATACACGTTTACCCAAACTGGGCCGTACAAGATCCCGTAGGGCGATTCCCTGGGCACGAATTGAAATCATTGACTCCTCGATGGACTGTCGCAGGGTATAAAGCTCAGACGGGCTATGGGCCGCCTTGGGTGTCTGCTCCAACTTTTCCCGGAATATCCGGACATAGCGTTCCAGGAAGCGAATAAGCTTTTCCACATTGCCCCACCCGTTCGGATCCCGCTGCTGTTGTTCTGTGTTCTCTGTCATATTCAGCTTCAGGAGGCCACCCTGCCGCCCCAGCTCTGCGATCAGGTCATCCAGTGCAGTGGTGAACTCCCGCAGGGCTACCGTTGTTTCACTGGGTATACGTTCGGGCGGTTCTCCTGTGAGGGCGACCAAACGAATGTACTCGCTGAGATTCATTCCAGAACGTGCCACCCGTTTTTTCAGAGTTATAGCTTCCGAATCAGAAAATCTTACATGAATATCGATAGGGCGTCTGCGATTGGGACGTTTAACTGAGGACTGCGTGGGCCTCACTACCGGCTCAGTTGCGGGCACGGGCCTTGGCATGGACGGGGCGGTCTGCTGCAAATTCTCTCGGATCTCGTTGTGAATCTCATTGAAGAGATCATCAAAAGAAGTAGCTTCCGGCGTATCTGCTGCCGGTGGTTCGGGAGCCGGAGCTGGTGACTGGGGCTGCGCTGTATTTTTGGCATTTTTCCAAAACGCCATTGTATTGCCTCCTGAATATAAGAATCAGCCGCCTGTTTTGTGGCAGGCGGCTGTGTAAAAGGCAGGAATTAACGTTCCCGCTCCAAAGATAGGCTGCGAACCGGGGCGCTGGTTGGCAGCTTCTCCCGCTCAGACTGAATGGAGCTAAACATATCGTCGAAGCTCTGATGGTTTTCTACCGGTTCTTGGGATATGACCTTGTGCCACTGCGCATAGTCCACAACATTCACCCGGACGGGTGGATCCAGCGTCTGGATGAAGCCCAGTGGAACGGTGTGGGAATCCTGATCCTGGTAGACGCTGACGGATACGGGCGTACCACACCAGGCACATTCCCGAATATCCTTTTCAAACAGCTGGGGATCGGTATATGCTGCTCTGTCATAGCTCTTCCCGTCTGGCCCCAAATATTCGATACACCCTACCGGTTCCGGAATCAGCGGCGGCTTGTAGGTGTCCTTCTGCCACTGGTCATAGTCCAGGACGCGCAGGGAAACGGGCGGCTCAATATCGTCCAGAAAGTCCAAAGGGATTGTCTTCCCCTTCTGATTGCGATAGGCAACGGCGCGGAAGGAAAAATCGTAGTCGTAATTCCTCCAAATTACAGCCTCAAACTCTCTTGCTCTCGTGAACTCCCAGCTGGAAGAAACCGTTCCGTCTGAATTTAAGTATTCGATACGTCCAATAGGTTGTTCTGACATGATCTACACTCCTTTTATCGTTCCTGCTCCAAAGAGGGAGTAAGCACCGGGGACGTTGCGGGCAGCTGCTCCCGTTCGGACTGAATGGAAGTAAACATATCGTCGAAGCTCTGTCTTTCCGGCTCTTTTGGCTCCTTTTGCGCTTCCAGCAGCGGTGCAAACTCACCCTTTTCTATGAGATAATCGCTGATCTTCTCGGCATCACGAATCGCCTGGAACAGAGCTTCCGGCGCTTTTTCAATTGTGGCTGCCCAGGACTGAACATAGGCCATGTGCTGCTGCGTTTCACGCTCCACCTGTTCCGGGGTCAAGGCCATGTTCAGCTCCTGCACAGTAAATGCGCTGGCAATTTCCGCCCGAAGCTCTTCCTTGGCATAGCTTTCCGGATTGATACTGTAGCCGTCCATAGGACGGTTCATCCGGCTGGCGTGACCGGTTGCGTGGCCACACTCATGTAAGAACGTAGCCATATACCCATAGGTGCTTTCGAAAGTTCCTTCCGGGGGCAGTGTAACGCGGTCTTCCAGCGGGCTGTAATATGCCTGCTGGCCCTGTTCCCGATAGGATATCCCCATATTGGCAATCAGGGTATCCCGCTTGGCACGGATATCTCCAATATCGGTCTGGTAAGCCTTTTCGTACAATGGGATCCCGTCCAGCTGCTGTCCATTAAAGACGGCAAAGACCTTGCTGGTGAGAATCAGATTCTTTTCGGCATACTGAGAATCCGTGCGCAAAATTTCATTGGCGTCCTTCCAGGAAAGCAGCTTCTTTTGTGCCCGGTCAAAATACGCCCAATACTCTACATGGGCAGCCTTTTCTCCCTTGCGGATGTGCCATCCCTTGACTTCTGCCTGCTTGAAGGTACACCATCGGGGATCTTCATAGCCCTTCACCTCTGCGATCCAGGATAGCCACAGGGCATTTACGCCGTGGTATCGTGTCCCGGATATCGCATTTTGGGGCCGTGCCTGGTTCCAGCAGCAGTGCCATGGCAGCTGGCCCTGGGTAAGTGCCTCCTGGAAGCTTTTGATAAGCTCCTCGCGGACTTTATTCGTCGCTGCCATTGATTACTTCCTCCGTAATGTCTGTTCCGTCCAGGGCAAAATAGCGGGTTTCTTCGGCATCGGGCTGATTGTATCCAGTCAGATCGACGTCCACCTGATTCATGATAGATTGCTGTTCTTGGTTCATAATAGTTCCTCCTGTTTTACTTTTCTGGGTAAATTCTAATCCCGCTCAGGGAAGCCTGAACGGGATTAGAATTATGAAATATATGCTTGTCATATTGAAAATGACAGCTCTACTGATTCGAGTGGAGTTCTCTTATCTTTTTCACGAGAAGGTAAAAGAGCAGCCCCAGAACAACAGTAGCGACCATGGATCTTAGCAGACCCAGCGCCGTCGTGCCGCTGGATGAAACGACCTCAATTGGAGCCGTCTCCTGGGCATCGCCGGTGGTGACTGTGACGATCTCATAGCTTGTGCTTTCCTCTGGTGGCTCTGTAGCCTCTGTTACAGGATCCGAAGGAAGTTCCGGATAGGTGTAGGTTTCCATCATGGCAAGCCATTCTTCATCTGCCTTGGGATCCGTGGTTACGGTGAGTTGCAGCAGGACATCGCCGTCCGTATCAACAACCACTTCATCCGAATCCGCCGTCACAATGGCCGAATCATCGTTCAGTGCATAAGCCTTTTTCACAGTGTATGTGCCAGGCTCAAGGTACTGCCCGGAAATGTAATACTCATAGGGGGACAGCTGAACGGTAACACTCTTAAAGCCCCGGCGCAGCTCCACACAAAGCGTTCCTTCAAATCCAACCGGCGTAGTAGCTTCTACCCGAAGATACCCCTCTCCGCTGGTGTCACTGTCTTCCAGCAGCGACTTGGTTTCATCGATTTTGATATCACCCTCAGCGGCAAACACCGGACAGCTGACAGACAGCAGCAGCCCCAGAAGAAGGGCAACGCAGAGGATCCGTTTTATGAATACCGAAAAATAGTGCATTTCTTTTCCTCCTAGTCATAAGTCGTCAGGTCAGAGCCGGCTTCCCAACCCCAGGCAAAGCCTCGGTATTTTGTAATCCAATCAGACAGGGTGTCAACGGCAACCCCGCCAATATTGTGGTATACCAGGCCATTGCCGACGTAGATACCAACGTGCCCATACTTGGATCCGGAATAGCCATATACGGCAGCTCCTGGGGGAACTGCGCTGAAATCGGAGCTGACGCCATAGCGCATACCGGAATCATAAGCAGAACCGGAACCGTCAATCGGCAGACCGGCTGCGGCATAGACATAGGCAGCCCACGCCTGACAATAGCCTGGACGGGCTGCAATGCCATAGGCAGCAGAGTTCATGGCAATATGTATTACCTCTCTCTGCTTCTCGGTCAAGTTGCCCTCTGCCTGTGTGCCATAAACGAACTTGTTGTAATAATACTCTGCGTACTGCCTCCGAACTGCTATGGCAGCGGCGCTCTGGTCATTGGGGGCCTCAAAGCGGAGCATGAAAATTCTGGACGCCTCTTCCACCGAAGACGCATTTTGCAGTGCAGACAAGCAGCCGGAGAAGCTGCCCCGCAGTTCTACGCCCAGGTATCCCAGCTGACCGTCAATATCTCCGATGGACAGTCCTCGGGTCTTGCAATAGTTGTAAAGCGACTGCTTGCGGGCATTCCACGTCCATTGTGCCAGGCCGTAACCGGCAGAATCGTTCACAAAATCGGAAGCACTGTAAATCCCGGAATCCACAGCCGAAGTATAGCTGTCATTATTGAATCCCAGGATTGGCTCATAGCTGTCCTGAAGATTCATCGGATCCAGTCCGGATTCACAATACAGGTTGCCCATAGCCCCCGCTGCGCCGTATTCGTTGCCAATCAGATCTACCAGGTAGTCCCATATTTTCTGTTCATACTTGGATGCAGACACACCGGTAATACCACCGGCGGAAAGGTATTCCAGGCCCTCGTAGAGTTCCATCCAATCCATATTGTAGATCATCTTGCACCAGTCGCGGTTTGCCTCAGTCCAGCCGTCCCAGGCTGTAGCCGTGGGGTAATTGTCCAGATCGAAGATCCCCTCAAATGCGGTTACGGTCACGTTAATCTGAACGTCGATATGACCGGGGCAGTATTTCTCCTTCTCAGTCGTTGAGCTGCCAGGACTGACAATCACACCCGGAGCAGGGCTTGTATTGCCTGTGGGGCGCTCCTTGCAGCCCTCACAGTAATATTTGCTCTCGTATACACTGTAGGAATGGCTCTGCCGGAACATATAGCTGATGTAGGACTTGACGTCTGGGTTACTTGCAATGTCCAAAGACTGTTGCAGGTGGACGGCCATCATAGACAGAATTTCCCGGGCATTGGAGGACGCACCGGAATAATTTATCTGCACATCATCGTATGTCTCTTTATCGCTGTACTTCTTCAGCAAGCCGACAACCTGTTGGTCGAACCGTCTTGCCTCGCTGCTGTACACCTGACAATATGGGCCAATGTTTATTTTTCCAGAGGTAGACGCCTCGGGTGACATAATCACGCTGCCTGCACCGGAGGCCACAATATTGGGCATGAAAGATGACACAGCGCCAAAAATCAGGACAACGGCCAGCACCACAAGCAGCGCTTTTGATGCAACGCCTTTTACTGCTGTTCCAATTGTACGCAAAGAGGACGACGCCCAGCGGCCAAAGGATTGCAGCGTGGTTGCCGCATGGCCAAGCCGCGTATCCGCAATCCAGCTGGTTGCCCGGAATACGGCGTTCTGAATACCGGTTTTTGCGGTTGCATAAGTGGATCTTACCCGCTGTAAGCCGGTCTTCAGCCCCTTTGGCATACGACTGGATATTCCCTGGACTGCACTCTGGACAGCCCGGTTCGCCAGGCTCTTAGGAGCAGCAGCTACGGCATGAGCAACGCTCGTCACTTTTTCCGCTGCGGTTTCATAGGCCCTGGGCGCGATCCGATGTGCAAGCTTCAGCGGCTGCCGGATTGTCCACCGTGCAGTACCACGGGCCGCACGGTAAGCAGTATGGGTCAAAGGATCCGACAGAATACGGTTGGCATAGTACAGGCCTTCCGTATTGGATTCCGAACCGGCTGCCAGTGGGCGCAGCAGAAAGCCTCTGACAAGCATTGCGCCGGAATGGAGCGCCTGCCTATTCCGCACGACGTTCCGCGTTACGCTCTGCATACGGCGGGAAACATAGGTCAAATCCTGCTTGGCACGAAGGGTGTTTGTAAGCCCCGCTACTTCCTGACCAATGCGCTTCAGTTCCGCTTGCAGCTTCACAAGCTCCTGCTGTTCCGCAGCGGAGAGGATTCCCTTTGCTTTCAGCTGCTTAACCGTAGCCTTTACAGCGGCGCCTTGCCTTTTAAGCGCAGCCGCTTCATCATTCAGAGATTTATAACTGCGCTGCATCCGGCTGCTGCCAACCTTTTTCGTCAGGCGGGCCTGGTAATCCCTCTGAATCTGCCGGGATTTCAGTTGCAGCTCTTTACTGCCAGTCGGCATTTTCCCCTTTTCATTCCGAAGCATAGATACCATTTCCATATCCAGCTTTTTCTCATGGGAAAATGTATTAAAACGCTGCCGGGCAAATTGGCTGTTCAGAGAAGCTTTGTAGCTTTGGCCGACAGTTTGTGCAGCGGCGTGTTGCAGTGGGGCAGTTGGATTATGCTGAATCACGGCCCGGGCAATAGAGGCCGCAGTACCTATGTAGTGGGCACTCATGGAAATTCCGGTGAGAGAATCATCTGCCGACGTAACTTTATAGCTGGCATTTATGGCAGCGGAACGCGCTGCGCTCTTCCCAACATCAAAGGCAACCTGACCGATCTTGACGCCATTGATGGCCAGGGTATCCGCAACCCGCTTCAGCTGATACCGCCGAATCCCACCACTCGGCGCTTCTCTGCCCTGTGATTTTTCGGGCCGTACCGTAGGAGCAGAAGCAGAAACGTGGGGATGCTGCTGTTCCCTTTGGGGCATTCTGCCAGAACTGTAGCTGTAATCGGGTGCATTGGCAGGCTGATTGGTATACCGAAAGCGATTCTGCCAAAACCGCAGTTCTGAAGATGACATACGGTGCAAGGTTTCAACAGAGACGCCCAGGGCAGCAGCTATTTCCTGTGCAAGATCCGGGGAGATATTTTCCTTGCGGGAATTTTTTTGTTCTGGCCGGGACGAGTTTTCGACTTTTTGAGCCTCGGGTTGGTGTGTGGGGCTTTCTGGCTCCCTTCCTGCCCGTTTGGAGCCAAACGACATATCGATATGCCCGGTAGGCTGTTCATAGCTCTTGGCTTGCTCCCGCCGCTGCTGATAAGCGTCCCGGCTTTCCTGCTCCATGCGCCGGTTCTCTGATTCCCGCTGTTCCCTCTGACGCTGCTCATCCGCACGGCGGGCCTCTTCCATACGGATATCCGCTTCAGACCATGGCCTGTCCGGATTGGTCTGTCCGGAAATGACAGAAGCGGCAACGCGTCTGGCTTCCTGCCGCTGACGTTCTGCCGCTTCCTGTTGCTGAATCTGTTTGAGATAGGCTGCGTGCTGCGCCTCCTGAAGATGCCGTTCCCGTTCCTGGGCCTGCTTTTTCTTCTTACGTTTTTTCTCCTTTTTCTCCTCGGAATCATCGTCCGAATTTTCTTCTACGGGAACGGCCTCTTCTGCATCCGGTTCCGGGTTTTCCTGAGTATCAGGTTCTTCAGGTGAATCCTCTTTTTCCTCGGACGTAAGCTTATCCGGTTCGGAAATTTCCGCATCCATATTTTTTGAAAAATCGTACTGAAGAGAGCAAAATCTTCCATAGATGACAGCCACCTGAGCCTTGCACCGCTGCACGTCATCGGAGCACTCCGGGAGCTGTTTCACGAGACGGGCAAAGGTGTCAAAGCTGCCCTGAAGCGCATCGATTTCCCCAACAATGCGAAGATACCGGGTTGCAGGGCTGGTAGGCTCCTGGTCATCTGAAGAATGGAATGACGCATCCAGGCGATTATACAATAGCTGAATTTGCGCTGCGCATTCTGAAACAGACTGCTCGACATTACTCGCCAAAGTTATCCCCTCCATTCCTCCTGTTCAGCTGGTGTCGGGGACAGATCAACCACCGGAGGCCGGACAGACCTCTTGCGCTCGTCCTCCCGGGCTTTCGTTTCATCCAGCTTTGTAGTCATTGCCTTATAGCGCATACTGTCCTTGGCAATTTCCATATTAAAGGCAATGACGCGGCCACCGTAAATCATAATGCCATGGCCGGGCAGCGCGTCCTTTACCTTGTCAATATCGGACTGGGAGATATTCAGAAGACTGTTCAGAAGTGCGCAATCAGCAGCCTTTTGTGAGTAGATTTCCATAAACTCGGAATTGCTGAAAATTGTTTTTGCAATGGGGTTCTCCACAATATCGACAATGTTCTGCGTAATCCCAGTGGGGATTCCACCGTATTTTCTTGCCCGCTTAAACATGGTACTCAAAAAATCCGCGCTGCGGTTGTTGCTGAGCATAACGTGGAACTCGTCCACATAGAACCACACATTGTTGCCTCTGCGGCGGCCCGCAATAATCCGATTCCAAACATTATTCAGGACAATTTGCATTCCGATGTTCTTCATGGAGCTGCCGATTTCCATAATGTCATACACAACAAACCGTTTGTGATATTCAACATTTGTCGGGTAGGCGAAATAGTTCAGCGTACCGGTGGTATACATTTCCAGACTGTCAGCCAGCTGCATGGCGTCATACCCATCCTGATCCCGCAGCGTGTGATAGAAATCCATCAGTGTAGGCAGTGCGTTGGGATTATAGGACTTGGTTTCCGGATCGTAGGACTGCAAATACGGTTCATAGACCAGCTGGACGCACCGGTCAATAATTGATGCAGCTGCCGCCGTCAATCCCGCCCGGTCATCGTCACCGCCAATAATGGTCTGCATTAAAGCCTTGATGAAATCCGACTTTTGCGCAATGGGGTTATCTTCCTCTGTATCAAGCTCAATGTCAAACGGATTCAGATGGACGCCGGAGCCTGGGGCAATGCGGATAACCTCACCGTCCAGGATGTCGGCCAGAGGGCGGTATTCTCCTTCAGGATCAACGACAATCACTACATCATTAGGGTGTCGAAGATTGACCTGGATCATCTCATTTTTTGCAGCCATACTCTTGCCGGAGCCAGGCGCACCAATAATGATACCGTTGCCATTCTTCAGGTGGGTACGGTTGGCCATGACGATATTCTTGGAACCGGCATTCATTCCATAGAAAATGCCGCCGTCCGGATCATACAGCTCCTGGTTGTCCAACGGCATAAACACAGCGGCAGATTCCGTAATAAGGGAACGACGGATTTCCAGCTTATTGGAGCACAGCGGGAGGCAGGTATTCAGACCGTTTTCCTGCTGATAGGTCAGCGGCTTAATATCCACCAGATATCCCCGTCCAATGCCCTGGATGGTCTTGGTGTCGGAATCCAGCTTCTCCTTGGAATCTGCAAAATGGACAATGACAAAGGTTTGGTAGAATAGCTTCTGGCTTTTTTCTGTCAGGTCACTGCACAGGTTGTTGGCCTCCTCAGCCGCAGATTTCAATTCCGGATTGATAAGATCCACGCTGTAGCCGGACTTACTGGCGGATTTCTGCTTTTCAATCAGGTTTGCATTGACGTTGATGATATCGGACTTGGCCATGCGTAAGGCGTCTTCCGGGTTGATCGGATCGTAAATCATGCTCAGCACCAGCTTACAATCCACATCAGACAGGGACGTCAGAATGGAATCCCGGAGGCTCTGCGGGTATGTACGCATGAAAAGCGCCCGAAAATACTGACTGCCAACCATGCCATAATCAGAGCGGAAGGAAAAGGAGCTGGGCGCAATCATATCTTTGGTTGTCAGGCCCATGCGGCGGAGAATATCAAAGCTGAAGTTCTCCGTGTCAAAGGTAAGTCTACCGTTGGTGTCGTAGAGCATATTATTTCCAAATAGGCCAACGGAATCCGGATTGTAGATATCATGTAGCAGTTCCAGACGTTTAGCAGCGGTCATAGGCTGGGCCACTGCGCCACCGATTTTCTGGAAATTCCGGACAATTTCACCATCCAGACGGGAGAAGGAAGTCAGTGCAGCGTCATAGCTTTCCTCGGTGCGGGAAATGAACAGGTATTTATTTTTGATAAGGTTATTTCTGCCCTCGCGGATCTTGGTACGGATCTCCTCATTGGATTCAATGCGCAGATCATCGTGCCCGTCACCGGCCATAGTCATCATCGTTTCATTTTCGAACTGTGACAGATTAAGATTCTGCTGGCTTATCATAATTTGGAATCTGGTAGACGGGTCAAATGTGTTCAGAAATTCTGCAAATTTCAAGAACATATCCGTCTGTTCGTCATCCTTGGCAGACGTATAATTGATATCCTGCAAGAGATATCCCCGTGAAAACACGCCTGGACTGGTTTCAATGATACCGGAAACGGGATATACACGGACATAGGGAATTGTTTCCTGAGCCGTTTTGGGAATAACCAGTTTTTTGGCCTTTTTCTTCAGCTGTTTTTCGGACTTTCGGCGGGCTGCTGCCTCCTTCCGTTCCGCTTTCTTTTCCTGCCGGGTCTTGGCAGCGGGTTTATCCGCATTTTTTTGTGCAGACAGGGAATCGACTGTATCGCTCATTCGCTGATACTCTTGCAGCGTAGCGTAATTCTTTTGTTTTCTTGCCATAACTCGGGCCTCCTTTATCGAATGGCTTCCTTCGAGAATTTGTATTTTTTCTTTCTCTCAGTCTTGATTGTTGGGAGCCGGAGAGAAGTTTTGTATTTTCGGTGTGCCGGTGCTAAGAACATAGAGATGAAAACAGAGCGTAAAAAGCGCTCCATCGGCATTCCATACGGCTTTATCCACCCGAACAGGGCGGCCAGAACAGCAGGAATAAAAACAAGGAAACCAGCGACATCCTTGGAAATGACAGGTGCAAGACCAAAGTAGATCCACCAGCAGACCGGCGCAGCCAGAGCTATGCAGATATCCTGACGCTTTGTAAACGGCCCAATGAATTTGGCCTCATAGCTGCCAACATCCTTGTTGATCTTGATTTCAATGGACATATTCATTCCTCATTTCTGTTGTGTGAATTTTTTCGTGCAAACATCATAACGCTTATCATCGGAGCCATGGCTGCACTTGCCATAATTGGGATGATTCTTGATGTTGTACTTTCTGGCATAGAATGGATCTAGGCCGCGAAGCAAATAAATACAGTTCCGATTATTCATCGTGCGAAGCTCTGTCGGCGTCATCAGGTCACGGCCCAGCTTGTTATACGACATACTGTTCCCAGAGCTTTTCCCGTAACTGCGGCTGGAATTGACGCTGCGTATTGTCTCTTTTCCCAGTGCCTTGGAAATATATTCCAGCGTGGTATTATCGGAGCCGCCCAGGAAGATGGTACTGTCACAGTTCGCCATAAGGACTTCCCAGTCATCCTTGTACAGCGCTTTAATTTGACTGAGGGCTTGCAGGACGATGGTGCAGGAAATCTCGTACTTTCGCATAGTGGCAAGTCTCTGGCAGAAATCCGGAATTGTGCCGATGTTTGCGAACTCGTCAAGGAGAAAGCGCACATGGCAGGGCAGCCGCTTTCCGGGGCATTCCGTTTCCGCATGGTAGTACAACAGGCTGAACAACTGATCGTACATCATAGCGACCAGGAAGTTGAAGGTGGTGTCCGCTGTAGGTGTCACGCAAAATAGAGCTGTTTTCCGATCTCCAATGGTTCCCAAATCCAGCGTATCGGTATTGGTAAGCGCCTGAATGGCCGGGAGATTAAAGTGCTGTAGTCGGCTCTGGGCAGAAATGATAATGGACTGGGCTGTCTTGCCTCCACCGGCAGATTTATAGACTGCATAGGTTTTTACAGCCAAGCTCTCGGGATTCCTCTCCTGAAGCTTAGCAAAGGCAATGTCCAATTCAGAGGGCTTATTATCAGGGGCGATTGCCTTTTGGAGCAGTTTCATAACCGTTCCAAAGTTCTGGTTTTCAGGTGTCAGGGTTTCCACGCAGAATAAGCAGCAGGCGGCCACAATGGAAGTTTCCGCCTTTTCCCAGAATGGGTCACTGGGGCGACTACCGGCAGGCGTCGTGTTTTTAATCAGCGTGTTCACCATCGTCAGCACATCCTCCTGTTTCCGCAGATACCTGAACGGATTGTAGCAGTCGGAATGCTCCTTATCGACCAGATTAAAAATCTTTATTACATACCCCTGATCTTGCAGGAATGTTCCCATGGATTCCAGCAGCTCCCCTGAAGGATCTGTAATGACCATAGAGCAGTTGGCTTGAAGGATATTAGGCTTAATGAGGCTGTAGCTTTTACCTGTGCCAGCACCACCGATGCACACCACGTTGCTGTTTCTCCCCGTCTTCCGGCCATTCATGGACAGATATATCCCGTCTGCCATAATCATGTTATCGGCAGCAGCCCCCAGTATCGGCTTGCGGCGAAACTTTGCGGGAATTGTAGATATGGGGTAGACAAAATTTCTGTAAATAAGGCTGTCCTTCTTCGGCTGCGGCAAGGCGGTCATGGTTGTGTAAGCTTTGCAAAAGCCCTTCAGGTCTTCATTCCACTTTGCGGATCCGCTTTCCACCCCCTGACGGAGATCCTTTTTGCGGGCATAGGAAGAGGAGATGGTAAGCGGGGCAAACAGGCCGACAATTGCACCGTAAACGAGATAGATACTGTTGTTCGGCCACAGCTGCAACGGACGGTATACCATGTGGTTCAATATGGTTTGGATCGTATCTGGGCCGATTGGAGCATCCGGCTGGGATGTAAGTACATAGCCGATATGCGCAAAGCAGAATAGAATCAGCAGATAGGATCCAATTGACAATGCGGTATATCGCCGCCGGAACTCTTTTCGACTGAATGGTTTACTCATTTTCTATCTCCCTAGTTGACACCTACCAGCTCCTTGGAAAGGGACTGGGACTTGAACATCAGCATGACGGCAGACGCATATATGACGATATATTTCCCCAGGAAAACCAGCAGGTTATCCGTCTGATCCAGGACAAGGCCTTTGAAAAGTGCGGAATAAATCATTCCAATCACCAGGATCAACGCGCCTTGCAAGGCCACAGCGAGAAAGCTCTTGAGATACCGCCAACCGGATCCATGGAGGCCGGAGTGGAAAAAGTCACTTAGCGCAATGGGGGCAAATGTCGCCCGGACGTATATTTCAATCACCCGGGAATAGCAGATGATGGACACACACAGGCCCATGATCCAGGAGAGCAGCCAGGGAATCAGCAGATACAGCATCATGATAACATCACCGATAATTGCATAGAAGCCCGTGAAGGAGCCGGTGAACTCGTCAATAATTGCAGCAGCGTCAATTGCCGTTTCCGATACAGAAGGATCTCCCAGGGCGCTTACCTGGGCGGCAGTTGCCATGCCGATATTAAATATCAGCTCCAGGAGCTGGAATCCGTTTTCCATAATGTACTTGGCAGCCAGGAGCAGCGCAAATTGACGCCAGAGCATTTCCCATGTGAAGGTATCGCTGGACAGCTTATCGACCAGCGATACAATAAAGTAAACAAACAGCAGCATGACGCCAATGCTCATAATGGTGTTGTATATGGCATGGACAACGCTATAGGCAGCGCCAAAAGCACCCCCGGAAGAAAAGAGATTAACGGAGAGCGTTTCATAGATATTTTCAAACAGATTTGCGCCGCAAACCTGATTTAACATACTTTCCAGTATATTTTTCATAGATTCCTCCATTCATGCGGCGTGGGGACACGGGTTTCCCGTGCCCCCATTGGAAGTATCAGTTGATAAGCCCGGCAGTCTGAAGCAGGACGCGCAGACCAATGAGTGCGCCGCCAACCACAATAATGCGGACAGCTCTGGACTGCCCTTCGGCATTCTCGTCCTTGTAGGCCAATACCAGAGAGAACACGCCGCCGACAGCCAGGGCAATACCTACATACATGGCAATCTGGATGATAATATCCACCACACCGCCGAAAAGGCTATTGAGATCCAGGTTGGTGTTAATGGTGGTGAGTACAGTAAGAAAATTCATTTTGTTTCCTCCTAGTGATTATGTAGTCTATGGTGAAGCAAGGTGTCATTCCAATCCTTGCCAAACTCTGGAATCACGGTTTCTACCGTGTAATTTTCAAGAGCCGCCCGGAATCGCGCGGCGGCTTCCTGTCCAGCGGAATCATTGTCAAGCATGAGCTTGACGCGCTTGATTTGCGGATGGTTCAGAAGATAATTTGACAGTGGGGCCATGCCCAATCCCCCCAGTGCCAGGTAATCACGGCCAGCCAGAGGCTTTTTCCCTTGCATAAGCAGCAGCGTGGCATAGGAAGCAGCGTCAATGCAAGCCTCAAATACGCACACTTCATCAACATCTGCGCCCCGCAGTTTCCAGCCCCAGCGTTTGTCCCCGCCCTCTACTTCTTTCTTGAATGGTTTGCCATTGCTGCCCAGGCCACGCAGAAAAGCGCTGCACGGGCGACTGTCCGGGCCATAGGAAACAAAGCAGGCGTTGTGCGCTGAATATCCCTTGGGGCTGGTACTGACGGATTCATAGAGTACCCTCTGTGCAAGCATTGTCTGTACAATTTGCAGGCTGATTCCCCTGGTCTGACAGAGGTATGCAATGAGACGGCGGCTGTTGGGGGCTTGCTGCGGGAGCTGGAACGAGTTTCTGCTTGTGGGCAATGCGGAAGCGCTTTGGCTCGAAGATTCTGTCCTTGGCTTGCAGTTGTAGGCTGTATCATCCCCGGCCAGGATAAGGATCGCCCGCACCAGATTGTCCGCAGAGGAACCGCCCAGTTCGTATTGCGTAATGAATTCTACTGCTCTGCCGGAGAGGCTGCGGCTATTCCAGTACCACCGCCCATCCAGAGTAAAGACCATGCTGTCATGCTCCTTCATCCGATAGCTTTGGCCGTTCCGGACAAGCTGATATCCGCGAGAAAGCGCATAGTTCAGAGCGTGGTTATTCCGCATAGCTGCCTCGTGCTGCTCCTGGGTGTAATGTGCTTTTTTCATAACTTTCTCCTAAAATGAAAAGGCTCCCGGCAGTCGGGAGCTTTACTGTGTGTGGGGGGGGATCTAATCGCTGCCATGTTGTTTAATCCTCGGAGTGGACGTCAAAAGGAAGCGGATTATCTTCCCGTTGACTTTCCCGTGCTTTCTTTGAGGCGCTGCTTTCTCCAAAGTAGAGTGCATCAGCAGATATCTCAGCTCTTTCGCGTGGATTGTCGTTTTCGTCTTTCCAGCGGGACATTTGCAGCCGCCCACATACTATGATAGCGGATCCTTTCTGGAAGTAGCTGCTCAAAAACCGTGCCAGATGATTCCAGGCAACGCAATGAACAAAATCCACCCCGCGCTCACCGTCTTTTCCGGGAATATCCCGTTCCACTGCAATGGTAAATTTCCCGACAACAGAGTTTTCGCCCACCTGACGGATCTCGGGATCTGCGGTGAGGCGGCCAAAGAATGCGCATTGATTTAACATGGAAATTCCTCCTTTTTGGCTGATTATATGCAAAAAGCAGGATTCTTTTCAGAACCCTGCGGATTGCTGCGACTGCTGTCCGGCCTGCATCGGCAAGCAAGTACAGCGAACAGATTTAAGGGGCTGTTAAATAACCCTAAAAGGAAATCGCAGACTCTTTCCCGAAATGGAAAGGGTCTGCTTTTTCTTACCC
>ERZ772889.182-NODE-182-length-76138-cov-20.475691_pt1 | contig 76138 bp, 78 predicted proteins | sample MGYA00512127_ERZ772889 | MGnify/ENA primary metagenome ERZ772889 (study PRJEB29015, sample SAMEA2737689) | human gut metagenome | biome: human gut; feature: human-associated habitat; material: faeces | place: China | collected 2012 ...
TTTCATAAAGATTCCCGAAAACAGAATATGAACAATACACCGTAACCGTGGAGCAATACCGACTTACCCATCTGCGCATGGTTTCAAACGCCACGCCACACCGCGCTGCTGCTTCTGTGCAGCTAATCTTCCCCTCTGCACAGTCTCTCACAATATATATTTTTTCTCCTGTTATTTTTCGTTGCTGTGGCACGAAAACACCCCCATAAGAAACAGTTTTGTCTTTCACTGTCTCTTATGGGGGTAGCATATCAGGAAAAGTCACGCCTTTGCTTTTTACCGTTTCAGCAGCTTCTTTGCCGTCCGGATAACCTGGGTTGGGATGGACAGCCGGATGGCCTCTTTCATGGGCAGCTTGCGAAGATACCGTTTGCCAACCTGCTCCAGGGGCAGCGTATCCAGCGCACTGAGCACCTCTTCCCGCTGCTGCGGCTTTGCGGGAGAACGAATCATAGCCTTATTGGCCGTCAGAGCCTGATCTACGGTAACGGATCTAGTCTGCAAGGGCAGGGCATCAAAGGCGCGCTGCCCCTTTTCGGAATGAACAAAGACCAGGGAGAGCCCCGTGTCATCGTCCAGGTCCGGGCACACCACGTCGCAGCCCCAGAAATCCCCCAGGGTCAGATCACTTCTGCGGTGCAGCTTTCTGGAGGGACAGCTATAGCAGCTGGGCCGCAGGCAGAGATCCTGCAAAAACAGCTGCAAATAGGTATCGAAATACAGCTTTTTCGCGTATTGTTTTCCATTTTCAAAGGTCAGCGCCATGGAAAAGCTCTTCCAGCCCTGGCGCTTATCCCGGAAGGATACCCGGGTGACTCTGGAACCATAGCGGCGCTGCTGGCAGTCCAGGTATTTTTGCCAGAGCTTTTCCGAGGGAACGCCATGGCAGATCACATCCGCCGTCACGAGATTTTCATAGTCCCGGCCCAGAAAATGCAGCAATCCCTCAATTTGGCAGGGGGTACCTGTGAACAGCACGGCCCGACCGGCCTCCAGTGCCTCTTTCGCCTGCCGGAAGCAATTTCCCATATGGCTTTGCAGGTATTTGCTGCCCTGAAGCCTTGGCAGATCCCCTTCACTGTCGATTGCCATATGAACAGCGGTCTTGCTGTCCTCTGCCATGGCAGCACCAAAGACCAGCCCGCCTTGGGCAAGGGTTTGCCTGGCCAACTGGGCGAAAATGCCGCCGGAGGAGCTCTCCGCCCGGTCCTTATCTGGCCCGTAGGCGGCAAAGGCCTTCGGCTCCCCTGCCGGTTCCGCCTGAGCGTGCGAGACGGGGCAGACCTTTTCACAAAGGCCGCAGGAGATACATTGCTCGGAATCTGCCTTGGGGTAATCAAATCCTTCTGCATCCCGCACCATGGCGATGCAGCTTTTGGGGCAAACCTGGACACAGGCGGCACAGCCGCAGCAGTCTTCTTTCCGAGTCACGTTAACCACGGGACATCCTCCTCCTCATTTTTTGCAGGGGCTTCTGCGCCAGAGCCTTTTCCTCCCGGTTCATGCCCAACAGCCACATACTGGCGCAGTAAACCAAGGTATACAGCGCAATTCCCGCAAGGAACTGCCAAATATTCCCGAAATGCCAGCATTTCAAAATCCAAACGCCCAGGACGGCGGGGATAAGCATCCCCCGGGAAAGAAGCGCAATGCTTTTCCAGAAGCCCACAATATCCAGGTGCAGCCTGCGGGCGTAAAATACATTCATAATCAGTCCGTTGCCGATGACCAGGCTGATGGTTGTTCCCAAGGCAGCACCCGGAGGGCCAAACCGCCGGGCAAGGGGGATGCTGACCAGCACATTCAGCAGCGCCATAACGGAATAGATAACGGAGCGGAAACGGTGCTGATTCATAGCCCGCTGAATCTCAATGCCCAGGTTCTGAATCAGAGGTACCAAGGCAGGCAGAATCAGCAGCAGCGCCACGGGATAGGCCTGGACATAGCTCTCGGTGGCATAGATATTCGTAATGAAGTACCGGCCGAAGACCACAAAGCCCGAGGCAATGAGCATCAGAATCAAATATTGCACCCGCCCAACCCGAAGGAAGAGCTCGGAAAACCGCCCTGCCTTATCCGGGTCGCTGTCCGCTGCAATGCGATGAACTCTGGGCGCAAAAACGGCGGAAATCGCCGTGGAGAAGCTAATGAACAGAGAATTGATCTGGGAGCCCACGCCATAGACGGCCACAGCCTCCGTGCCGGATACCCGGCCAAGAATGAACTTGTCCACGGACCAATTGATTTGATTGATGACCATATTCAAAAACAGGAAAAAGCTGAATCCGGCAATTTCCCGCAAACAGGCGAAATCAAACCCATCAAACCGGAACCGAACGTCCAGCTTTTTGACGCAGTACCAGGCGCTTACCGCCAGCTTTGCAACGGTCAGTATGGTGGTAACGCTGACAACTGCAACCGAGCCAAAGCCCATAAGCAGCAGCGGCAGGCACAGCAGCGGATTAAAAACCACGCTGGCCAGAGTTACAAGCTGCTGAAAAAGAAACTTTTCATGGGCAGTAACCATGGATTCCAAGAGCCCTGCCGGAAACGTCAGGGCGATGTTGACAACCAGAATGGCCATGAGCACCTTTGCCGTATTCAGCTCTGAGGCTGTCAGCTTGCTGCCAAAGAGCGTCCTTGGAAATTGCAGCAGCACCATACCGCAGACAAATGCCGCAAGGGACATCAGCAGAAAGACCGAAAGAAACATCCCATTAAGCCGCGCGATGCCCACTGTGTCATTCTTTGCCTTGCGCTGGGAATAAAAGCGCAGATAGGCCCCTGTAAAGCCAAGGCTGAACAGACTGAGATAGCTGACCACGCTGCCGACCAAGGTATATAGGCCGTATTCACTCTGCCCCAGCAGGCGGATCATCAAAGGGGTATACAGCAGCTGAACGGCCATATTCAGTCCCGTAGACACATAGGACAGCACGGCCCCCAGCTTCAGCTGATTGGAAGGTTGATTCAAAAGGTGTTCCTCATTTCTTACGAAGGTTTTCGGTCAAATACGCCAGAGACTCCGTTCTGCGGCGGCTCAGGGTCGCGTCTGCCTGGGTGAAGTCGATTTCCGGGAAGGCGTGCAGCAGGCTCAGGGCTTCGGTTGTAAAGAGCTGCCCCAGCAGCGCATATTCCGTCAGAAAATCCGTCAGGCGGCTGCCCATGGTCGTGCTGCCATCCGGTGCAAACCTGGGAAGCACCGCGAAGGGACGGTGGTAGATCAGGCTGAATACCGCAGCATGGAAGGAATCCGTAATCACCATGGAGGCATTGCGAATCAAACCAACAAACTCTGCAGGACCACCGGAGAGCATTTGCTCGTCTCCGAAGGAAATATCCTCCTGCCGGAAACCCGCCAGATGCGGCAGCGTCACCAATGGCAGCCCCAGATTTCTGGCCGCTGCCCGGGCTGCGTCCCTGGTCTGCTGGCCTGCTCCCAAAAGGTAGCACAGCACATAGGGCCCCTCTTTCGGTGCACGCATCTCCCTGTCCCACTGCTCCTGCGTCAGCAGCAGCACCGGATCAGCTACAACCGCCGCTTCCCTGCCGCTTACTCTTCTCAGGTCCTCTACACTGCTTTTCTCCCGCAGGGAAAGACCGTCCAGCCGGGCCGCGTTTTTCCCCAGCTTTTTCAGGAACTTTGGATTCAGGTTCTTGTTTGGCATACTGGGCGCATAGGAGAATTTCTGCACCGTCTCCGGTACAAAGCCCAAGGACATGGCATCCAGTGCGCAGTAATAGTAGCCCGTGCCGAATTCGTTCCAGATCTGGTCGCCGCCGCAGACAAAGCAGTCATATTGGGAAAGGGCGTCTCGAATGGTTTCCGGAGTAAACAGGCTGCTATTGTGAGGCGTTTCCAAGGCAAAATTGTCATAATCCTGCTGCCGTACAGCTAGTTCCTTTTTCAAATCTTCGGGAATCTCCGGAAAGGCAGGCGCAGGGCCGCCGCGCAGCTTTTCCGCGCCGAGGTAAGCAATGTTTTTCAAGACACGCTCCGGGAAGCTCTTTTTCATCCAGCTTCCGCTGTAGGCAAAGGGCAGCTGCTCTGCGGACCATCCGGGAACATTCTCAATGGCCCGGACCAGGGCTCTCGCCTGGAGCTGGCCGCCGGGATTGCGGTTTTCATAGTAAAGCGTCAGAATTCCAGCCTTCATGGCAGTTCCTCTTTTCCGGAAGTATAATTTCCGCATTTATTGTACCATAAAGCAGCCATCGATGCAACCCCGGAACACTCTTGCGAAACAGCGCGGCGTATGATATGATAAGGAAAATGACGAAAGACAAAGAGGGATTCACCGTGAAAAAAGCCATTTTATTCGATTTGGACGGAACGATTACCGATTCCGGCGAGGGCATTATCAACTGCGCCCAGTATGCCTTCCAGCAGATGGGCTATCCCGTACCGCCCCGGGAGGAGATGGGCGTTTTTGTAGGCCCGCCCCTGTGGGATACCTTCGAAAAATTCGGCATTCCGAAGGAGCAGACGGATGAGGCCGTCCGGATTTTCCGCAGCCGGTACGTGCCCATCGGAAAATTCGAAAACACCCCCTACCCCGGTATCCGGGAGCTTCTGGAGCGCCTGAAGGAAATGGGCTTTCTTCTCTATGTGGCCACCTCGAAGCCGGAGACTACGGCCACAGAGATTCTGGAACACTTCGATCTGGCGAAATACTTCGATCGAATTTGCGGCGCGGACCTGGAAAAGAAGCGGAACAGCAAGGATGCCGTCATCGAATACCTTCTGGGCCTTGCGGGCAGCGATGCCGACATGACCATGGTTGGCGACACGGAGTATGACGTTCTCGGCGCTGCAGCCCATGGCATCCCCACCATTGGCGTCAGCTGGGGCTATGGCGATGTGGCTGCCATGCGTGCAGCCGGTGCAAAAGCCATCGCGGATACAATGCAGGCGCTGGAAACTTATCTGACAGAAGGCAACTAAAAAAGAGGGCTGCTAACGCTCCCTGCTGGTAAGACAGTAAACACAAATTTCTTGGAACAGGCATGATTTCGGTCATGCCTGTTCCGCTTTTAGCAGCTCCTCCACGAGGTATAACCCACGAGGTCATTAATATGCACCCTCTGTCTGTGTTCGGCACTGGACTTATCCGGCGCTTCTACTGCCAGATAAGTCCAAGATTTTGACATTGGGCAACCCATAGGCGGACGGATTTTTCACCACAATGTTACATTTGCTTCCATCAAGCGACAATTCAATTCATACAGTGCTGTGCGATTTGAATCCCATTTCAGTTTATTGTTTGTTTCTTCATAGGTCAACCAAACGCACTCGGTATGTTCGTGAGAAAGTTCAATATCTTTTCGGCACTCGAAACCGAAAGTGTATTCAGGAATGACATAGATATCCTTTCCCCAATGCCGGCGGTGCTTTTCCGATATAACTGTAGCAGGAATATATGCCAAACTCTTAAGTTCCATCCACTTGCCAGAGCACACTCCACCTTCTTCAAAGGTTTCTCTTTTTGCCGCTTCAAATGGCGTTTCGTTATCCTCACCGCCCCCGGCAATAAACTGCCATTGGTCGTGATCTGCGCGATGGAATACACAATAATATGGACAACAATTGATGATACGGTATGGTATGGAAAGAATTTGAAATGGCGCTCCCATGATATTTCTCCTCAGCATGAATTTTTTTGAGATAGCAAAACAGACGAACGCCGTCAATGGTCAAGATGAACAGCTGCGCCGCCATTGACTTCCGTCCGTCTGTTTCGCTTTTTGGCAGGCAAGGCGGCGGTTGCCGCCGATTTCCATTTGGAAAATGGCGCTTGCTATCATGAGAAACGGAGAATAGCAAGCACAGCAAGTGTATGTACACTTACGAAATCCGGCGTGGCACGACCGGGATTTCCTTGCAGAATAGCAAGCAATGCACGGCGGTACCCACTTGTGCAAAAACTTGTTGGGGCGCGGGTCGCCAGTGGCGACCTCAAAATGCAATGCATTTTGAAGCGCTTGACCGAGCCGACAGGCGAGACCATCCCAAACCCTTTAACAATTTCGGAGAAATTGGCTGCGCACCGTTGGCGCTGTTCCTCGTAAAAATCGTAATAAGGCAGTCACGGCTTTTGCGGTTTTCCCTGTTTGGAGATTTTCTCGCCATCGGCAGTTGGGAAAATCCCCTCCATAGCCATGGTGCGAAGATAGGCACTAAGATTATCCGCACCGAACTTCATCATTCGCTGCTTGATGGCAGCAAGCTCTTTTTCGTCTACAAAGAATTTGACCTGTATCGGTCGCCTGCGATTCTTGTTGTCTGGCATAAATGCTATCCTATCCCTGTTAATTTATCTCTTGTCCGTAGTGAAAAGCTTTACAGTGTCTGCTGGATTCTTCAATTCGGTCTTGAAGAATTCCGGATACATTTTAATGTCCTCATCGAGCGAAGCCCACACCAAGTGTTCTTTGCTGTTATCTTCCATAAAGCTTTCGCTGATCGGCGCAAAAGCGTCAGGCACTTTCATATAGAAGAAAAGCGAAATCTCATAAATCAGCTTGTTCCGATTGGAAGGCACGTCGCCATAGAAGTAGTTTTCATGCACAAAGCCAAGGCGGTCAATTTCCATCTGAACACCTGTTTCCTCCAACACTTCACGGACGACAGCCTCTTCTGCTGTTTCACCGAATTTTACCCTGCCGCCAACGGAGTAGAGATAGTCTCTGTCATTGCCAACCATCAAAATCTTTCCTTTTTTCATGATGATTGCGCCGACACGAATATTCAAAATCCCATCGTCACAGGCTACGCACATATCTTTGTTCATTGTTCTTTCACCTTATCACCGTTTTGCTATTTCAAGGCATGCTTCCACGCGCTGCCTTCTTGATAGTAGAAGAACTCGCTCAGATTTTCTTCTATGAAAACCCGGAGCATATCACGCATATCCAAAGACAACTTGAGATTAGGCAGATTGGCAATATCTTCCCACCAAACCCGACCTTCGGAGCTGGAATGTAATTCGCCATCAAAACAAGTTGTCTTATAAAGCAGCACAACAAACCTGCACTGATTTTCACACCAGTCTTTGATACCGCAGAGCTGGGGAGAACGGATATGCAGTCCAGTTTCCTCCTGCACCTCACGAATCACGGCATCCGTAAAGGATTCTCCCGGCTCTATATGACCTCCGGGGAAGGTGATGCCCGGCCAGTCCCGCTTTTTCCGATCGATCACGACAACTCGGCTGCCATCACAGATCATGCACATATTTGTAAATTCAACCGTTTCAAACATCACATTAACCTTTCATAAATCCGCAGCAACCGATTTCGGAAAATTCATAGAACCCCATCGACTTGTAAAAAGCAATGGTTTTCGGCGTGTTGTCTGTTGCCAACTGAATCTGGCGAACATGGCTGTATCGGCTCAGAATGGCTTGTAAGAGTGCAGAGCCGAAACCTTTTCGCTGATGCTCCGGAAACACCAATATGTCTTGCACAAACACGATGGTATGACCATCGCCCACAGTGCGAATGATACCAAGAAGCTGATCACCCTCATAAGCGGCAAGGGTCAGCATAGAGCTTTCAAAGCCTTTACGCAGTACCTCCGGCTGATCGGTGTAGGCCGTCCAGCCAACACTCGTGTATAAGCGCAGAATCTCTGATTCGTTGTAAGTTTTATATTCTCTGATTTCCATATTAAGTAACCTCCATTCGAATTTTACGGAAACTGTTACTTGTCTCTGCGCAATCTCATGGTCTGTCCTCCTCGCTGTTGAATGCAAATATCAAAGTAATTATACCACCAAGACACAAGCTTTTCCACCCTTTTCGTTATCCTTGCTTTACAGCGCAAAAAACAGGTGATTCTCAACCCTTAGATGTAAAAACAGGCGGCATCCAACCGAAGTTGAATGTCGCCTGTTTTGTCCACTCCTGTCTGGCAGATGTCGATTTCGTAATTTTCTCAAATGACTGTCTTATCGGCACACGCCGAAGCATCCTTGGCTTTGTGGATGCTTAGCAGCCTTTTGATTCGTTACGCGCTGAGGCTCGTCCGCAGAAGCGTAAGCGCCTCCGGACCGGTGATCCCCATGACGGCTTCCAATTCTCCGGCAAGGATTTTCTCTGCGTCATGGAGGAAATTTTCGTCACACATATGCAGCCGTCGCCCGGCTGCTTTCTGGGCAGACCGGTGGGCATAGATGGAATACACCGTTTGCAGCAGCGTTTCCCGGGTTCCGGAGCCGGTGAGCTCCCGGTAGGACTGCTTGCGCTTATTCTCATCCTGAATCCAGAAAACCGTGTGGACCTTCGGTGATGCAAGGAGCGCTTCCCACGCTTCCTTCGAGATGAGCCCGGACACTCTGGACATGGCAGCCTCATTCTGCATGGGCACCATATATTGGCTGCCCTGCTTTCCAACCGGCTCCAAAACCAGATATTGCTGACTGACTCTGTTCACCATTCGCTCCTGCACTTCTTTGACCCGGCACACGCCATGAATCCCATAAACCACAAGCTCACCCAACTGAAACACGGGAAAAAACCTCCTCTTGACAAATTATCTTAGTAGTGATATGATATCAAATTTTGGTTCGGAAAGCAAATGGTGATTTTGCCAAATTTTCAGAGATTTCTTCTACACTATTCACAAATTTTCCGTAAAAGCGTCATTTTTTCCACTTTTTGAGGCATTTTTTAGAATTGCAGCTCTATGCCATAATGGCGCAGCCAGAAGTCAATTTGCAGGAAATATGCGATCTTTTGAGGCCGTGCCATAAGCTGCCCATACCAGGGCCAGGGGCTTTGGCTATCCAGGACCATTTTGAGCGCTTCCCTGTCCACAAGGGCGAATAGCGGAGAATCCGCAGAAAGCACAGCCTGCATTTTTTCTTCCAGCAATGTCTCATAGCGAGGATCGAAGGTTTTCGGATAGGGGCTCTTTTTCCTGTGGGCCACCGCCTCCGGGAGCAGGTCCCCGCAGGCATAGCGCAGCAGGCCCTTCTCTTCCCCCTGATAGTCCTTGTATTCCCAGGGCACACCATAGAGATATTCCGCAATGCGGTAATCGCAGAAGGGCACCCGTACCTCCAAGCCGCTGAACATGCTCATCCGGTCCTTCCGGTCCAGAAGGGTCTGCATAAACCAGCGAAAATTCAGGTTTACCATTTCCTTCATGCGCCGCTCCCGGGGGGTGCTTCCCGGCAGAACGTCACTTTCCCGGCAGGTTTTTAGGTAGGCCTCCATGACGTAGGCTTCCCCGTCCAGCTTGGCGCGAAGGTCCGGGTGCAGCAGATTGCAGCGGTCAATAGTATTCTGCGCCCAGGGGAACCCCGCTCTGTCCCGAACCTCCGGGTCGCGATACCAGGGATAACCGCCGAAAATCTCATCGGCACATTCCCCGGACAGCGCCACTTTTACGTATTTCCGAATCTCCCTGCAAAATGCCAGAAGAGAAAAGTCCACATCCGCCATTCCCGGCAGGTCTCTGGCAACGGTGGCCTCCTCCAGGCTGGAGACCAGCGTCTCCGGCGGCAATTCCGTCAGATGATGGTCAGAATGCAGAAATTCCTCCATTAGGCCGATAAAATCGCTGTCCGAAGTCGGCTGGAACTTCCCCGCCCGGAAATACTTGTCGTTCTCCGGATATCCAACGGAAAAGGTCATCAATTGCCGTCCGGCCTGCTCCATTTTTTTTGCGCAGACCGCACTGATGAGGCTGGAATCCAGGCCGCCGGACAGGAAGGTCCCAATGGGCACATCGGAGACCATCTGCCGCGTAATAGCATCCAGCACCAGCGCCCGGGTGTGCTCCGCCGTCTGGCGGAAATTCTCCCGGTGCTCCCGGTCTTTCAAAGACCAGTACCGGTGTACTGACAGAGTGCCCCCTTCGAAAGTTGCCCAGCAGCCCGGTTCCAGCTCCCGAATCCCGCGGAAGACGCCGCTGCCCGGCTGCCGCCCCGGCCCAAGCAGCAAAATCTGAGCTGCTCCCTCCGCATCCAGCGCGGCCCTCTGGGAAGGATGGGCCAGAATGGTCTTGATTTCCGAGGCAAATAGCAGTCCTTCCCCGCTGAGGCTGTAAAACAGCGGCTTCACGCCGATACGGTCCCGGGCAAGGAACATCCGCCTTTTTCTGCTCTCCCAGATGCCGAAGGCAAAAATGCCATTCATTTTCAGAAGGCTCTCCGGCCCCCATTGGGCATAGCTGTGCAGCACAACCTCTGTGTCCGAATGCGTGGCAAAGGCATGGCCCAATTTTTCCAGCTTTTTTCGCAGCTGCTCCGTATTGTAGAGCTCCCCATTGTAGGTAATGCAGTAGTGTTCCCCGCCCCAGAGCAGCTCCATAGGCTGAGCGCCGCCTGTAGGGTCGATGATGGCAAGACGGGTGTGCAGCAGCGTACAGTCCGCATTTCTGAAAATGCCCCGGCCGTCCGGGCCACGGCGAGCCATGGTTTGCAGCATGGCATGCATGCAGGTTTCCTCAATCGGCAGTCCGACACAGCCGGATATGGCACACATAGAATCACACTCCCCGGAAGCATTCTATGCCCCTTTGCCCGAAAGGTGCATGATTTGCGCCGGAGCGCAAATACTAGCGGCGAGGTGATCGCATATGAAAACCAGTCAGGAAATCCTGTCCTCGGTCCTCAAAACCACCCAGATGGGCCAGGTGGGCATCCGCAGCGTCCTGGATACCACTCTGAACCCCGAGCTGCGGCAGGCGCTGGTGCAGCAGCTGAAGGAATATGACGGAATCGAAACGGAAGCCCACAATATCGCATCCCAGCGGGGCTGGGAGCTGAAGGAGCTGGACAGCGCCGTGCGGATGATGTCCAACATGGTGTGCCGCATGAAGCTCACAGGTGCGGACGCCACATCGAAGATTTCGGAGATGATGATCCAGGGCAATACCAAGGGGCTGGTAAAAGGCCTGCGGAATCTGCACCGCTCTGACCGGAAGGACAGCCGGGTGGACACCCTTTCCCAGAAGCTCATCGATACAGAAACCAACAATATCCGCCAGATGCGGCCCTTTCTGTAAGCTGACCCGGCAGCGAATTCGCTGCCGGGTCGTTTTTTGGCGGGGAACCTTTTTCTTACGGATCGCATATACTGTACGAGAAACATGCAAGGAGGGAAAATCATGTCATCGAACGGTTACATAACAGCCCGCGCCTATATGAGCTACGCGCAGATTCCCTTGGAGGATGTGGCAGTGGCGGTCATTGCCCAGGACGGTACAGCCATTGCCATGCGCCTGACGAACCGAAGCGGCCTGACCGAGCCTATCTCCATCCCAACCCCGGACCGGGAAGAGAGTGAACGCCCGGAGGGCAACGGGCAGCAGCCCTTTACGGACGTGACGGTCTATGCATTCAAAACGGATTTTGAGCAAATCGCAGCCCGAAATGTCCAGATCTTTCCGGGAATTACCACCGTACAGGACCTGGAAATGGTGCCCCTGTCAGAGCTTCCGGACCGTTGGGATGAAAAAATACTGTTTAATACTCCGCCACAGAATCTGTAAGGAGGGTCTATGCCGACTGTCATTCCTTATGTACCCCAGCGGATCACGGTTCATCTGGGCGCGCCCAGCGCCAGTGCCGACAATGTGACCGTAAGCTTCTCGGACTATGTGAAAAATGTTGCCTCCAGTGAGATTTATCCCACCTGGGAGGAAAGCGCCTTGCGGGCCAATATCCTGGCCATTGTTTCCTTTGCGCTAAACCGGGTATATACAGAGTTCTACCGCAGCCGAGGCTATGATTTTGACATCACCAGCTCCACCGCCTATGACCAGTTCTTTGTCCGGGGGCGCAGCTTTTTTTCCAACGTCTCCCGGCTGGTGGATGAGCTTTTCAATTCCTATCTGCGCCGCCCGGGCTTTGTAGAACCGCTGGCCGCAAAATTTTGCAACGGCACCACCGTCACCTGCGAAGGCCTGAGCCAGTGGGGCAGCCAGGCCCTTGCCCAGCAGGGCTACAACTCCACCCAGATTCTGCGCAGCTACTATGGGGACGTGGAAATCGTGGCCAATGCCCCGGTGCAGGACTATGTGTCTTCCTACCCCGGGACGCCTCTGCGAAGAGGCAGCGTAGGCCCCAATGTGGTGGTCATCCAAATAGAGCTGAACCGAATATCCCAGAACTACCCGGCCATTCCGAAGGTTTCTGTCGTGGACGGCATTTTCGGTGCCGCCACAGAGAATTCCGTCACAGCCTTCCAGGAAATATTCAATTTGACCCCCGATGGTGTGGTTGGTCCTGCCACATGGTATGCGCTGGTGCGGCTGTATACAGCCGTGACCTCCCTTTCCGAGCTGCGCAGCCAGGGGCAGCGGTTTTACACCATCGCCTGGAACAAGGGTCGACCCCTTGTTCCGGGCGACCGGGGCATTCAGGTCGAACACCTCCAATACATGCTGCGGGTGCTCGCCGCCTATATTTCTCAGATTCCCAGCGTTGCGGTGGACGGTATTTATGGCAGCGCCTCCCGCAGCGCCGTACTGGCGGCCCAGAGCTATTTCGGTCTGCCTCAAACCGGAACCGTAGACCTGACCACCTGGGATGAAATTTACGACCAGTTTACTGGCATTGAAAACGCCAGCTTCCGGGATTTGGAGCGCTTCCCCTATACCAGCGCCGTGATCGGCAATACCCTGCCCCGGAACCGGTATGCCCGGTCCTCCACCATGACCCAATTCCCGGGATATGATCTCGCCATCGGCGGTCAAGACCCTGTCAGACAGGAGGTAGTACGATGAAACCCACAGAATCCCTTTTGGGGCAGCCTATCCGCAGCCTGCAAACCATGCTCCGCGTTTTGGCGGAAAATGATGACGAATACAAGGTCCTGATTCCGGACGGAATCTATGGACCGGATACCATGGCCGCCGTGCGGGTTTTTCAGCGCCGCAACCGTCTGCCGGTTACGGGGGTTACGGACCTGGAAACCTGGAATCGGATTGTGGAGGAATATGCCCTCGCCCTGGTGGAGATTGTGAAGCCACAGGTTCTAAGCGTTCTGCTGAACCCGGGACAATGCATCGGCTTCGGGGAGAAAAACGCGGCGGTACATCTGGCACAGGTCATTCTGGCCGTACTTTCCGAAAACTATCACTGCGTGGATGCTCCGCCGGTCACCGGCGTTCTGGATGGACCGACACAAGACGCTCTGTCCGCATTTCAGCAGCTCTCCGGCCTGCCGATCACCGGAAGGCTGGACCGCCACACCTGGAAACACCTGGCGCTTCAATTCCCCATGGCCTCCAATCTGCCCGTCAATGAATGCACCCGGAAATAAAAAGGAAGACGGCTGCCGGGAAAGCGAGGCCAGGATGCTTCGGTTACAAACCAAACACATCTTGGCAGCCTTTCCGGGCAGCCGCCGGTATTCATTCTCGTCCTCCGGGGACAATGTGTCACAAGCGCCGCCGTCGGCTTATCCGCAGATATTTCCGCGGCATCGGCAGGCTTCACCGTCTCCGTTTTCTGTAGCCTTAGTATACCATACGGACTGCGGAGAAAGGTGAAGAATCCTTGAACGTTTGGGAAACGAATTATGCCGGATAGTTGTTGCTGAGCACCAGCAGTACCGGGACCGCCAGAGTAAACACGCTGACAGCCCATGCATACAGCGCCTTTTTGGACAGGAACATCATTGCAAGGCATCCGCCGGTTAAGACAAGCGGGCCAACGACCGCCGTATACCGGGAGATGTGGTAGGTAAACTCGCCGCTGGATTGCAGCAGCAGGCCTACGGAAAGAGGCAGATTCACCGTATTATAGGCAGCAAGCCGCAGGGAAAAATAGATCACCGGGGCCGCCAGAACCACCTTGCGCAGGCGATAGCACCAGGTGACAATGATTCCGACAATATGCTTGAACTGATCATAGGCACTGCGCTGCCCGGCGCTTTGCGGAACTTGTGCGTTCTTTTTCATTGGTTTCCTCCTAAATCGGGTTTGGGCTTGGTATTTTCGGCGTAGAGGATCGCGAGGCCCTTGATGATCAGATCACGGTCATAGTGCATGGGTGTCTTGCACAGGGGAACAACATATTGTGCCATTCGGCCCGTGGCGATAACGGCAACCTTATCCCCCAGTTCCTCTTCCATCCGCGCGACCATGCCATCCAGCATGGCAGCAGCACCGTTGAGAATGCCGCTGCGCATACATTCAACCGTATTTCGCCCGATGGTACGCTTGGGCTGGTCCAGCTGCAGGCCCGGCAGCAGGGCTGCCCGCTCTGTCAGGGCCTCCATGGAAATGCGCACGCCGGGGCTGATGCTGCCACCAATCAGGGCACCGTTCCGGTCCAGGACCATCATGGTGGTGGCGGTACCCATCCCGACCACAATAAGCGGGGGCTTCTGAAGGCGCTGAGCAGCAACGCATCCAACCACCAGATCGGAACCGGTTTGCGCCGGGTTATCGATACGGATATTCAAGCCGGTTTTGATCCCGGGACCGACCACAAGGATAGGCTTGCCAAACAGCTTTTTCAGGCCTGTTTTCATCTGATTCAGAACCTGGGGCACCACAGAGGCGATGATCGCCCCATCAATGTCGGAGGCGGAAACGTTGTTGATGGTCAGCAGCATCTTCAGGTCGATGGCATATTCGTCGGAGGTTTTTGTAGTATCGGTGCGCAGTCTGGCTTGAAAGACAATGTCCTTTCCTCGGACGGCGCCCACTGTAATATTGGTATTGCCAATATGCACTGCAAGGATCATGTCTGTCCCTCCAAATCTTTCAGGCCCAGCAGACGGCTGGCAATCACGGCCCCGTTTTCAATCTCGATCAGCCCTGCGCTTCCGGCAAAGCCTGCCGCCCCGGGATTCATGACCAGAAGGCCGTCCTCCTCCCGGTGAAGATACGGAATGTGCGTATGCCCATACAGGGCGACCTGCGCACCCTCGGCCCGAGCGTCCCGTAAGAGCTGGGACAGCGTTTGCTTCACATGGTGCTGATGGCCGTGGGTCAGGTAAAACCGCACGCCGCCGATGGTAGGTACAAGAATTTTCGGAAGGAAGGGATCGCAGGAATACTCGTCACAGTTTCCGGGGACCTGGTAAAACGCCGCGCCGGAGGCCAGCTGCCGCAATTCATAGCCATCGGGATAGTAGTCCCCCAGGTGGATCACGCAGTCTGGCCGGAACACTTCTATGCAGCGTTCCATAAAATCCATATAACGGTGAGAATCGGATAAAATCAATAAACGCATTTTTCCATCCTTACAGGAAGTTCTGTTCTTCCCTATTTTTAATCAAATTTCATTATAACATACTCGGCAAAAGATTGCTACTGAAAAAAATAGTTTTCCCCGTGCGGAAAAATCTCCGGCTTGCTGCATAAAATAAACAGAAAGGCAGTTCATCCCGGAAAAGGAGGCAAAAACGTGGAAAATACGGATTTCACACCGGAAAAACTGGAACAGGCTAGACTTTTGGCGGACACCCCCGCAGGGCGGCAGCTGAAGGCCCTCCTGCAGCAAAACAATGCCCAGGGGCTTCGGCAGGCCATGGATCAGGCAGCCAAAGGTGACTATGCATCCGCCAAGCAAACCATTGAAGCCTTTCTCGCGACACCGGAGGCGACAGCGCTTTTGCGGCAGCTGCGAAATGAGCCATGAGCGGCATGGAGGATCAGCTGGGAGCCATTCTGGGCGACCCGGAGATGATGCAGAAAATTCAGGCACTGGCGCAATCCATGGGCCAGTCCCAGTCCACCGGGCAGCCGGAAAAACCGGAGCGCGCGGTGCAGCCGTCTCCGGCCGGGCCGGGACCGGGAGATTTGGAGATGCTCAAGGCCTTTACGGGCTTTGCCCGGGGCGCGGAAATTGACCAGAACCAGCGCGCGCTTCTGAAAGCGCTCTCCCCCTATGTCAGCCGGGAGAAAATTGCCAAGCTGGAGAAAGCCATGCGTTCGGCCAAGCTGGCCCAGCAAACCTCCGGGCTGCTGGAATCCGGCGTACTGAAAAACCTGACTGGGGGCTAGGCCATGTACAACCGCTATATTCCTACGGAAGACGGCTCCTTCCGCCGCCAAAGTCTGCCGGACGGTCCGCAGCCGCCATCGCAGTCACCTGCACCGCCTTCATCCAGCCCTCCGCGCAAGCCTGCAGAGGGTGCGGGCACTTTTCTAGATAGTCTGTTGCCCCGGGGGCTGGATACGGAGGATCTGATCGTAGTGCTTTTGCTGCTTTTGATGTCCGAAAACTGCACGGATACCCCAAACACGGCATTGATCACCATGCTGATTTACTTATTTCTCTAGTCCGTCGGCTCCCTGTTTCAATGGGGAGCCGCTTTTTATCAACAGCTCCTTTTCTTCCCTTGGCAGCTGCTTGACGGCATATTCCCGGCGCAGGGCGGTGCCGTGGTCCGGACAGACTTCCCGGTAGCACAGCGTCAGAGGCCCCCTTCCCCGGGTATATTTTGCACCCTTCCCGCTGCGGTGCATAGCTAGGCGTTTGTCCGCATCCCGGGCAATGCCGGTATAGAGCGTCCCGTCGCCGCAGCGCAGGATATAGAGCTCCCATTCATTTTCCATGGCGGCCCAGCTTTTGGAAAACAGGCTTTTCCAGGACCTTGTCCAGCAGGAAGAAGGTCACGTTGCCAAGGATGAGCAGCACAATGAGCATAACTGTCCCAAGCTCCCGGAATTCCTCATTCAATGTCGGAAGCCCCAGAACAAACAGGAGCACCGCATAGAGCACACAGATGCTGGCGTTAAAATACAGGCCCTTCCAAAGGACTCTCAGGCGTGACCTGTCCAGGCGCTGTTTCAGAATCGGATAATAGCCCAGCGCCAGCAGCACCCCTGCCGCCTCCCGGTCCGGGCACAGGAGCAGGGACAGAATGGCCACAGCAAAAAACCAGGCCCAGGCTATGCGCCTGCCGCAGATATTCAGGATCACCTGCAGCAGCAGCGCGCAGAGCATGGGGCTGACATAGGTGTTGACAGGGATCAGGCCGCCAAGACACATGATGCAAACGGCTGCCGCCGCCAGCACACCCCCAAGGGCCATATTTTTTGCGGAAGAATTTGTATTGTGCAAAACGATTTCACCCTTTCGTTTGATAGGCCTATTATAGAGAAAACCACAGGCAAACGCAATGGCTTTCCATTGACATTTTGCCTTTTTTGCGATATATTGATAAAAAGAAAACCGGAAATGGAAGGTGTGTGTCATGGAAATTACCGTTGGAATGACCGGCGAGGCAACCGCGCTGGTGGAAAAAGAGGACACGGCTCAGGCCGTTGGCTCCGGGAGCCTTCTGGTCTATGCAACGCCCTGCATGGCGGCTCTGATGGAGGGCGCTGCCTGCGAGGCAATCGAGCAGGCCCTCCCCCAGGGGCAGACCAGTGTTGGGACTGCGCTGAATCTGGAGCATATCAGTGCAACCCCCGTCGGCCTGGAGGTCCGCGCCCGGGCAGAGGTCACCGCTGTAGAGGGAAAGAAAATCACCTTTGCCATCACCGTCTCCGACGAGGCTGGGGAAATCGGCAGAGCCACCCATACGCGGGTGCTGGTAAACATTGAAAAATTCCTGGAAAAAACCTATCAAAAGCTATAAGGAGGAATTACCATGGAAGATTACGGTGCAATGATTCGCAATACCTTTGAGCTGGGCAGCGTCCGGGACGCAGAGGCCCTGTTCGATGCCTGCGTGGAGAATGCCTTCCCCACCTCGCACTTCCGGCGGCTGGAGCTGATCCGGTTTGTGAAAGACGAGCAATATCTGGAGGGCCGCAGCTGGAACCATGTGTTTGACATCAGGAAGGACAAGCTGAACGGTTCCGATGTCTGGAAAGTCCACTGCCACCGGGTCACCATGGGCGAGACCCCGGACAAGACCGTGTGTCTGGACTACATGACCCTGGGCTTCGTGGCCTACCTGTACCCCACGGAAAAGTGATCTGACAAGCAAAGATGCCGCTGCGAGCCGGTTTGAAACCGGTCCGCAGCGGCGTTTTTTATTGGTGCGGTATTGTCCTTACTTCTTATCCGCCAGGATCAGCTTTTTGACGGCTTCGATGCCAACACGGATGGCACCGGAGGTATCTTCCGTCATGGGCATAAACATTCCGGCCTTTTCCCGCTCCTGGTTCCACACAGCATGGAAGCAGCTGCCGCAGCGGACGCCCCTGGCGGCTGCAACGACGAACAGGGCCGCAGACTCCATCTCGCTGGCCTTGACGCCCAGGCGCTTCCAGCTCTCCCACTTTTGCAGCAGGTCATAGGAAACAGGGCTCTTCTCCGGGCTGTGCTGGCCATAAAAAGCATCCTTGCACTGGACCACACCCACGTGCGTCCGGAAGCCCAGTTCCCGGCTGGCATCCCGCAGGGCCAGGGTCACATCAAAATCCGGGACACTGGGGTACTCAATGGGGGCATATTCCAGAGAGGTATGCTCATAGCGGATAGCGCCGCTGGCTACCACAATATCGCCGGGGCAGACATCCAGATCAATGCCGCCGCAGGTGCCGATGCGGATGAAGGTATCCGCGCCGATATTGGCCAGCTCCTCCATGGCGATGGCCGCGGAAGGGCCGCCGATGCCGGTGGAGCAGACAGAAACCTTCTCCCCAAGGATGGTTCCGGTATAGACATTGTACTCCCGGTTCATGCCGATATGGACAGGGTTCTCAAAATGGGCAGCAATGGCCTCGCACCGTCCCGGGTCACCGGGCAGGAATACATAGCGGCCCACATCGCCCTCGGTGCAGTGAATATGATACTGCTTTTCTGTTTTCTGCATGGTGCTTCTCCTTTACAAAATAGTTTGAAAATTATACCATATTTTTGTGGAAAATGCAATAATTTTTACATTTTATACCAGCTTAAAATCTCGAGTTATTTACTCACTTTTTTGCCGTCTTTCCACTCCTCAAAGTAGTTTTCCTTGGCACCGTTTGCGTTCGTTGTAAAGCCACTCTTGTAACAGATTCCGTCGGGGTACGTGTATTCCTCATGGAATTCATAGGTTGTACCGTCAGCCTTGGTTTTCGTTATTTGATTCATCTTATAGCCCTTTAAAATGTCTTCGTAGTCTTGGAAATACTCCGCGGATTCCGTCGACGTTGTGCCACCGTCATTGTTTTGAATGTGACTTTGCTCGATAATTCGGATAAGTGCACCGTTTTTATCACAGTCATGCACAACTTCCCGCAATTCGGAGGTTGTTCCATCAGCCCAATCTTTCGAGGTGATTCTCACCTTGTAACCCTTTGAACAGCCGTCGTAATCTTGGAAATACTCTGCGGAATTGGTAGATGTGATGCTGCCGTCATCGTTCCAAACGAAAGAATTATCGAAAACTCGGATGATATCTCCGTTTCCGTCATACAGATTGATAAGCTCCTGAAAGGAAATCATATTTACATTCCGGTCCTCAACCTGGTGAGTATTGTATGGTTTTCGGTCGTCTATCCAATTTTCGGTGAAATACTCCGGGTTGATATCTTCGTTCTGGGTCTCATTGCTTCCGCAAACGCTGACGATGTTTCCGTTTGCATCCTGTTGTATAATGATATCTGCGTTCCGCAGTGCGTTTGACGCATCCCCATCGGCATAGACCAGCTCCCAGTTGGATTCCAGATGGCCGTCTTCATCCGTAATAGTTCCTGTCTGCGTGAAAGTTCCATCGTCATTGGCAACGCGGGTGCCTTTGACGGTATAGCGTTCGCTGTAGCGCCGCTCATAGGTTCCTTCGACGAAGCTGTCATCGTCGCTCCGGAAGACATTGTCAACGATTTCCTCTATATTGTCGTGCGTACTTGTTTCTTTGAGATGATAGGTTTCGTCCTTACTTGATTTTTGCTCTTGACCGTTTTCACCCATGGTCTCTGCGGTGGCTTCCGTCTGCTGGGATTCTACCGGCGGCTCGGAGGAAGGGAAATCTTGCCTTGTGCAGGCAGAAATGCCCAGGAGCAGCACACAGCAAAGTAGGATACACAGTACCCGACAAAAAGAACGTTTCATATGCGTTTCCTCTTTTCTTTCTGAATCTCATGGAACGTTTCCATAGGTTAAAACAAGCTGATCTGGCTGGTGTCCGGCAGGCTTCCAAAGGCGCCTGCGTCCTTGAGCATCTGAATGTGGGTCTTGGAAACCTTGGGGCAGGCGGCGGCGACCTCTTCGATGGAGAGGAAGGTCTTCCCTTCCCTGCCCCGCATCAGGTCCCAGGCGGCGTTTTCGCCCAGGCCGGAGATTGCCACGAAGGGCGGCAGGATCTTCCCGTCCTCCACCAGGAACTTGGTGGCATGGCTCTTATAGATATCGATGGGCAGGAAATCGAAGCCCCGGAGGTAGTATTCGTAGACGACCTCCATGGTGGTGAGCAGGTCCTCGTCCTTATCGGAGGCGTTTTCATTGGTCTCAATGGCATCCATGTTGGCCATAATGGCCTCCATGCCCTGGGTCATGAGCACCGCATCAAAGCCGCCTTTCTGGCTTCGTCTGTAAAAATAGGCTGCATAAAAAGCCAGCGGATGGTAGACCTTGAACCAGGCAATGCGGAAGGCCATCATAACATAGGCAACGGCATGGGCTTTGGGGAACAGGTACTTGATTTTCTTGCAGGAGCCGATATACCAGTCCGGCACGCCTGCATCGATCATCTCCTGCTCGGCCCCTTCGGGCAGGCCTCTGCCCTTTCGGACGGCCTCCATGATCTTAAAGGAACGCTTTTCAGGCATTCCGCAGGAGATCAGATACAGCATAATGTCGTCACGGCAGCCGATGGCCTGGTCAACCGTTGCGGTTTTAGAGGTGATCAGATCCTTGGCATTGCCCAGCCAAACGTCTGTGCCGTGGGAGAAACCTGACAGGCGGAGCAGGGTATCAAACCGCTCCGGCATGGTATCCATGAGCATGCCTCTTGTAAACTTGGTGTTAAACTCCGGGATGGCCACGGCTCCGGTAGGGCCTAGAATTTTGTCATTTTCATAGCCCAGGACCTTGGAGGAGGTAAAAATAGACATGGTATTCTTATCGTCCAGCGGAATGGTTTTGGCATCCACGCCGGTCATATCCTCCATCATACGAATCATGGTGGGGTCATCATGGCCCAGCATATCCAGCTTCAGAAGGTTTTCCTCCATGGAATGGTATTCAAAGTGGGTGGTGATCTGGTCGGCATTGGGGTCATCCGCCGGGTGCTGTACCGGGCAGAAATCCCAGATTTCATTCTCCTGGGGGATAACCACCAGGCCGCCGGGGTGCTGGCCGGTGGTCCGACGCACGCCTACGCAGCCTGCGGCCAGGCGGGCCTCCTCGGCCCGGTTGGCAGTCTTGCCACGCTCGGCCAGATATTTTTTCACATAGCCAAAGGCGGTCTTTTCCGCCACCGTGCCAATGGTTCCGGCCCGGAACACATGGGATTTTCCGAACATCTCCACGCAGTAGGCATGGGCCTTGGACTGGTATTCGCCGGAGAAGTTCAGGTCGATATCGGGCACCTTGTCGCCGCCAAAGCCCAGGAAAGTCTCAAAGGGGATGTTGAAGCCGTCCTTTTCGAACTTGCTGCCGCATTTTGGGCAGACGGCATCCGGCAGGTCCGCACCGCAGCCATAGCCCTTTGGTACATCGAAGGTGGTGTACTTGCACTCCGGGTTCGGGCAGCGATAGTGCGGCGGGAAGGAATTGACTTCCGTAATGCCGGACATATAGGCAACGATGGAGGAGCCAACAGAGCCTCGGGAGCCCACCAGATAGCCATGCTCCAGGGAGTTCTGCACCAGCTTCTGGGCGGACATATAAATCACATCGTAGTGGCAGGAGATGATGTCGTGCAGCTCTGTCTCCACGCGCTTGGTGATGAGCTCCGGGGGATTCTCGCCGTAGAGCCTGTGGAGCTTGCCATAAACCAGGGCCTTCAGGTCCTCTACGGAGTTCTCGATTTTGGGCGCAAACAGATTGTGGGGCACAGGCCGCAGAGTCTCGCACATATCGGCAATGAGATTGGGGTTTGTGACCACCACCTCATAGGCCTTTTCCTCCCCTAAGTAGCTGAATTCCTCCAGCATATTGTCGGTGGTGCGGAAATAGAGGGGGTTTTCCTTATCCGCATCGTCAAAGCCCTTGGTAGCCAGCAGGATATGACGGAAGATCTCGTCCTCGGGGTTCAGGAAATGGACATCTCCCGTGGCAACAACCATCTTCCCCAGGGCCTCGCCCAGGCGAACCACGGTACGGTTGTATTCCCGCAGCTGCTCCACATCCTTGGCGATTCCCTTGGAGAGCATAAACATATTGTTTGCCAGGGGCTGAATTTCCAGATAGTCATAGAACGAGGCAATGCGCAAGAGCTCGTCCTCGCTCTTGCCGTCCAGAATGGCCTGGAACAGCTCGCCCGCCTCACAGGCAGAGCCGATGATCAGGCCCTCCCGCAGCTCCAGCAGCTCGGATTTCGGGATGCGGGGCACCCGCTTGAAATATTTCAGATTGGAATCGGAAATCAGGTGATACAGGTTGCGAAGGCCAATCTGATTCTTGGCCAGAATGATGATATGTCTTGCGTGCCGGTCCGTGATGCGGCCCTTGGCCCGCAAGGTCGTCATACGGCCGTTAATCTCCTGGAGGGTATGGATGTCCAGCTCCTCTTCCATCCGGGCCATAAGCCGGTGCATGATGAGGCCGCAGGTAACGGCATCGTCCGCAGCCCGGTGGTGATTGAAGTCCGGCAGGCTCAGGGCATTGGACACGATATCCAGCTTGAATTTGTTCAGCTGGGGCAGCATATTCTGGGAGAGGATCAGGGTATCCGCTGCCGTATAGGTATAGGGCAGGCCCTGGCGGGCGCATTCGGCCCGGATAAAGCCGGTATCAAAATCGGAATTGTGGGCAACCAGCACCCGATTACCAATAAATTTGAGAAATTCCGGCAGGACCTCTTCGATCTTCGGCGCGCCCTTCAGCATCTCATCCGTAATGCCGGTGAGCTCCACGATCTTCTTTTCCAGGGGGCGCTGGGGGTCTACGAAGGTCTGGAACCGGTCCAGCTCCTCGCCGTTCTTCATGACAACGGCACCGATTTCAATAATCCGATCGTTGGCAGAGCTCAGGCCCGTGGTTTCCAGGTCGAAGGCCACATACTCGTCGCCAAAGCCAATATCCTGCTCTCCGTGGACCACAATACGGTCATCCACATCATTAACATAGTACCCTTCTACACCGTAGAGGATCTTGATGTTCTCGTCGGTTCCGGCAACCTTTGCCTTGGCGGCGGCCTTCATGGCATCCGGGAAGGACTGTGCCACGCCGTGGTCCGTAATGGCAATGGCCTTGTGTCCCCAGGCCGCAGCCTGCTTGACGGCGGCTGCGGTATCGGTCAAAGCATCCATATTACTCATGGTGGTGTGCAGATGGAGCTCTACCCGCTTGCCGTTGGGAGACGTATCCTTCCGCTTGGGCAGAACGCCGGGCATCATGGCATAGGGCTTGAGGACCATATCGTTTTCAAACCGGTCCTCGATCAGCTTGCCCTGAACCCGAAGGACGCTGCCGAGCTGCACATTATCCAGAATGGGCTTGGCCTCCTTGGCTTCCAGGAAGCGGGTGACACGGATGGAGTTGGTGTTGTCCGTCATGTCGAACTTCACCACCCAGGCATTGCGTTTGGTCAGTTCCTTGTGCTCAATGGCAAAGACCTTGCCCTCCACGATGATGGTGCCCATGTCCAGATTCAGATCCTTCATGGGCACAGCCGTGCCGCGGAAGGGTTTTCCATAGAAGGTATCGCTGTCCTGGGGCTTTCGCTCCTCCTTCTGCGCCTGCTTTGCACTGGCTGCGGGGGCTGCGCTCAGGGCTTCCTCCCGGAGCTTTTCCATGGCCCTGGACAATTCCGCTCCGGTCAGGTCGTGGCTTGCCTCCACGGAAATGGTGACTTCCGCAGCAAACCGCTGCTGCAGTGCCTTGACAACAGCCGGAATCTGAGCTTCTACCCCAGCCTTGCCGTTGGCAACCAAGCAGACCGTCAGGTGGCCTTCGTTCCATGTCCACCTTGCCCCGGCCAGGGAGGCCCGGGTCATGGGGTCGAGGTCAACGAACAAATCCCGCAGCTCCTCGGGCTCGATTTTGGAAAGCTCTGTGGCCGGGTGGGTCAAGGTAATTTCCAGATTCCGCAGACCGTACAGGGAGAGAATGTCCTTCTCCGCCTGCCGGGTCAGTCGCCGGGGGACGTAGGTATCCGTGTGGGCGGCCACCTCTACGCTGCGGTTTTCCGCACGGATATCCACTGCCACAAGGGCCGCCTGAGAAAGGGCCTTGCGGATCTCCTCAGGCGGCTCGTAGTCCGGGAACATATTCAGTAAGTAAACCGTATCACTCATAGCTGTTCAATACGGCGCAGCAGCTCCGGCAGAAGCTCGTCATAGGGAAGCTTTGCCACCTGCTGGCCCTTTTCAAAAATCATGCCCCAGCCGTCGCCTCCGGCAATGCCGATGTCGGCCTCCCGGGCCTCTCCGGGGCCATTGACCACGCAGCCCATAACGGCTACGGTAATGGGCTTTTGGCAGTCCTTCAAAGCAGCATCCACCCGGTTCACAAGGCCGATGAGGTCGATCCTGGTCCGGCCGCAGGTGGGACAGGAAATAATGTCCACACCGTCACGGCGCAGGCCTGCCGCTTTCAGAATATCCTTGGCGGCGTAGACCTCCTCCACGGGGTCGTCCGTCAGGCTCACCCGCAGGGTATCGCCAATGCCGTCCAGGAGCAGCGCGCCAATGCCCATTGCGGACTTGATAAGGCCCTGCCGCACGGGGCCGGTCTCCGTAACGCCGATGTGCAGCGGATAGTCGCACTTGCTGCGGAACAGGCGGGCTGCGGCCACCATGGTGGGCACATGGGAGGATTTCATGGAGACACAGGTATCATAAAAGCCGTACTTTTCCAGAAGCTCCAAGTGGCCGAAGGCACTTTCCACCAGGGCCTGGGCTGTGGGATGGCCATACTTTTCCAGCAGCTCCTTTTCCAGGCTGCCTCCGTTCACGCCAATGCGGATGGGAATGTGCTTGTCTTTGCACACATCCACCACAGCCTTTACCCGATCCTCCCCGCCGATATTGCCGGGATTGATGCGAATCTTGCTGGCGCCGCCTTCAGCAGCGGCAATGGCAAGACGGTAGTCAAAATGGATATCCGCAACCAGGGGCAGCACGCTTTCCTTGCAGATCTCCGCAAAGCCCCGGGCCGCCTCCATATTGGGCACAGCCAAACGGGCAACCTGGCAGCCGGCGGCAGCCAGGGAGCGAATCTGCGCCAGAGACCCCTCTACATCGGTGGTTTTGGTATTCAGCATGGACTGGATTACCACATCCGCACCACCGCCGATGGGTACATTGCCAACTTTTATCTGTCTGGTCATTTCTTTTTACCCCTTTATTGCAAAAATAATGTCCTTGAACATAATGAGGGCCATGAGTATCAGCAGAAGGATCATGCCGACGCCATGGATATAGCCTTCAATTTTCGGATTGAGCTTCTTGTGGGTGATCGCTTCAATGGCAGTGGTCAGCAGCACGCCCACCAGCCGTCCACCGTCCAGTGCGGGAATGGGCAGCAGATTCATAACGGCCAGATTGATGGCAATGAAGCCGCCGAAATACAATAGATTCAAAAATGCATAGTACCGGCTCCCGGAATTGTCCGCAACCTGGGCCATCTGAGTCACAATGCCCACAGGGCCGGACACATCCTCCACCCCCGCCTTGCCCGTGAAGAGCATTTGCAGAGACAGCCGGACCATGCGCACCGTATCCCGGGTGGTTGCCCAGGTGTAGCGCATGGTTTGACCGAAGCTGGCCTCCACCAGCGTAAAGCTGAAGCCGAAGCGCTGAGAAACGGTGCCGTCCTCATTCTCGAAATCCTGCTTTGCCATATTCAGGTCATTCAGCACAACCTTCTCCCCGTTCCGTTCCAGAACAAGGTCGTGAACATCCCCGGGATTCAGGGACAGGATCAGAGAAAAGTCGCTGTAGACGTAGATTTTCTCTCCGTCCAGGGAAACGATCCGGTCCCCCGGCTGGATGCTCTCAGCAAAGCTGCATCTGGGGTCAACCTCGCTGACGGTGGGCAGAATAAACTGCTTATCCGGCGCAAAGAAGCAGGCCAGCAGCACAACGCCGGTGAGGAAATTCATGGCGGCACCGGCGGCAAGGATGATCACCCGCTTCCACCAGGCAGCATTGGGAAATGCATGGGGGTTGTCGCTGGCCTCGTCCTCCCCTTCCATGGCACAGAAGCCGCCGATGGGGATGCACCGGATAGAATAGAGGGTCTGGCCAACCTGCTTTTTGAAAATCGCAGGCCCCATAAACAGGGAGAATTCGTTGACCTGAACACCAAATGCCTTGGCGGCGATGAAATGGCCAAGCTCATGAATAAAGATGAGAAAGCTGAACAGAAGAATTGCGAAGATATAACTCATAGAAAGCCTCAAACATTGTTTTTCACGGAAAGTCTGGCAAGGCGGTCTGTTTCCAGAATGTCCTCCAGCGTCGGACTGGCCTGGAACGGGATCTCGTCAACCGCCTTCCGAACCAGTCGATAGATATCATAAAAGCCGATTTCATCCCGCAGGAACATGGCAACGGCCTCTTCGTTGGCACCGTTCATGGCGGCACAGCTGTTGCCGCCCTTCCTGGCGCATTCTCTCGCCAGAGCCAGACAGGGAAAAGCCTCTAAATCAGGCTCAACAAAGGTCAGTGCGCTGCAAGCCGTCAGATCCAGCCGATCCACCGGGCTGGGGAGCCTCTCCGGGTAGGTCATGGCCAGCTGAATGGGCAGGCGCATATCCGGCGTGCCCAGCTGGGCCATGATGGCTCCATCGTTGAATTCCACCAGACTGTGCACGATGCTCTGGCGGTGAATCAGCACATCCACCTTTTCCAGCGGCAGATCATACAGCCGCATGGCCTCAATGACCTCCAGGCCCTTGTTCATAAGGGTTGCGCAGTCGACAGTGATTTTTGGCCCCATTTTCCAATTGGGGTGCTTCAGGGCGTCTGCCTTGGTCACATGGGCCAGAGCTTCCCTGTCCATGCCGAAGAAGGGACCGCCGGAGCAGGTAAGCAGCAGGCGGCGAACCTCTTTCCAGTCCGCGCAGCCCATAAGGCACTGAAAAATCGCGGAGTGCTCGGAATCAACGGGGACGATCTCCGCCCCGCAGCGCTTCGCCTCGGCCATGACCAGCTCACCGGCACAGACCAGCGTCTCCTTGTTGGCAAGGCCAATACGTTTCTTCGCGCGAATGGCCGCAAGGGTGGGTTTCAGGCCCAGCATCCCCACAACGGCGGTGATGACGCAGTCCACGCCTTCCAGCGTCGCGGCGGCAATGAGGCCTCCTTCCCCCCAGAGCACCCGGGTGGGCAAATCGGAAATGGCCTGCCGCAGCTGCGCTGCCCCCGCTTCCGTAGCCACCACGGCCAGCTCCGGGCGGAACTCCCGGCACTGCTCGGCCAGGCGCTGGATGCTGGTACCAGCAGTCAGTGCACCCACGCGAATCTGAGGGTATTTTCTGACAACGTCCAGGCTCTGCCGCCCGATGGAACCGGTAGAGCCCAAAATACTGATGCAATTTACCATATGCTTACACCGCCAAAGGTAGAATCAGAAGCAGCGCTTCCACAAGAGGTGCAATAAGAACCAGGGAATCGAACCGGTCCAGAAAGCCGCCGTGGCCGGGGAGCATATTGCCATAGTCCTTGATGCCGGTCTGCCGCTTGACCACGGAGAAACACAGATCGCCCATGACCCCAACGCCGGAGCCCAGGAGTGCATAGAGAATGGCTGCACCATAGTTTACCCGGAATTTCAGGGCCAGATCCAGGATCAGGGCATAAATGAGAACACCTGCCAAGGCAAAGACACCGCCGCCCAAAACACCCTCGATGGTCTTATTTGGGCTGACCACCGGAGCAAGCTTGTGCCGCCCAAGCCGCAGCCCGGTAAAATAGGCCCCGGCATCGGAGAGAAAGGCGATGGTAAATGGCAGCAGAATAAAATAGCGGCCATTTTCGCCGCCCAAAATGCGAATAAGGGAGCTCAGCAGCAGCGGGATCAGATAGCCTCCCAATGTACACAATCCAATGGATTCAATACTCACCTTCACGTGATCCATCATGATCTCGGAAAACAGAAGCATAAAGAAGATGACGGAGCCGATCATCAAGTAGGCCTGCAAGCCGCCATAGTAGCTCCAGATGGACATGGCAAAGGCCATAACTGCGCTGTAAACCACCAGGCGGATGCGGCGGATGAGGCCCGTCCGGTAGAGAAATTCATACGCCCCAACCGCCATCAGCGCACCGAACACCAGCGCCGCCACAATTTCCGGGGCAACCAAAAGGATGATCAGCAGCAAAGGGATGGCAATTGCTGCTGTGATAATTCGAGTTTTCATAGGTCAAACGCCTCCAAAACGGCGGTTCCGCCGGTGATATTCCGCAATGGCCTTATCCAGGTCCTCCGGGCCAAAATCGGGCCACAGCACATCCATGAAGACGTATTCGGAGTAAGCAGACTGCCAGAGCAGGAAATTGCTGGTGCGCATTTCCCCGGAAGGCCGGATGATGAGCTCCGGGTCAGGAACTCCGGCAGAATAGAGATAATTTTCAAACAGACCTTCCGTCAGCTCCTCCGGGCGGCGCTTTCCGGCAGCCACCTCTTGGGCGAAGGCCTGGGCAGCCCGGACGATCTCGTCCCGCCCGCCGTAGTTCAGGCAGAAATTGACCTGAACGTCATAGGCAACCGAACGGTTTTCCGCGTCATGGCACAGCTTTTGCAGCTGGGGAGACAACCGGCTCAGGTCGCCGAAGAAGCGGAAACGGACACGGTTTTTCTCCATGTCCAGCAGGGCTTCTTCCAGATATTTCCGAAGCAGCAGCATAATGCCGCCTACTTCCTCCTGGGAGCGTTTCCAGTTTTCCGTGGAAAAGGCGTATACCGTCAGATACTCCACACCCAGGCTGCGGCAGTAATTGGCGATACGCCGAAAGGCCTCCGCTCCGGCGCTGTGTCCGGCGGTACGGGGCAGACCGCGTTTTTTTGCCCAGCGTCCATTCCCGTCCATAATAATGGCAATGTGCCTGGGCGGTGCCGGGAGATTCTCATTTTCAAGCGCCATGGAAGCACCTCTTTCTCAAAGTATTCGGGAAGGCTCCCCTTCCGGGGAGCCCCAAAAAATCAGATGGACATCAGTTCCTTGTCCTTGGCGGCCAGGGCTGCATCAACCTTCTTGATATACTTATCCAGCATATCCTGCAGGTCCTTCTCAGCCTTCTTCTGGTCGTCCTCGGTGATCTCGTTGTTCTTTTTCAGCTTCTTGACGTAGTCCATGCCATCCCGGCGGATGTTTCGCATAGCGACCTTGGCATCCTCGGCGTACTTCTTGACCTGCTTGGACAGCTCTTTTCTGCGCTCCTCCGTCAGCTGGGGGAAGATCAGGCGGATGACCCGGCCGTCGTTCTGGGGGTTGATGCCCAGATCAGACATCTGGATGGCCTTCTGGATCTCCTTCAGCAGCTTGGTATCCCAGGGAGTGATCACCAGGGTTCGGGCGTCAGGAGAGGAAATGGTGGCAACGCCGTTCAGAGGCGTTTCGCTGCCATAATACTCAACGGAAATGCGGTCCAGGACCTTGGCATTGGCGCGGCCTGCGCGGACTGCGTCGAAGTCCTCTCCCAAGTGCTCCAGGGTACGGTCCATTTTTCTGGAAAATTCAGTAAAATCTACGCTCATTTGTTGTCCTCCTTCACGATGGTTCCGATCTTCTCTCCGCTTACGACGCGGAGAATGTTGTTGGGGTCGGCCAAGGCAAAGCAAACCAGCGTCATGTGGTTGTCCATGGCCAGGGTCATTGCGGTGGTATCCGTAGCCTTCAGGTGACGGGCCAGAACCTCATCATAGGTCAGCTCGTCGAACTTGACGGCGGTGGGATCAACATTGGGGTCGGCAGAGTAAATGCCGTCCACATTCTTTGCCATCAAAATGGCATCGGCCTCAATTTCCACACCCCGGAGCACAGCGCCGGTATCGGTGGAGAAATAGGGGTTGCCGGTTCCTGCCGCAAAAATAACCACTTTCCCCTCATTCAGGTAGCGGTCCGCGGTATCCCGGGTGAAATACTCGGCAAACTTGTTCATTTCCACGGCGCTGAGCACCCGGGCAGGTACACCGTGCTGCTCCAGAGCATCGGCCATAGCGATGGAATTCATAACGGTTGCCAGCATCCCCATGGCATCGCCGTGGGAGCGCTGCATCTTATCCGCGCCGTCCTTCACGCCGCGCCAGAAGTTGCCGCCGCCGATGACAAGGCCAATCTGAACACCCAGCTCGTGGCACTGCTTGATGGCTTCGCACACGGGGTGAATCACGCTATAATCCAGCCCCCGGTGCTGCTCTCCGGCAAGGGCCTCACCGCTGAGCTTCAGCAGGATACGCTTGTATTTGATTTGAGACAAATCTGATCACTCCTTCTCTTGCATCCGTGCCGGGGACACAGCCCCGCAGGTTATCGACTCTATTTTAGCGTACAAATAGCAAATTGACAACCACTTTTTTATGAATTCTTTTGTTTTTCGGAATTGGGCCTGAAAAGCCGCCTGTTTGCCCGGGAAAACAAAAATATTTTGTTGCAATCCCATGGCAAATCGGTTATAATACCCCATTATACAAAAGCAATGCTTAGAGAGGAAGTTTTCAATATGGCTGAGATCACGGAAAGCAAAAATTTCATTCATGCCTTTATTGAGGAGGATATTGCTCCCGGCGGGCAGTTCGCCGGAAAAACCGTGCACACCCGTTTTCCGCCGGAGCCCAACGGCTATCTGCACATCGGCCACTGCAAGGCCCTGATCATCGACTTCGGCACTGCCGAAAAGTTCGGCGGCATGTGCAACCTGCGTATGGACGACACCAACCCCACCAAGGAAGATGTGGAGTTTGTAGAGGCCATCAAGGAGGACATTCACTGGCTGGGTTTTGACTGGGGCGACCGGTTCTTCTATGGCTCCGACTACTTTGAGAAGGACTACGAGTATGCCGTGGAGCTCATCAAAAAGGGCCTGGCCTATGTCTGTGAGCTGACTCCCGAGCAGTTCAAGGAATACCGGGGTGACCTGAATACCCCTGCCGTCTCCCCCTATCGGGACCGTCCCATTGAGGAGAGCCTGGACCTGTTTGCCCGGATGCGGGCCGGTGAATTCGAGGACAACAAGTATACCCTTCGTGCCAAAATTGACCTGGCCTCCGGCAACTTCAATATGCGCGACCCCGTGATCTACCGGATTCGCCATATGCACCATCACCGTCAGGGCGACAAGTGGTGCATCTACCCCATGTACGATTTTGCCCACCCCATCCAGGACGCCCTGGAAGGAATCACCCACTCTCTGTGCTCTCTGGAATTTGAGAACCACCGCCCCTTGTACAACTGGGTGGTAGAGCACGTCTCCGTTCCCAATCACCCCCGGCAGATCGAGTTTGCCCGGCTGGGCATTGATCACACGGTGCTCTCCAAACGGAAGCTCCGCGCCCTGGTGGAAAACGGCTATGTCTCCGGCTGGGACGATCCCCGAATGCCCACCCTCTGCGGCCTGCGCCGCCGGGGCTACACCCCCGCCTCCATCCGCAACTTCTGTGACCGGGTTGGCGTTGCCAAGTCCCCCAACACCATCGAGTTTGCGTTCCTGGAGCACTGCCTGCGGGAGGATCTGAATGAGACCGCCAAGCGGGTCATGACCGTTCTTGACCCCGTAAAGCTGACCATTACCAACTACCCCGAGGGCCAGAGCGAGACCTTCCAGGTGGAGAACAATCCCAACGATGCCGAGGCCGGTACCCGGGAAATCAGCTTCTCCCGTGACCTCTGGATCGAGCGGGACGACTTCCTGGCGCAGCCCATTCCCAAGTACAAGCGTCTGTACCCCGACGGCCCCGAGTGCCGCCTGAAGGGTGCCTACGTCATCCAGTGCACCGGCTGCGTCACGGATGAAAGCGGCAAGGTTATTGAAGTTCTGGCAACCTACGATCCCAACAGCCGGGGCGGTGATCCCGCTGACGGCCGGAAGATCAAGGGCGCTACCATCCACTGGGTGGATGCCAACAACTGCGTGGACTGCGAGGTCCGCCAGTACAGCAACCTCTTTGACGACCCCGATCCCGATGCCGCCGGAAAGGATTTCCTGGCCTGCCTGAATCCCAATTCTCTGGAAGTGCTCCACAACTGCAAGGCAGAGGCTTCTCTGAAGAACGCCAAAGCCCCGGAATCCTACCAGTTCATGCGCCTGGGCTACTTCTGCCCGGACAGCAAGGATTCCGCCCCGGAGCACCTGGTCTTCAACCGCTCTGTCAGCCTGAAGGACAGCTTCAAGCCCGGAAAGTAATCCTGCAAAAAAGTTCTCCCGGATACCGCTCATTGTACGGTATCCGGGAGAACTTTCATTACTTTTTCTCTTCCTTGATGGCTGCCCGCAGATGAACGGACAGGACCGCCAGAGAGGTGGCCATATTCTCGTTCTGCACCAGAATATTGTCCGGCACATCCAAATGGGTGGGCGCGAAATTCCAGATTGCCTTGACGCCGCCTGCAATGAGCATATTGGCAACCTCCTGGGCTGCGGAGGCAGGCACGGTGATGATGCCCATGAGCACCTTGTGAAGCTTGCAATAGTGCTCCAGCTTGGTAATGGGATAGATGGGCTGGCCATCCTCGGTCTTTTCCATAGAGGGGGCCACATCGAAGGCCGCCTGGATGTTCAGGCCATAGGCCTCGAAGCCGCTGTAGGCCATCAGAGCCAGACCCAGCTTGCCCGCACCGATGAGCACCGCATCCGTGGTATTGTCATAACCCAGGAACTGCTCGATATCGTCAATCAGAGCTTCTCTCTGGTAGCCAACCTTGGGGCGGCCGCCATCGGAGACAATGGCCAGGTCCTTGCGCACCTGCACCTCGCCCATATCCAGAGCGTTGGCCAGCGCCGTTGCGGAAATATTGGCCGGAGCCGAATCCGGCAGACTTTTCAGATAGGCGAGATAACCGGGAAGCCGCTTCAAAACGGCCTTAGAGACTTTCACATTGCGTTCCATTTGATTCTTCGCTCCTCTTTTATCGATATATTTTTCTATCGATATCATTTTTATCGATTATACCACTCTATCCCAGGTTTTTCAAGAAGCACTCCCCATTATTTTTCGCAATTCTCCATTGTTTTTATCGATACAATTATAAGTATTTTTTAATGGCATTATGCGCAGCTCATCTGCCGCTGGAACTCCCTTCGCAGCTTTCCCAGGATCTTTTTTTCCAGTCTTGAAATGTAGGACTGGGATATTCCAAGCTTTTGGGCAATCTCCTTCTGGGTCAGTTCTTTTTGCCCGTCCAATCCATAGCGCATTCCAATAAGCTCCCGTTCCCGGCCCGGCAGCTCTCCCAGGGCCTGCCGAAGGGCTGTCAGGTCTGCCGCAGCCTCCAGGGGCGCAAAAATCTCGTCCTCACCCGTTCCCAGAATGTCCGAAAGCAGCAATTCATTCCCGTCCCCATCCTGGTTGATGGGCTCATCCAGCGAAACCTCCGCCTTCTGATTGGATATTTTCCGGATGTGCATCAAAATCTCGTTTTCAATGCATCGGGAAGCATAGGTTGCCAGCTTGATGTTCTTCTCCATGCGATAGGTTCCAATGGCCTTCATGAGCCCGATGGTGCCAATGGATATCAGGTCTTCCAGGCTTGTACCGGTGTTCTCGAAACGTCTGGCGATATAAACCACAAGGCGAAGGTTATGCTCCACCAGTGTCTGCCGTGCCGCCTCCTCTCCCCTGCCCAGGCCTTCAATGGCCTGACGCTCCGCCTCGCCCTTCAGCGGCGGGGGCAGGACATCGCTGCCGCCGATATAATAGACGGTCTGCTCTCCCTGCAGCCACTGACGAAACCGCTGCCACAAATTCATACGCTGCCTCCTATCAATGCCTGATACGCCGCTCCTCCTACTCGATTCGGCGCAAACGCCACCACACGGGCTCTGCGTTTGCCGCCCAGGATCACATCCGGGATCATTCTCGCCAACAGGAAGCCCTCGGCCTGCCCCACAGCGTGATACGGAATCAGCCGCAGTCCCGGCTCCGTCTGACTGGTTATCGTCTCTATGGGACTGCTCAGCTGCTGGGCCGTAAGCCCGGTAAGGGCGCAGCCTGCATCCCGGTCAACCACCAGCACCGGCTCCCCGGTTACGGGGTCACAGAGCGTATTGCCGGTATCCCGCAGGGCCGTCAGACGGACCGTTGTCCCGTTTCCGGAGATTTCAAGGGGGATATACTGCCCCGGTCCCGCTCTGCCCCGCAGCAGAAGCGTGCAGGCAAGCCACAAAAGGCCAGCGCACAGCAGCAGCTTTCCCGGGTTCTCTCCGGCGGCCAGCTGCGCCATGCCGCCCAGGGAAAAACTCAGCAGCAGAAACAGCCCCGCCTGCTGCCAGGTGCTCCGGCGCAGCCCATAGGCAAGCATCGCCATCAGCGCCAGAAAGACGATGCGCCAGGGCAGCGCCCCCAGAAATTCAAAGCCCGGAAGCAGGCAGCCCCCTGCATAGCCGCCGCCCAAAGTTGCCGCTGCCAGCAGCCGCCAATGCACCGCATAGGTCCCGGACAGGCGGGCTGCAGCAAAAAGCAGGAGATAATCCACCAAAAAGTTCAGAAAAACAGTCAAGTCCCAGTACATACTCCGCCCCCTTCCGAACTGAGTATAGGCTCTCCCGCACAAGAATGCCGTCGCAGCTCGGCAGGACTATGGGCGCAAGTTCTGTCCCCGATTTCCAGCTTTCGGGATTTGAACCGATGCACCTTCACAATGCCCCCGCGAATATTCTCCCGCCGGCGAAGGGTGCCGGAGAAGAACGCGCAAAAAAGCCATTGCCGCCGACCCTGCAAGAGTCCCGGCAATGGCAATGGCTTATTCCGCTTCTTTTCGCTCCACAGAGCGGATGTTCTTCTCCGCCTTAAACCGGGGCGTCATCAGCTCGTGGCCGCAGCCCAGGCATTTCAGGCGAAAATCTGCACCTGTGCGCAGAACCTCCCAGCGCTTCTCCCCGCAGGGGTGGGCTTTTTTCATGGTGAGGATGTCCCCAACCCGTATGTCCATGGTCAGACCTCCTTTTTGACGGCGTCCCAATACTGCTTGGCCGCCTGCTCCAGCTTATTCGGGCCGTACTCGTAATAATGCGTCCCCACCAGCTCGTCCGGCAGATACTGCTGGGCAACCCAGTGGTTGGGGAAATCATGGGGGTAGAGATATCCCTGGCTGCGCTCCTGGGTGAAGGTATCGGCATGGACGTTTTGCAGATGTCTGGGGAACGGGCCTGCCTTTCCCTTCTGAACGTCGGCAATGGCAGCATCCAGGGCGATGTGTCCGGAATTGGACTTTGGAGAGGTTGCCATGAGGACTGCGGCATCTCCCAGGGGGATTCTGGCCTCCGGCATTCCAAGCATAAGGGCCATGTCCACGCAGGATTTGACAATGGGGATGATCATGGGATAGGCCAGGCCCACATCCTCCGCCGCAATGACCATCAGTCGGCGGCAGGCGGACTGCATCTGCCCTGCCTCCAGAAGCCGGGCAAGGTAGTGGCAGGCCGCATCCGGGTCAGAGCCGCGAATGGATTTTTGCAGCGCGGAAAGAAGGTCATAGTGGTTGTCCCCATCCCGGTCTGCCCGCATGGCGCTTTTCTGGGTCACGGCTATGGCATCGGTCATGGTCAGCGGCAGCGTATCCCTCTGGGGCACGGCTGCAGAGAACAGGACCTCAATGGCGTTCATGGATTTGCGCAGATCGCCGCCGCTGGCCCCTGCAATATAGTCAAGAACCCCATTCTCCGGCACGGCTTCCAGACCGGTGCGCTTTTCCATAAAGGCGACCGCCCGCTCCACCGCTTTCAGCGCCGCCTCCTTGGTGATCTGCTTGAACTCGAACACTGTAGACCGGCTCAAAATGGCGTTGAACACATAAAAATAGGGATTTTCCGTGGTGGAAGCAATGAGGGTAATTTTTCCGTTTTCGATGTATTCCAGAAGGGACTGCTGCTGCTTTTTATTAAAGGACTGAATCTCATCCAGATACAGCAGCACGCCGTTGGGAGCCATGAAGGTATCCAGCTGGGAGGTGATCTCCCGGATGTCTGCCGTAGAAGCAGTGGTGGCGTTGAGCTTGAAGAGCGTCCGGTTGGTCTGCTTGGCGATGATATTGGCAACGGTGGTCTTCCCGGTGCCGCTGGGACCGTAGAAAACCATATTTGGGATTTTCCCGGATTCAATCAGGCGGCGAAGTACCGCGCCCTTTCCCAGAATATGCTCCTGCCCCACCACATCGTCCAGGGTTTCGGGCCGCAGGAGGTCGGCCAAAGGTTGGTACACAAGCACCCCCTCCTTTCTAAAAACAGTACAAAGGGGCGGCAAGGATGCCGCCCCAGGGAAATCTTAAAATGTTGCGACATCCGGGTCGGCGGGCTCCGCGCCGGTTTCCACGGAAATGGCAGTCAGTACAGGTCCCACATCGCCCTTGTACAGGGGGTGCTTCTCTGCGCCGATCTTGGCGGTGACCCAGACCCAGGAGCGGGATTCCAGGCTTCCTGCCCCGGCATAGCGGCAGGGAATGCCGCAGAACTGGATATCCTCCACACAGCAGGTCATGACGAACCGGCCGGGGGCGAACATTCCGTTTTTGTCCCTGCGGAGCATGGCCACCTGGCCCTTGAAATGGACGGTCTTTCCGTCGTATTTCTGGGGCTCCTCGGATACGTCCCGATACCACAGGGCATAGTCCTCATCCTTGATCTCAATGACGGGGGCATTGATGTCAAAGGGCAGCGGGTCTTCAATCTCATCGAACTTGGTTGTACCGTCGGTGTAGTCATAGAGAATGTCAATGCGGCGGTTGGCAGCTCTGGCCAGCTTATGGAAGGGCATGACATCCTGGCCCGGGGCCATCCGGTTGAAGACCACCATCTGGGCGCCCATCAGCTTGTCCATAACCAGATTGCGCATATTGGCATTATAGGTCATAAAGGTGGTGGCATCCGCGAACATAACCTCCTGGGCGATGGCCCAGGAATCCGGGAAGCGCATATAGAGGTCCCCTACCTGCTGCATACCGTTCAGCTCAGCAACCACGCGCTCGGCCTTGTACTTCTTCTGGAGGGCTTTCAGCTCCTCCGTGGTCACCGTCTGCTGATCCAGAACCTCCAGGTAGACATTCTTCTTGGGATAGGTGGAGAGGTCATATTCCTCTTCTCCCTCCTCAAAGATCAGCACCAGCGTCCGCTCGCCGGCATTGAACCGGGGATCTTCCAGGGTCTCCTGGATGAACTTGGTCTTGCCGGAATCCAGAAAGCCCGTAAAGGCATATACAGGAATCTGCTGCATGACCATGGCTTACACCCCAAACAGCTCGGCAATGCCCTTTTCATCCAGCTTGGAGCCGATGACGCAGAGCTTGCCGGTGACATCGGCGCTGCCGGTACGGACATTGTGCTCCTCGGGCACATAGTCGAAGTGAATCCAGGTGCCGTCCACGGCAGGCAGAATACCCTTGGCCCGAAGAATTGCGCCGTAGTCACCGGAATCCAGCGCCTTCAAAGCATTCTCAACGGTCTGTTTCTCGAACTTCCGGGCAGTTTCGGTGCCCCAGGAGGTGAAGACCTCATCGGCATGATGGTGATGATGGTGGTGATCATGGCAGCCGCAGGTGCAGTTCTCGTCATGCTCGTCCTCATCATGGTGATGGTGGTGCTCGTGCTCCTCGTGATCGTGGCAGCAGCAGTGGCCGTCATGGTCATGATGATGCTCGTGCTCGTCATCATCCTCATCGTGGTGATGATGGTGGTGGTGCTCGTGGGCATCCTCATCGTCGTCATCGTCGTCATCATGGTGATGATGGTGGTGCTCTTCCTCTTCTTCCTCTGCTTCCAGCCGCTCGGATTCCAGCTTGGCCAGCTCGGCAGCCAGGGAGGCCTTGCCCTCCATGGCGGAGATCAGCTGCTCTCCGGTGAGCTCGCTCCAGGGGGTGGTGATGACGGTAGCAACGGCGTTGTGCTCCCGCAGAATCTCTACGGCAGCATCCAGCTTGGCCTGGGGAATGGAATCGGTACGGGACAGGATGATGGTGGAGGCAGTCTCCACCTGGTTATTGTAGAATTCGCCGAAGTTCTTGGTATAGACCTTGACCTTGCCTGCATCCACAACGGCCACGGTATAGCCCAGGGTCACATCAGGGCCGGTGACCTTGTTCACAGCACCGATCACATCGGACAGCTTGCCCACGCCGGAGGGCTCGATGATGATCCGGTCGGGGTGGTACTCGTTGATCACCTTGGTCAGGGCCTTGCCGAAGTCACCCACCAGAGAGCAGCAGATACAGCCGGAGTTCATCTCCGTAATATTGATGCCGGCATCCTGCAGGAAGCCGCCGTCAATGCCGATCTCACCGAACTCATTCTCAATCAGCACCAGCTTCTGGCCCTTGTAGCCCTCGGCAATCATCTTCTTGATCAGCGTAGTCTTGCCAGCGCCCAGGAAGCCGGAGTAAATATCAACCTTTGTCATAAATAACACCTTCCATTTTTATTCCGCCCAGCGGAAAATCCAACCGGGTAATATACATACTTTATGAGTATAGCACATTTGATTGAAAAAATCCATATCTTCCCAAATTTTTTACAATTGCAAAAGCAAAACCCCTTTCCGTGGCGAGATCAACACCATCCGGGGCAACGCGGACCGGATGCTGGCCAGATCCCGGTGGGTGGTGAAAACGCCGTCCTCATTGACGACGATGCCGCAGCTCTCCTGGCCCCGGTGCTGCAAAGCATACAGCCCATAGTAGGCCAAATCCGCCAAGTTCTGCGGCTTTGGGGACCAGGCACCGAAGACGCCGCACTCCTCATGAATCTCCTGCATAGAATCCTCCTTTGGTCAAAAAAAGAGACGCCTACCCGGGCAGAGCATAGCTCTGTCTGGATAAGCGTCCTTGCTTTTCCGCCTTATTTTACCACGTTGCCGATTTCAAGTCAAATACAGGATGCTTTCCCTGCAAAAATCTGTAAGAAACAGCCACTTTCTTCTCCGACCTTCCGGAACAATTGGGCGTTTCCGACAAACAGGGGCTACGGTTCCAGAAAATTCGGCTCCTTGCGTGAAAGCAGGCTCAGGTCCTGCAATTGTACCGCCCGAATGGGCAGCGCCCCCAGCTGCACCAAGGCCTGAGCGCCCTCGCTGCCATCGTCCAGAACCCGGACGGGCGTCCATCGGTTCTGGAGATTCCTGGCAGTGCCATTCCAGGTTCCGCCCTGCCCTGCCCTGCTCTGGGCCACCAGCACCACCTGGCCAAGAGCATGGATCACCCGGTTGCGCCGCAGCGCCCGCAGGGTGGAAAAGGGCATATCATAGTCCTCTTCGCTGAGGTAGAGAACATTGGGCTGCTCCAGATGGCTGTGCAGAGCATCCGCCACAACGCTGATGACCTGGCCGCCGCTATCCAGGCAGCCGGCCTGGGCAGCCTGATCGGCTCCCGACGCATTGCCGGACACCAGCACAAAGCCCTGCCTGGCGGCCTGGCGGCCTGCCTCATAGGCAAAGTCCCGATTTTCCGGCCGCAATACACGGCAGCCCACGGCAGCCACCTTTGGCCGGTCCAGCAGCTCCAGCGCTCCCTTTGCCCAGAGGCAGCCGGGACTATCCAGCCCCAGCTTCTTCCGCACGGCGGCGGGATAGCGCAAATCCCGGCGCTGAATGGGCGTACACCGGCGTGCCTTCGCTTTCTGCAAGTACCGCTCCAGCAGAGCCTGATCCTCCAAAAGCGCCAGGATATGCCGGGCACCGTCCGGAGAAAAGCCCAGCTCCAGCAGCGTCTTCTCTGTCAGCTCACCCTCTGAAAAGGGGCCGCAGTCCATAACCCGCCGGGCAAGCAGCCGCAGCTGCGCCGTTGTCAGAGGCTTTCGGTCCGGATTGCCCAGATGGCTGCACAGCAGCAGAAAGCCGTAATTTTCCATCAGCGGAATCTCCGCTTGGGCGCAGGAGGAGCTTTGACCTCTTCCTTCGTCAAAACGCCATCCTCAGAAAGGACCATGGGCTGGATGGTATAGTTGGAGAACTTGGCAATCTCGTCCAGCTTGGCCTTTTCCGGGAAATTGCCGATGATGCTCCAGGCAATGCCCTTGCGCTTGGCCCGGCCCGTACGGCCGATGCGGTGGACATAGTATTCGTTCTCCTCGGGAACGTCAAAGTTGATGACGCAGTCCACATCGTCTACGTCAATGCCACGGGAAGCCACGTCCGTGGCAATCAGCACAGGCAGCTTGCCGCTGCGGTAGCGCTGCATGGTCTTCTCCCGCTGCTGCTGGCGGATATCGCCATGGAGGCATTCGCAGTCCAGCCCGGCCCGCTGGAAGTCGTCGCACAGCCGCTGGCACATATGCTTGGTATTGCAGAAGACCATCACCCGTTCGTAGCCCTGGCTCTTGATGAGCCGCAGGGTGGTTTCCGCCTTTTCCAGGGGCGTGCAGGTCAGGCTGTACTGGTCAATATCCGGCCGGTCCTCCTGCTTGGGCTCCACGGTGATCTCCACCTCGTCCCGCTGGTACATCCAGGAAACCGTCATAACCTCCTGGGAGATGGTTGCGGAAAACAGGCCCAGGTTTTTCCGATTCTTGACCTTCTCGATGATCCGGGTCACATCCTTGAAAAAGCCCATATCCAGCATCCGGTCCGCCTCGTCCAGGACCACGGTCTGGATCTTATCCAGGCGAATGGTCTTCCGGTTATAGTGGTCCATCAGTCGGCCGGGGGTTGCCACAACGATCTGGGGCTTCTTTTCCAGGGCCTTGATCTGCCCGCCGATGCCCGCGCCGCCATAGAGCACCGCCACGCGGATATTGTGGAAATAGGTCAAAAGGCCTCTCAGCTCGTCGCCGATCTGGATGGCCAGCTCCCGGGTGGGGGCCAGAATCAGGCCCTGGACCTCTTCACTTTCCGCATCGATGTGCTCGATCATGGGGATGCCAAAGGCGAAGGTCTTTCCCGTGCCCGTAGGGGCCTTGGCGATTACATCCCGCCATTGCAGAAAATAGGGAATTGCTTCCGTCTGGATGGTTGTGGGGTAGCCGTAGCCCTTCTTCTCCAGCGCTTTCAGCATGGCATCGGACAGGCCCAGGCTTGCAAAGGTAATATTGCTTTCTTCCATAATTTTTCAATCCTTTATATTTGCTCAATTGCAATCATTCTACCATTCTTTTCGGAAATTTGCAAGGCTTCCGCATTTCTTCTTTGCAATTTCGAAAGTTTGTGGTAGAATGGGCTTGATTTTGCGAAAAGGAGAATACCCATGCAGTCCATTGTAGAGATTCTTGCCCAGGAATTGGGGCAAAAGCAGCAGTATATTGAAAATGTGGTAAACCTCATTGACGAGGGCAATACCATTCCGTTTATCGCCCGTTACCGCAAGGAAATGCACGGGGCTATGGATGACACCACCCTGCGGAATCTGGAAACCCGCCTGACCTATCTGCGCAATTTGCAGCAGCGGCGGGACGAGGTAAAGAAATCCATTGAAAACCAGGGCAAGCTGACGGAGGAACTGTCCGCCGCCATTGACAACGCCTCTACCATGACCGAGGTGGAAGACCTGTACCGGCCCTACAAGCAGAAGCGGCGCACCCGTGGCTCCATTGCCCGGGAAAAGGGATTAGACCCTCTGGCACAGGCCATCTTTGCCCAGGACGGGCAGGATATTGAAAAGCTGGCCCAGGGCTTTCTGGATGAAGAAAAAGGCGTTGCAACGGTGGAAGAGGCCATTGCAGGTGCCAGCGACATCATTGCGGAAAACCTCTCCGATGACGCCGAGATCCGCAAGAATCTGCGCGCTCTGGTCATGCGCCGGGGGAGCCTGGTGAGCAAGGCCGACGACCCGGACACCGACACGGTGTATAAACTCTATTACGATTTCAACCAGAGCATCACCAGACTCATGGATCACCAGATTCTGGCCATCAACCGGGGTGAAAAAGAGGGCATTCTGAAGGTGAGCATCACCCTGCCCGGCAATGAAGGCCCGGCCCTGGTGTGCCGCGCCGCACTGAAGCCCACCATACAGGTTTCTGCGCTTGTCAAGGCCGCCGCAGAGGACGCCTACGACCGACTGATCTTCCCCTCCATCCAGCGGGAGGTCCGCAACGAGCTGACCGACCGGGCAAGCAAAGGGGCCATTGCCAACTTTGCCCTGAACCTGAAGCCCCTGCTGATGCAGCCCCCTGTCAAAGGCTACGTAACCATGGGGCTTGACCCCGGATACCGGAACGGCTGCAAGGTTGCGGTGGTGGACGCTACGGGCAAGGTGCTGGACACCGCCGTGGTGTATCCCACCTTCTCCGAGAAGAAAAAGCAGGAGGCCATCGCCGCCCTGTCCCAGCTCATGCGCAGGCATGGCGTGAAGCACATTGCCATCGGCAACGGCACCGCCTCCCGGGAAACGGAGGCCATGGCCGTGGAGCTGCTGCGTTCCTTCCCGGATGCCAGCTATATGATCGTCAACGAAGCCGGTGCCTCCGTCTACTCTGCCTCTCCCCTGGCCGCCGAGGAATTCCCGGAATACGATGTCAATCTGCGCTCCGCAGTTTCCATTGCACGTCGGCTCCAAGACCCCCTGGCAGAGCTGGTCAAAATTGACCCCAAGGCCATCGGTGTGGGGCAGTATCAGCACGACTGCCCCCAGAAGGAGCTGGACGAGGCCCTGGGTGCCGTGGTGGAAGACTGCGTCAATGCCGTGGGTGTGGACGCCAATACCGCATCGAGAAGCCTTTTGCAGCAGGTGTCCGGCCTGACCGCTGCCACCGCCAAGAATATCGTTGCCTACCGGGAGGAGAACGGTCCCTTTACCGCCAGAAGCCAGCTGAAAAAGGTGCCCAAGCTGGGACCGAAGGCCTTCGAACAGTGCGCGGGCTTCCTGCGCATTCCGGAAAGCAAGGAGGTTCTGGACAACACCGGTGTTCATCCGGAATCCTACGCCGCCGCAAAGGCTTTGCTGAAGCTGCTCCCCTGTGAGGACCGGGCCAAGCTGCCCAGGCTTTTGGAGGACTACGGCATCCAAAAAGCCGCCGAAAGCTGCGGCGTCGGCGAGCCGACCCTGCTGGACATCGCCAAAGAGCTGGCAAAGCCCGGCAGAGACCCCCGGGACGAGCTGCCGAAGCCCATCCTGCGCAAGGACGTTCTGGAAATGAAGGACCTGAAGCCCGGCATGGTTCTCACGGGTACGGTGCGCAACGTCATCGACTTCGGCGTGTTTGTGGACATCGGTGTCCATCAGGACGGCCTGGTGCATATTTCCGAAGTCTGCAATCGGCGGCTGAAGCACCCCAGCGAGGCGGTTCAGGTTGGCGACGTTGTGGATGTGGTGGTGCTCAGCGTGGACGAAAAGCGGCACCGCATCAGCCTGAGCATGAAGCAGGCGAAAAAGCAATAAAAAGGCGATTCTTTCCGGGAAAAGCGCGACAATTGCAATCGTCGTGGGGAGAATGTGGCATACTTGACATATTTTCAAAAATATTATATAATTGCCTGGAAGAATCCCGAAGATTGGAGCTTTTATTATGAAAAAGTTGATCCACTTTCTGGTGCCGCTGCTGCTGGTAATTCTGGTGATTGCCAGCATCGGCTGGTATCTGTTTGTATACGACCGGGCCTTTACCCGGGATATCCTGCTGCAGCAGGCGCGAAACAACGACCTGAAAGGCAACACCAGCCTGTCCTCCTGGTTCTACAACATGGCCTACAGCTTCTCCGGGCAGGATGAAAACGTGGCCATTGAGCTTGCCAACCAGTACAAGGCCTCCGGCAACTACACCAAGGCCGAGGTGACGCTCTCCAAGGCCATCCGGGACGGTGCAACCAAGGAGCTCTATACGGCACTGTGCAAAACCTACGTAGAGCAGGACAAGCTGCTGGACGCCGTCTCCATGCTGGCAAACATTCCGGACGCCTCCATCAAGGCGGAATTGGAAGCCATGCGGCCCACAGCCCCCGAGGCGGACTACCCCTCCGGCTACTACAGCCAGTATATCAGCGTGGCCCTCTCCTCTTCGGAGGGCACCCTCTACTATACCACAGACGGAGATTACCCCTCCATTGCCGATGCACCCTACAGTGCGCCCATTGAACTGCCCCTGGGTGAAACCCAGATTTACGCCATCAGCGTTGGGGACAACGGGCTTGTAAGCCCCGTAACCATTCTCGGCTATACCATTGGCGGCGTGATTGAACCCGCCTTCTTTATGGATACCTCTATGGAGCAGGCCATCCGCACCGCCCTCGGCTACGACGCGGACCATGTGCTCTACACCAACGACCTGTGGCAGATCACGGAGCTGGAGGTTCCCACGGAGGCAACCACTCTGGAGGACCTGAGCTACCTGACCTATCTGGAAAGCCTGACAGTCAGCGGCAGAAACATGAGCAACCTCCAGAATTTCGAGGGCCTGACCCATCTGAAAAAGCTGAATCTCTCCGGCTGCCGCTTTCCTGCGGAAAGTCTGGCCACCATTGCGGAGCTCCCCCAGCTGACAGAGCTGAACATCTCCAATTGCGGCCTCAGCACCCTGTCCGGTCTGGAAAAGGCCACTTCCCTGAAAATTCTGAACGCCGGCAACAATACCATCCGCAATCTGGAGCCCCTGTCCGGTATGGGCCAGTTGACGGAGCTGTATTTGCAGCACAATGCCGTCACGGATTTGACGGTAGTCGGTTCTCTCTCCAACCTCTCGGTTCTGGATGTATCCTACAACGCCCTGAATAGCATTGCGCCGCTGTCCGGCAGCATTCGCCTGACGAAGCTCAACGCCGCCAACAACCAGATCTCCGATGTGAGCACCGCTTCCTCCCTGCCCATTCTGGAGGAGCTTCAGCTGGACTACAACAGCCTGTCCGACATTTCTGGTCTGTCCGGCTGCACCAACCTGACGACGCTGACCGTCTCCAACAATCAGATTACCGACCTGAGCGCAATCGCCGGTCTCAGCAAGCTGCAAAAGCTGAACTTCTCCTACAACAGCGTCTCTACCCTGCCGGAATTCTCCGGTGACAGCGCCATGCAGGTGATTGACGGCTCCTACAACGCCCTGGAATCCATTGACAGCATCGCAAAGATGGCGGATATCTCCTACGTCTACATGGATTACAACAAGCTGACCAGCGTAGACGCTCTGGCGGACTGCTTCCATCTGGTCCAGATCAATGTCTACGGAAATGCCATTCCCAGTGTTTCGGCACTGACGGAGCACGACATTCTCGTGAACTACGACCCCACCGTAGAGGAATAACCCCCATATAGCAGACAAGCCCCCGGCCATTTCCGGCCGGGGGCTCTTTACGTCCTTATTGACGGATCAGCTCGTAGGAAAAGTTCTCAAAGAGAACCTTGTCCCCGATTTCGGCATCTCCCAGTATGGCCAGGGCCACATGAGACTCTGTGCCGGTGACATCATAGCGGACGACGGCATAATCGCCATCGATTTCAATGACTGTTCCAAGCATATTCTTTTTTCCTTTCTGAAAAACCCGTCCCCGGAAACCGGGGACGGGCGATTTCATTTACAAGGGAGCGATGTACCGGGAATCAGTCCTTGTACATCTCAACCAGCTTCAGCAGGTGCTCGTAGCGCTCCTTAGCAGCGGCCTCGTTCTTGGGGAACAGCTCCTTGGCGCGCTCGGGGAACTCACGGGTCAGACGGCTGTAACGAGCCTCGTTCATCAGGAACTCCTGATAGCCATCCTTAGGAGCCTTGGAATCCAGAGTGAACTTGCCGGTCTCCTTGGAGGGATCGAAGCGGAACAGGTTCCAGTAGCCGCACTCGACAGCCTTCTTCATCTCAGCCTGGCAGTTGGTCATGCCGCCCTTGATGGAGTGCATCTCGCAGGGAGCATAGCCGATAACCAGAGAAGGACCGTTGTAGGCCTCAGCCTCGGTGATGGCCTTCAGGGTCTGAGCCTGGTTGGCGCCCATGGCGACCTGAGCAACGTAAACATAGCCGTAGCTCATTGCGATCTCAGCCAGGGACTTCTTCTTGGTTTCCTTACCGGAGGCAGCGAACTGCGCAACCTGGCCGATGTTGGAAGCCTTGGATGCCTGTCCGCCGGTGTTGGAGTAAACCTCGGTATCGAAGACGAAGACATTGACGTCCTTGTTGGAAGCCAGCACATGGTCAACGCCGCCGAAGCCGATATCATAAGCCCAGCCGTCGCCGCCGAAGATCCACACGGACTTCTTGGACAGGTATTCCTTCTTGGACAGGATGTCCTTCACGGTGTCGCAGCAAACATTGGCTTCTAGGTTGGCAACCAGAGCCTTGGTAGCTTCCTTGTTGGCAGAGCCATCGTTGTAGGTATCCAGCCAAGCCTGGCAAGCGGCCTTGCGGGCCTCGTCCTCGGTGTTGCCCATAACGGTGCGCACCTTGTTGGCCAGGGACTCACGGATCACGGACTGAGCGGTGTACATACCCAGGCCATGCTCTGCGTTGTCTTCGAACAGGGAGTTTGCCCATGCGGGGCCGTGGCCTTCCGCATTGACAGTGTAAGGAGCGGTAGCAGCAGGACCGCCCCAGATGGAGGAGCAGCCGGTGGCGTTGGAGATGTACATCCGGTCGCCGAACAGCTGGGTCACCAGACGAGCATAGCTGGTCTCGGCGCAGCCGGCGCAGGAGCCGGAGAACTCCAGCAGAGGCTTGTGGAACTGAGAACCCTTCACGGTGTTGTCCTGCATATCCTTCTTCTCGGATACGTGGTCGACCATGTAGTTCCAGACTTCCTGCTCAGGCAGCTCCTGCTCCTGAGGAACCATGGTGATGGCCTGAGTGGGGCAGACACCGACGCAGACGCCGCAGCCCATGCAGTCCAGAGGAGAAACCGCCATCATGTACTTGTAAACGCCCTTGCCCTTGCCGGCCTTGACGTCCACCAGACGGGCACCGGCGGGAGCGGCCTTGACCTCTTCCTCAGTCAGTGCGAAGGGACGGATGGTAGCATGGGGGCAGACATAAGCACAGTTGTTGCACTGGATGCACTTGGTCTCGTCCCAGTGAGGAACGGTAACGGCAACGCCGCGCTTCTCGTAAGCGGAAGCACCCAGGGGGAACTGGCCGTCGGGCAGATCGGCGAAGGCGGAAACAGGCAGGCTGTAGCCATCCATCCTGCCGATGGGGTTCAGGATGTTCTTGACAACCTTGACGGTCTCGGGACGGCCTTCCAGCTTGGCATCGACCTTGTCATCCTCAGCGGTAGCCCAGGAAGCAGGCACGTCGATCTTCTTGTAAGCGTTGGCGCCCACATCGATAGCGTTCCAGTTCTTCTCGACAACGTCCATGCCCTTCTTGGCGTAGGAGTGCTCAGCAGCATCCTTCATGTACTTAATGGCTTCCTCAGCGGGCATAACCTTGGCCAGGGAGAAGAAGGCAGACTGCAGGATGGTGTTGGTGCGCTTGCCCATGCCGACCTTGATGGCCAGGTCAATGGCATCGATGGTGTACAGCTGGATGTTGTTCTTGGCAATGTAGCGCTTTGCGGAGGCATCCAGATGATGCTCCAGCTCCTCCATATCCCACTGGCAGTTGATCAGGAACACGCCGCCGGGCTTGACGTCCTGGACGATCTTGAAGCCCTTGGTGATGTAGGAGGGGTTGTGGCAGGCCACGAAGTCAGCCTTGTTGATGTAGTAGGGGGACTTGATGGGCTTGTCGCCAAAGCGCAGGTGAGAAACGGTGACACCGCCGGTCTTCTTGGAGTCGTACTGGAAGTAAGCCTGTACGTACTTGTCGGTGTGGTCGCCGATGATCTTGATAGAGTTCTTGTTTGCGCCGACGGTGCCGTCGCCGCCCAGGCCCCAGAACTTGCACTCGATGGTGCCCTCAGCAGCGGTGTTGGGGGAAACCTTCTCGTCCAGGGACAGGTGGGTCACATCGTCAACGATGCCGATGGTGAACTCGTGCTTGGGGGCATCCTTTGCCAGCTCTTCGTACACGGCGAAGACGGAAGCGGGATGGGTATCCTTGGAACCCAGACCGTAACGGCCGCCGATCACGGTGACATCATGACGGCCGGCCTGAGCCAGAGCCATAACGACATCCTGATACAGAGGCTCGCCCTGGGAGCCGGGCTCCTTGGTGCGGTCCAGAACAGCGATCTTCTTAGCGGTAGCGGGGATGGCGGAGAGCAGCTTCTCAGCGCAGAAGGGCCGGAACAGACGGACCTTGACCAGGCCGACCTTCTCGCCGTGGGCGTTCAGATAGTCAATGACTTCCTCAGCCACGTCGTTGATGGAGCCCATGGCAACGATCACGCGGTCAGCATCGGCAGCGCCGTAGTAGTTGAACAGCTGATAGTTGGTGCCCAGCTTCTCGTTGACCTTGTTCATGTACTTCTCGACAACTGCGGGCAGAGCCTGATAGTACTTGTTGGAGGCCTCACGGTGCTGGAAGAAGATATCGTCGTTCTCGTGAGAGCCGCGCATTGCGGGGCGCTCGGGGTTGAGGGAGTGGGCACGGAATGCGTTGACGGCATCCATGTTGACCATGTCCTTCAGATCGTCGTAATCCCAGATGGCGATCTTCTGGATCTCGTGAGAGGTACGGAAGCCGTCGAAGAAGTTGATGAAGGGAACGCGGCCTTCGATGGCAGCCAGGTGGGCAACAGCGCCCAGGTCCATAACTTCCTGAACGTTGGTCTCGCACAGCATGGCGAAACCGGTCTGACGGCAGGCGTAAACGTCGGAGTGATCACCGAAGATGTTCAGAGCCTGAGCGGCGACGGTACGTGCGGAAACATGGAACACGCAGGGCAGCAGCTCACCGGCAATCTTGTACATATTGGGGATCATCAGCAGCAGGCCCTGAGAAGCGGTGTAGGTGGTGGTCAGGGCACCGGCGGCCAGAGAGCCGTGAACAGTACCGGCAGCACCAGCCTCGGACTGCATCTCAACGACCTTTACGGTGTCGCCGAAGACGTTCTTCCGGCCGGCAGCGGCCCACTGGTCAACGTTGTCGGCCATGGGGCTGGACGGGGTGATGGGGTAAATGCCAGCAACCTCAGTAAAGGCGTAGCTGACGTGGGCGGCAGCAGTATTGCCGTCCATGGTTTTGAATTTTCTTGCCAAAATGAAATACCTCCTAAAGGATTCAAGTTTTGCGTGTATATATTACCACGAAACGTCGCGATTGTAAAGCCAATCAGAGACAAAAAAGTGAAATTTTACGAAACGTACATTTTGGACCGGAAATTTTTGATATATATGTTTATAAATAGGGGTATCGAAATTTGGAATAGGTATTGAGTTTTGGACAAAAATACGATATGATAGATTTATTCTGTATTTTCGGCTTATTTTTCTGTGCAATTTGCCGGACGAAGGGAGCACGCGCTTATGATCTGCAATGTTCGTACCTTGGGTATTTCCGGAATTCAGGGAAACGTGGTTTCCGCGGAATGCTACATTTCCAGCGGTCTTCCCGCCTTTGATATTGTGGGCCTTCCGGACGCCTCCGTGAAGGAAGCCCGGGAGCGGGTTCGCGCGGCGGCCAAGAGCTCAGGACTGAAATTTCCCGTCAGCCGCATTACCGTCAACCTGGCCCCTGCCAATCTGAAAAAGGCGGGAACCCACTACGATCTTCCCATTCTTCTGAGCATCCTCAGTGCAGCCGGGGAGATTCGCAGGCCCGCGGCGGACTGTGCCTTTCTGGGAGAGCTGAGCCTGGACGGGGAAATCCGGGCCGTCTCCGGCGTGCTGCCCATGGCCCTGGCTGCCAAGGCAAACGGCTTCCGCTACCTGTTTGTCCCGGCGGAGAACGCCGCAGAAGCCACTCTGGCCCGGGGACCGGAAATCATTCCGGTGCACAGCGTCCGGGAGCTGGCCGATGGGCTGAACGGCCTGAGTGACCTGCCCGGCGAGCCCCTGTGGGAGCCGGAGCAGGACACAAGCCCCATACCGGACTTCAAGGATGTTTTGGGCCAGGAGAATGTGAAGCGCGCCCTGGAGGTTGCAGCGGCAGGAAGCCACAATGTTTTGCTCATCGGTCCTCCCGGTTCCGGAAAAAGCATGCTCTCCAAGCGGCTGCCCTCCATCCTGCCGGATATGACCTGGGCAGAGAGTCTGGAGGTCAGCACCATCTACTCGATCATGGGCCTTCTGACCCCCAAGCAGCCCCTGGTCACCCGTCGCCCCTTCCGGGCACCCCACCACACGGTTTCCAACGCCGGTCTTGTAGGCGGCGGCAGCAATCCGAAGCCCGGGGAAATCTCCATGGCCCACAAGGGTGTGCTCTTCCTGGACGAGCTTCCGGAATTCCGGAAGGATTCTCTGGACCTGATGCGCCAGCCTCTGGAGGACGGGAAGGTGACCATCTCCCGGGTTTCCGGTTCCGTCACCTACCCTGCCGAATTCATGATGGTCTGCGCCATGAACCCCTGCAAATGCGGCTGGTATGGAGACCCCAGCGGCCGGTGCCGGTGCAGCCAGCAGTCCGTAGAAAACTACCAAAGCAGGATCTCCGGCCCCATGCTGGACAGAATCGATATCATCGTAGAAGTCAACGCCGTGCCCTTTGAGGACCTCCGGGAGCGGGCGCAGGCAGAGCCCTCCTCGGAAATCAAGCAGCGGGTCAATGCGGCCCGGAAAATCCAGGTTGCCCGGTTCGGCGAAGACACCGGAATGTGCAACGCCCGAATGGGGCCTGGGGAAATGCGGGAATTCTGCGCCCTGTCCGACGACTGCGCAGCCCTGATGAAGGACGCCTTTGAAACCATGGGCCTCACCGCCAGAAGCTACGACCGCATTCTTCGGGTGGCCCGAACCGTTGCAGACCTGGACGGCAGCGAAGACATTCAGGTCCCCCACATTGCCGAGGCGATCCAGTATCGGGCAGTCCGGCTGGGCAACCAGGGGTAACCCCCTCCGCAGCCACATTTTCCTTGCATTTCATAGGCGAATCCGATATAATAAAGCGATATTTGCGGTGTTCCCCCAAGGGGAACCGCCGGGAAGGGAATCCATATGAACGAAATTTTTCTTTTGAAGCTGGGCGAGATCATTCTCAAGGGCTCCAACAAGCGGCAGTTTGAGAATAAGCTGCGCCAGAATATCCGGCGCAGAATGAAGCCCTACGGCAACTTTGACGTATATATTCTCCAATCCACGGTTTACGTGGAGCCTCAGGACGAGGAAGCGGACGTTGAGGGTGCATGGGAAGCCTGCAAGAGCATCTTCGGCGTGAACAGCATCTGCCGCTGCCGCCCCTGTGAGAAAAACATGGATGCCATCTTTGCGGCCGTTGAAGCATATCTGGGCGATGAGCTGGACTGCGCCGCCTCTTTTAAGGTGGAATCCAAGCGGTCTGACAAGCAGTTCCCCATGAGCTCCATTGCCATCTCCCAGGAGATCGGCGGAAGACTGGCAGAGGCCCATCCCGGTGTGGCCGTGGATGTACACCACCCTGCCTACACGGTCTATGTGGAGGTGCGGGACCTTTCCGCCTATGTCCACGGACCTGCCCTGCCCGGCGCAGGCGGCCTGCCCACCGGTGTGGGCGGACGGGCCATGTGCCTGCTCTCCGGCGGCATCGACTCCCCTGTCTCCGCCTATATGATGGCCAAGCGGGGTGTGGAGATTGAATCCGTGCACTTCTTCTCCTATCCCTATACCTCCCAGCTGGCCAAGGACAAAGTCCTGGAGCTGGCAAGACTGGTCACCCGCTACAGCGGGAAGATGACCGTGAACATCGTCTCCTTTACGGAGATTCAGGAGGCCATCCGGGACAACTGCCCCGAGGAATACTTCACCCTGATCATGCGGCGGTTTATGATGGAGATCTCCCAGCGCCTCGCCCGGGAAGACGGCTGCGGCGCTCTTGTCACCGGCGAAAACCTGGGCCAGGTGGCCTCTCAGACCATGGAGGCCATGACCGTCACCGGTGCCGTGGTGGATATGCCTATTTTCATGCCCCTGGTCGGTATGGACAAAGAGGAAATCATCACCATTGCCCGGAAAATCGGCACGCTGGAAACCTCCATTCTCCCCTACGAGGACTGCTGCACCGTCTTCACCCCCAAGCATCCCAAGACCAAGCCCACCCTGGGCCAGGTTGTTCACGCAGAGCGGAATCTGGACCGGGAAGCGCTGATCACCCGGGCGCTGGAGAGCGTTGAAAAAATCAAGGTGGCCTACCATGACGAGCCTCTGCTGTAAGGTGCTGGAAGCCCTGGCGGGCAAAACCCTGGCAACCGCCGAGAGCTGCACCGGCGGCGGCATTGGCGCCGCGCTGACAGCCATCCCTGGCAGCTCCGCCGTCTACAAGGGCGGCATTATCAGCTACACCAACTGGGTCAAGCACAATCTGCTGGGTGTGGACCAGCACCTGCTGGATACCCTGGGGGCCGTCTCCGCCCCGGTGGCGGAGGCCATGGCAAAAGGTGCCCGGAAGGCACTGCAGGCGGACATCGCCGTATCCGTCACCGGCCTTGCAGGCCCCGGCGGAGATGAATTCGGAAATCCCGTGGGCCTGGTGTTCATCGGCTACAGCGATGCCGGGAAGACCCTTTCCCGCCGCTTTCTCTTCCCCGGCAGCCGGGAAGAAATCCGGCAGGCCGCCTGCCGGGAGGCCCTGAAGCTCATTCTGGACAACAATTAAGCTGCAAAAGGATCGCACGCCCAACGGTGAACCGCTCCCTGTCTGCTTGACAGGGAGCGGTTCATTTCGGGGAATGCGATCCTTTTGTTGTATTTATTCCGCTTTGAGAAGCGCGTCCAGGTCCCGGCAAAGGCGGTCCACATTTTCGTCTCCGGTTGCCCAGCTGGTACAGATGCGCACGGCGCGGTGCGCATCGTCCACCCGGCACTGCTCGGAGAATACATAGGTCTTTTGCAGCTGCGCGAGAACCGCATCCGGCAGGATGGGAAAAATCTGGTTTGTTTCGTTTTCTACGTACATGGGAACGTGATTTCTTTGCAGACACCGGCGGATTTTGTCTGCCAGGCCGTCCGCATGGCGGGAGATCTCGAAATAAAGGTCACCCTCCAAGAGTGCTTCAAACTGCACGCCCAGCAGCCGCCCCTTGGCCAGCATCCCGCCGTGCTGCTTGATGAGGTAGCGGAAGTCCTCCTTCAGCGCCGGGTTGGAAATGACCACAGCCTCACCGAACAGCGCGCCAACCTTGGTGCCGCCGATATAGAACACATCGCAGAGCCTTGCAAGATCCGGCAAGGTCACATCGTTGCCCTTGGCCTCCAGACCGTAGCCCAGCCGGGCACCGTCCACGAACAGGTAGAGCCCCAGCTCCCGGCAGGCACAGCTGATTTCTTCCAGCTCATGCAGAGAATAGAGGGTTCCCAGCTCCGTGGGATTGGAGAGATAGACCATTTTCGGCTGCACCGTATGCTCAAAGCTTTCATTCGTCCGGTGCTCCAGGACACAGGCGCGAATCTGCTCTGCGGTGATTTTCCCGTCCTGCCCCGGCAGCCAGAGGACCTTGTGGCCCGTGGCCTCCACGGCACCGGTTTCGTGGACATTGATGTGGGCCGTATCCGCCCCGACCACGCCCTGATGGGGCCGCAGGGCGGCATCAATGACCGTCAGATTGGCCTGAGTACCACCTACAAGAAAATGGACGGCCAGCGTACTGTCCTTGCAGAGAGAACGAATCCTATCGGCGGCACTGCGGCAGTGGTCATCCGTTCCGTAGCCGGGAGCCTGCTCCATATTGGTTTTTATAAGCGCCTCCAGTACCTTCGGGTGACAGCCTTCGGCGTAGTCATTGTTAAAATAAATCATTTTGGGCACCTCACTTTTTTCTCCCCTATTGTATTGCCCAGGGCGGTTTTTGTCAAGTGGCGGCGCACATATGCGCGTGCTTGACGGCATATCCATGGTAGTGCGGATCTTATCAGCATCGGAGGGGAGACCGACGAAGGAAGATATGGACGAAAGGGCCTGCCGTCTGGCCGCGTACATGATTGAAACCGGTGCCACCGTGCGCAGTGCAGCGCAGAAATTCGGCATCTCCAAATCCACCGTCCACAAGGACCTGACCCAACGCCTGGAAAAGGGGCACCCCCTTCTCTACCAGCAGGTCCGTCAGGTTCTGGACCGCAACAAGCAGCTGCGGCACATCCGCGGCGGGCTTGCCACCAGGCGAAAATACAAAGGGGAATGAATTCGCGGCAGCCGGATCGGCTGCCGCATAACCTATAGATCGTCCACATCCTGTACGGGCTCTTCCTCCGGCTGCCCCGGAACGACACCCGTATAGCTGCCCTGGGGGTCTACCCGGATATTCCCCGCAAGACCGCCCTCCGGCGGCAGGAACAGGGGCGGCAGCGTAAATTTTCTTTTCCTGTTTTTCAAAGCAATCCCTCCCTGCCCAGTTTGTGCAGCGTGGGCAAAAGAATACCCTATTGCGTTCCTTTTTGTTCTATGGTATGCTATTGGCACAGAAGGAGGACCGCAATATGTTCGAAATCACCCTGATCACCATGGGCAAGCTGAAAGAAAAGTTCTATATTTCTGCCGCCCAGGAATACGCCAAACGTCTCTCCGGCTACTGCCGGTTTACCCTTTTGGAACTGCCGGAATACCGGCTTCCGGAAAACCCCAGCCAGGCGGAGATTACCATGGGACTGGAAAAGGAAGCGGATGACATTCTCGCCCGCATCCCCAAGGGGGCCTGGTTCTGCGTCTTCACGCCGGAAGGAAAGGAACTCAGCAGCGAGGCCTTTGCGGAGAAGATCGCCTCCGTAAAGCTCTCCGGCAAGAGCAGCGCCTGCTTTCTCATCGGCTCCTCCTTCGGCATGGCACCCAGGGTCAAGGAAAAGGCGGATTTCAGGCTCTCTATGGGGCCTATGACCTTCCCCCACCATCTGGCGCGGATCATGGTCCTGGAGCAGCTCTACCGGGCAGAGGCCATCCAGGCAGGCAGCCGGTATCATAAGTGACGTATTCGGCGGCGGGATATTCCTGCCGCTGCCTTTTTTCTTGCGAGATACCTTGACAGGTGAGGTATCTCATGATAGTATGGGTTTCAGAAAGGTGGTGCTGGCCATGTCAATTGCCGGAGATTTGATCCGTGGACACACGGACGCAATCATTCTGGCCCGTCTGCTGCAATCCGACAGCTACGGCTACGAAATCAACAAAACCATCTCCACCATGACCGGCGGCAAATTTGAGCTGAAGGAGGCCACGCTCTATACGGCCTTCAAGCGCTTAGAGGAGCAGGACTATATTCGCTCCTATTGGGGCGAACAGGGCAGCGGAGCCCGGCGGCGGTACTACTCCATCACCCCGGAAGGCCGGGAAGCCTGCCACCGGCTGCAGCTGGAATGGCTGGAGACACGGCAAATCATGGATCATCTGTTGGAAGGGAAGGATTCCTTATGAGAGAAAAGCTGAAAGAATACGTCCACCTGCTCTTTGCCGGAACCGTGGGCAAAGAGGATATGGAGCAGGAGATTTTGCAGAACACTTTGGACCGGTTTGACGACTGGGTTTCCAGGGGCTTCTCCGAGGAGGATGCCTACCGGAAAGCGGTCTCCGGCATTGGGGATATCGATGCCCTTCTGGGAAAGGCCGCCTCCCCGGAACGGGAAGAGGCCTCCGGATATGTTCCCCTGGGAAAGCGGATTTGCAATGCCGTGGCTGTTTTCCTGTATATTACCTGCCCCATTCCCCTATTCATTTTTCAGTACGAAATCGGTCTGTGCTGTCTGCTGGCGATGGTTGCCTGCGGTGTGGTGATTCAGATTCTCGCCGGAAAGCTGATGGATTCTCTGGAGACATACAACCCCATCTCCGGAGGGACACGGGTCGCCTTGACCGTTATCGCCATTTTCTTTTATATTCTGTGCCCGGCACCCCTGTTTCTTCTGCAGGATGAATTTGGGCTGTGCTGTCTGCTCTCCATGGTAGCGCTGGGTGTGGCCATGCAGCTCATTGCCGGAAAAAGCACCGGGCAGCCAATGAAAGCCGAAGAAGGCCCACAAAGCGAAGTACAAAAGAGTGTCCGTTCCCTGCTGTGGCTGCTGACCCTTGGGGTATACCTTCTCGTCAGCTTCCGCACCCATGCCTGGTGGATCACCTGGATTCTCTTCCCCATTGCGGATTCCCTGACAAAGCTGGTGTTCGCCCTGCTGGGAAAACGCTCGTTGAGCAAGGCAATCCTCAGCGTTCTGCTGACCGTTGCGCTCTGTGCTTTTCTTTTCAGTATTCCTGTAAATCACCTTGCCCGTGGAGTGCTCACCTTTGGCAAGGCTGCAAACCACGGCACGGAAGCTGCAAGCCAGAGCTTTGCCGCCTCCCAGGTGCGGTCTCTGGAAATTGACTGGGTGGACGGCTCGGTCTCCATCCGGCAGGACGCCGGGGACACCCTGCGCTACACGGTCACCGGAGGCGACGCAGACCGTACCGCATACTCCCTGAAGGATGGGAAACTATCCATCAGCGCCATTGAAAACAGCGTTCTGAATTTTGACAGCCACCGGGGTGCGGACCTGACGGTGCTGGTTCCGGAGGGCTGGACGCCACAAGAGCTTTCCGTAGAGAGTATTTCCGCTCCCATTCAAATCGAAAACCTGAAGGGAACGGAATTGGACGTAGACACCGTATCCGGTGTGATGGAATTGAAGGACATCCAGGCCGACGAACTGAGCCTTTCCACCATTTCCGCAAAGATCACCTGCACCGGCGCAGCCCGGGAGATTTCCCTGGAAACCACCTCCGGGAACTGTGCTCTGGAGCTGACGGAACACCCCAAAAAGATCGACCTGGATTCTGTCTCCGGGGACTTGGAGCTGTTCCTGCCCAAAGCAGCAGGTTTCACCCTGCGGCTGGACACCGTCAGCGGAAAATTCCGCTCGGACTTTGATTACAGCATTCCCAAGGATGACACCTACGTCTCCGGTGACGGCAGCTGCACCGTCAGTGCCGATACGGTTTCCGGTGATATAGACATCCGGCAGAAATGAATTTACGGCGTACCGCCTGAGCTGCGGTACGCCGTTTGTGTTTCTTAATACTCCCCTGCCGCGTACATCACCGCGGACAGCGCGCACAGCGGGGCCGTCTCGCAGCGAAGAATGCGCTTTCCCAGGGTGCAGACCGTGAGGCCTGCGTCCAAGGCCCCGCTGACCTCTCGCTCCTCCAGGCCGCCCTCGGGGCCGGTTAAGAGGCTGACGGTCTTCCAGGGACCGCTTTCCAGGGCATCGTGGAGGGTGACGGTATTCTCGTGCTCGTAAAAGAGCAGGGCCTTGTCTGCCTTGGCGGCCCGCTCCAGGGCGGCGCCGTAGGAATCCAGCACGCACACCTCAGGAATCATCCCCCGGCCGGACTGCTCGGCGGCGGATGCGGCGATTTTCTGCCAGCGCTCCAGCTTCTTTTTCAGACTCTTTTCGTCGGGCCGGGAGACGCAGCGCTCCGATGGGAACGCCACAATTTCCGCAGCACCCAGCTCTGTGGCCTTCTGAATCACGTGCTCCAGCTTATCCGCCTTTGGAAAGGCCATGTAGACGCTGACCCGGACGGCCGCTTCCGTCTCGGAAGGGTGGGGGGCTCCGCAGGAAAGGGTCAGGTTCTCCGGGTTCACCACCCGGCACTTTCGCTCCATGCCCTGCCCATCGCAGAGCAAGACCTCCTCCCCTGCTTTCAGGCGCAGGACCTTGGCGTGCCTGGCATTTTCACCGGTCAAAATACATTGTGCGCCGGAGAATTCCTCCGGGGATACAAAAAATCGAATCATAATCTGCCTCACATTTGTTTTTTCTCAGTATAGCATAGCTGCAGCAAATGCGCAAGCACCGGAAATTCAACCGGGCGTTTGGTTTTCTCAAAGGGAAGTTCATTGTTTTTCCTCCCGATTCATGATAGGATAAGGCCACGAGCTCGAAAAAACAAAGGAGAAATTCCTATGGAAATCGGAACACAGATCAAGGCCCTTCGCCTGCGCAAGGGCGTTACCCTGGAGGCTATCGCCCAGGCCCAGGAGGTCTGCGGACACGACGCAGAAGCCATTGCCGCGCTGAATGAGAAAATCGAAGTCGCCGCAAGAGACTGGTCGATCACCGAGGGGGAATTCGTGGATAAGATCCGCAGAGAGATCGCCAGAGTGGAACGGGCGAGGCAGTAAAAAGCGGGAACACGGATTCGAGCACATTCAAAGCGTATGCCACGCACAGCATTTGCGGCAGCCCACCGGTATCCACCGACAGGCTGCCGCAAAAAGCATTTCATTTTGAAACCGTCTCAGCCTGACCGCTTCCGGGCGGTACGCGCAGCTAGTGGAGACGTTTGGCCATTGTTTTCGCGATACACGGGGCAACAACCCTGCGGAAAGCATCGTTGCCATAATGCATGGCCCGTACAGCCGCCGTCAGGCCTGTGCCATTTACCTCGTTGGAATCCGTATCTCTCGGAACTTTCACATAGGTCTCAGGGCTCCACTGGGCGTAATGAGCCCAAATCCTTGGGCAGTCTCCTACACCATACCAATGGGCCACGGTTTCGGCATTGTACCAGATGCCCCGGTTCCAATCGCCCTTGTAAACCTTTCCGGGGCAGGCTTCTGCCATATATCGGAAAAAGTCCTCTGTCATGGCATCAAAGCCCGCCATCTGTGCCGGGCCGTTTTCATAGTCAAACTCGCCCTGCATCCATACCACACCGAGGAAGCGATTCTCCGGGTTTAACTCCAGGCAATATTGGATGCGGTCCCGCATGGCGAAATAAAATGGGGATTCCTTGCCCCAGCGCAGGCGGCCCTGGGACGGGCGCAGCGCAACGCTGTCGTAACTCCCCTGCTCCCCCACGGTAAAGCCAACGCCGCCATAGGCACAGGGCAGCACCAGGATATCATAATCCCCGGGAATCAAATCCAGCAAAAGGTCTGCCAGAGGCAGGTGCATCCCCCGGGTGCCGGGCATTGCAGCAGGATTTTCCGGATTGCCAAAGGGACGCATATCCTGGTAATTCTGGGCGCAGGCCCCCAAAGGGATGATTTTCAGATTATCCTCTCCGTAAAGCCCCAACTGCCGAATACGCTCCGTACGAAAATGACTCAAGTAATCTTCAGGGATTCGGGATTCGTCAAAGCCAACCGCGTTGGACTGACCGGCCACGCAGAGGATCATATATTTCTTTTCCATGAATCGCGCTCACTTTCCTTGAAATATGAATTAGGCTTCTGATACTTTTTTTATTTTACAATACTTCTCCCCTCTTTGCAACTGCGAAGCAGCGGCATCGGGACGGTTGCGGGAAGAAACGTTCCGGATTATTCGCAGGCCAATGCCCAGTCTGCAAAAACTGGATAAATATGCCGAAGCTTGACGACTTTCCCGCTCCGCCAGCGCGATTTTCAGAAAAAACCGAACCCCAAAAGGAGTTCGGTTCTTCATCATTGATAGAAAATATCCTGTACGGTCTGAACCAGGGCTGCCTCGTCTACATAGAATTCCATAAACTCCTCACCCTTTCTGGTTTCACCGGTGAGTGTAACAAAGGGCTCAATCTGACAATCCAGCAGGAGCTCAGACAGTGCTTGCAGCTGGGACACCGTATAGTCCGTCTGGAAGGCATCTCCAAGCTTTAGCGTGAGGTTTGTCAGGAAGTCCGGGTTTTCCTTTGCACAGCTGCGCAGCTTTTCAATCAGGGCAGACATATACTGCTCCTGCCGCTCCATCCGGCCGGTGTTTGTCTGGTCCCCAACGTTCTGACGGCCACGTACATAAACAAGGGCATTTTCCCCGGTCAGCAGGACTTCTTCACCTTTTTTCAGCTGCGGATAATTCTCCCCGAAATCCTCCAGGACCGTCACGGCAACACCGCCAACGGCGTCATTCACCGCAGGAACGGACTCCATGGTAAAGCTCATATAATGGTCGATGTCCTCGCCCAGAAGATCCTGGACAGCCCGCTTGGAATTCAGGCAGCTGTCAGAGCCGCCGCTGCCATAGGTATGCGCCAGGGCCAGCTGACCGGTAAAACTGTCTGCAGCATCTCCAAAGACGCCCAAACGGGTAATCTTCGTCATGGTATCGCGGTTCAGGAGCAAGGGCGTGCAAACCTTCTTATCCCGATCGATCACAAGTACCAGGTCCAGATCTGCCTGCATATCATTGAGGTATGCACGTTCATCCTGGGGATATTCATTCTTATCCAGGCCAAGGATCAAAACCGTCTCCAAATCCTGCTTTCTCTCCGGGGCACGTGTGGTCTCCGTGGCCTCGGTCTGCGCGGCGGTGGTCTGCACCGCGGCAGCAGTGGGTGCAGTCGTCTCTGCGGCTCCTGCGCCGCAGGCTGTCAGCCCAAAAAGAGCAAGGGCACACAGAGACAGTGCGGCTGCTCTGTGCGCCCCAGCGAATTTACCCATTTACTTCTCGGCCTTGACCAGGAATGCCACAGGACCTTCACCATCGAGAACCACATCGACAGTGCCATTTGCATTCACGGTCACATCGTCCAGAGCGACAGGCACCCACTCATAGGTGTCCTTCTCCTCCTCGGAGGGAACGTAGCGCATAACGAGGACATCCTCGTCCTTGTCCACGTTCAGCTCGAACTGAACGGTCACCTTCACGCCGTCCTTCTTCAGCTCTTCATTCACGAACTGAACAAGAACCAGGTCGCGAACGACGAAGTCATCCACATTCAGGTTGAGGGCCTTGTTCTCTTCGTCCTCCAGCATTTCTACCAGCTTGGGGGCAGCCTTCCGAACAGAGCCAGCCTCAAGAATGGAATCATAGGCCTCGTCCAGCAGCTTCTGATCCTCCTCAGACAGCTTCTCGCCATCTACCAGGGGGGTCACCACGACATCGGTCGCAGGATGCTTCACTTCCGTGCCATCCTCCAGCGTCACGGTAACGGTCTTAATGCCCATTGCCTTCTTCTGCTGAATGCTGGGCACATAGCTGTCTGCGAAGGCGGTCACGGCCAACATTGCAATGACAAGTGCAAGACTCAGCGCACGCAATACTTTTTTCATACTTGTTACCTCCATTTTCTTATCGGGTCACCCTGACCCGGAAAATACATCATTTGATTACAGGCCCCTGCCCATGGCACAGCGCATATTCTCCAATACCCTTTCGGAAATATCCGGCGTAACGCGCTCCCATCTGGGCGGGCGAACGGTCATATTGTGACAATCGGACCCAAGCATATGGACCGAGCCGCCATCAATGAGCTTGCGATAGCGCAAGCGATCCAGGGCACCGTCCAAGGCAGAGGTATTCAGCTGCATCAAAATACCGGCCTCGGAAAGCTCACGCCAAAGAGATACGGGCTGATCGGTATAATACCGATCAATATGGGCCAGAACCACCCGCACATCCCGGCACTCTCCCAGCAGCAGCGTCTCCTGAACCGTCTGCCTATCCCACCTGGAAAAAGGCATCTCCAGCAGCAGCAACTTCGTTTGGCCAATGGTCAGCAAAGACAGGTCCTCGCAATCGCTGATCCCCGGGAAGAACTGAACCTCTGCTCCCAGAATGATTCTGGGGCAAGAGCGATCCAGCCTGGGTAGGAGCTTCTGAAAGGAATCGAACCTTCGCTTCAGGAAACGCCTGGGGCTGTTCTGCCCTGAATAGAAATGGGGCGTCATAACAACGGTATCGATGCCCTGGCGCACCTCTTCTCGCAGAAGGGAAAGGCTCTCCTCGACGCTTCTGCTGCCGTCATCCATCCCCGGAAGGATATGGCTATGGTAATCGGTCATATTTTACGCGATATCTTTTCAAAAGTCAAGGCATTTCCATGGCTGCGGAATTCTTTTTTTCGTAGCCGTAGCCTTTTTTGTACTTCTTATGCTGAATCCGAGAATCCGTCAGGACAAAGCCCAGGACCTTCACCTCCGCAAAACGGAGCTGACGCATCGTCTCCTCCAGGGAGCGCTTGTCACAATAGTTCTCCCGGACGGCCACGATAATGCCATCCATCAGGTAGGAAACGATCAGTGCATCGCTGACCTCGCACACAGGGGGCAGGTCCAGAATGATCACATCTGCCGCCTGTTTCATCGCCTCAATCGCCAGACGCATCCGCTTGGAGCTGAGAAGTTCCGCAGGATTGGGGGGAATATCTCCGGCAGTGATAATACGCAGGGTAGACATACCGTTAAATTTCTGGAGTACCTGACTGCCGTCCGCCGTACCAACCAGCAGATTGGTAAAGCCGGGCGCCGGAGCCAGATGCAGCCTTTTAGAATAGGTAGGCAGCCGAAGATCGCACTCGATCAGCAGCACATTCCTACCGGTCTGCGCAATGGTATAGGCCAGATTCACAGCAGTGGTGGACTTGCCTTCTCCCTTTTGAGAGCTGGTAATACCGATGACCTTGCAGCTATCGCCCAGGTCCGGCATGCTGAAATCCAGATTGGTGCGCAGACGCTTATAGGCCTCTGCCGCACCAAAGCTCATATCCCGGCCAAGTGCAGCCTGAATCTGTGCATTTTTCTTTTCCTTCGCCATATCAGCCCCGCCCCTTTCTTCCGGCATTGCCGTAGCCATACGAACCGTAATAATAATAACCATCATCGTCGTCCTGGCTCAGGTCCGGGATGACTGCCAGCAGGGGCAGGTCATAGCTGGACAGCAGATAGTCTGCAGAGTGGATCTTATCGTCCATCAGATACAAAACGACTACGGCACCGCAGGCAAGCACTGCACCCAGCAGGAAGCCCAGCATGGTATTCTTACCGGTGCTGGGAGCGGCCTTCTTGGAGGGCACCACGGCGGTATCTACGATGCGCACGGAGGAGCCGTCTACCACGGAGGCGATCTTCTCCGGAAGCACTCTGGCAATGGTGTTGGCCAAAAGCTCCGCCTCCTGAGGGCTTGTGCTGGTGACCTCTACAGAGAAGATCTCCGTAGAATTCACGGAGCTGGCGCTGATCATTTTCTTGAGCTGGTCATAGCTATAGCTCACACCGGACTGCTCGATGACATCGTTCAGCGTCGTGCGGGTGTTCAGAATAACAATATAGGTATCCACCAGGCTTTTGGCTGCCGTCAGGTCGGATGCGGAAATGCTCAACTTGCTGCCTGCCACGGAAATATCCGAGCTGTTGACATACAGCAGGGCGTTTGCCTTATATGTAGGGGTGATCAGCAGCTTGGTATAGCCAAGGGCCAGGCCGGCGCATACAACCGCCGCCAGCACAATGGCCACGATATGTGACCACATGGCCTTCGCCAGGTCCAGCAAGTCGATCTCATAGTCTTGCTGCGTCTTCTTTTCGCTCATTGCATTCTCTCCTAAACGTTCCTTTTGATATTTCTTGTTATTCTGTCATTCTATCATACAATTGGCGCGTTGTCAATTCTTATGGGATTGTTTTCATTGAAATGCTGCTCAATTGGCCAGGCTTAGACAACGATTTCGGAATTTGGGATAATGACGGCTGCTAGAAGATAGGCAACGATGCCCGTACCACCGGCCAGGCCCAGAATCGCCCAGATCAGGCGAATAATGGTGGGATCAATGCTGAAAAACTCCCCAAGTCCGCCGCATACCCCGCAGATCATCTTGTTCGTATTGGATTTGTAAAGCTTCTTGTTCATGGTAAAATCTCCTCTCAAATATATTTTTCAACCAAGAGCATAATGCGCTTATGAATTTCCTCAATTGGGAGCATCTGTCCGTCACGGCAGCAGTCTACAGTGAGCCAGCCCAGCTTTTCCGCGCAGTACTGCGCTGCTTCCCGGCTATGCTTCAGATAGGCCAGGTCCCGCTCATGGATATCCTTTTTGCTTTCGTCCCCGCTGTAGCGGGCAGTCATCAGAGCCTGGCTGACCTGGGGATCTACATTCAGATAGATCACACAGTCCGGGACCGGAATGCCCAGCTTATTGTATTCAAAATCAAAAAGCCAATCCAGAAAACTTTCCCACTGCTGCCTCGGCAGCTTGCTGCACTGGTGTACAGCATTGGAGGTTGTATACCGGTCCGCAATGACCACCCCCTTGGCATAATCCCGGCTCCAGTCCTTCCGATAGGAAGCAAACCGGTCCACCGCAAAGAAGGAGCTGGCGGCATAGGCGTTCACATCCTGGGGATCCGTACCGAACTGCCCGGACAAATACATCCGAACCAGTGCGGAAGAATCAGAGTCATAATCCGGGAAGGACACCTCCCGCACGGAAACCCCCTGCTCCATCAGGGCTTTCATCAGTCTTCTCGCCTGAGTGGCCTTTCCACTGCCATCCAGTCCCTCGATCACGATCAGCTTATTTGCCGCCACGTTATTCTCCCCCTTGGCCTTTCTAATGCTCTTCTCTTTTATTATACTCCTCACGTCAAGAGGGGGGCGCTGCAAAAACAGCGCCCCCTCTCCGGCTTTGGAAAAATGCTCTTTTCTTATTCAACACCCGTTACGGTGTACTTCCCGCCGCAGGCGGCGGTATCTGCAAGGATGGCTTCCGCCAGCGCCTCATTCAGAGTAACCTTTGCGGTTTTGCTGTTCTTGCTGACCTGGGCCTGGACAACCTGGGGCAATGCCTCCAGAGCCTTTTTCACACGGTTCTCGCAGCCGGAGCAGCCCATGCCTTCGATATGAATGATCTTTTCCATAATGATACCCTCCATTTTAATCAATTGATGTGACTGTATAGTCCTCGGCCTCCACAGCCTTTTTCAGAACCTCGCTGTCGACCTTTTTGCTCAGGATAACAACGGCTGTACCCGCCTCGTGGTCCGCCTGGGCAGAGGCGACACCGTCGACGGCCTCCAGGGCCTTCTGCACTGCCATTTCGCAGTGGTGGCACATCATGCCCTCGATGTGAACGGTCTTTACCATATTTTCTTTAGTCTTGGCGCTGCGCTTGTGATCGTGCCTGCCGTCATAGAGCTTGCACAGGTTCAGCCGCAGGGCGTTGGTCACCACGCAGAAGCTGGACAGGCTCATGGCCGCCGCGCCGAACATGGGATTCAATGTCAGGCCAAAGGCCACAAAGCAGCCTGCGGCCAGAGGAATGCCGATGATATTGTAGATAAACGCCCAGAACAGATTCTCGTGGATATTCCGCAGGGTAGCCCGGCTGAGCCGGATAGCCGCAGGCACATCCAGAAGGCTGCTCTTCATGAGCACCACATCCGCCGCGTCAATGGCCACGTCCGCGCCGGCACCGATGGCAATGCCCGTATCCGCCCGGGTCAGGGCTGGAGCATCGTTGATTCCGTCGCCTACCATAGCGACCTTGCCCTGGGCCTTAAGCTTCCGGATCACAGCCTCCTTGCCGTCCGGCAGCACCCCGGCGATGACCTGGTCTACACCGGCTTGAGCCCCGATGGCCTTGGCCGTACGCTCGTTGTCACCGGTGAGCATGACCACCTGGATGCCCATGTTCTGCAGCTCCCGAATGGCCTGGGGGCTGTCCGCCTTCATGGTGTCCGCCACGGCGATCATTCCGGCGAAAATGCCGTCACAGGCAAAGAGCAGCGGGGTCTTGCCCTGCTCTGCCAGGGCATGAGCCTTGGCCGTCATATCCGCAGGGACGCTGACGGCACCGGAAATAAATTGCAGGCTGCCGCCCAGCAGCGCTTTCCCCTCCAGATTGGCGCGCAGGCCGTTTCCGGGCAGGGCCTCGAAATCCGTTACCGCATCGGGTTCCATACCTCGCGCGGTCCCCTCCTCCAGGATAGCCTTGGCAAGAGGATGCTCGCTTTTGCTTTCCAGGGCCAGGGCAAGCTTCAGCAGTTCATTCTCCTGCGCATCGCTGACAATATCCGTCACCTTGGGTTTGCCCTCCGTGATGGTGCCGGTTTTGTCCAGAACAACGATATCCGTCTTTCCGGTCTGCTCCAGAGAGACGGCCGTCTTAAACAGAATACCGTTCTTGGCACCCACGCCGTTGCCAACCATGATGGCCACAGGGGTAGCCAGGCCCAGGGCACAGGGACAGCTGATGACCAGCACGGAAATGCCACGGGCCAGGGCAAAGGCAAAATCCCGGCCCAAAAGCAGCCAGACAACGGTGGTCACCACCGCAATGGAAATAACCGTCGGAACAAACACGCCGGAGACCTTGTCGGCAATTTTCGCAATGGGGGCCTTGGTTGCCGCCGCATCGGAAACCATTTTGATGATCTGGGAAAGGGTGGTGTCCTCCCCTACCCGACTGGCCCGGCAGCGCAGGAAGCCGGACTGATTGATGGTGGCAGCGGAGACCCCGTCGCCTACCGCCTTGTCCACAGGGATGCTTTCGCCGGTGAGGGCGGATTCATTGACGGCGCTGCTGCCCTCCAGGACAATGCCGTCCACGGGGATGCTCTCCCCGGGGCGGACAACAAAGATATCATCCTTTTGCACCTGCTCAATGGGCACCGTGACCTCCTGTCCATCCCGGACCAGGGTCGCAGTCTTGGGAGCCAGATTCATGAGCCCTTTCAGGGCATCCGTGGTCTTTCCCTTGGAGCGGGCCTCCAGCATTTTGCCCACGGTGATCAGGGTCAGGATCATGGCGGCGGACTCGAAATAGAATTCGTCCATATAGGTCATGACCCCTGCCATATCGCCACGGACCTGGGCATCGGTCATGGCAAAGAGCGCATACACGCTCCATAGGAAGGAGGCCATGGAGCCCAGGGCCACCAGGGTATCCATATTGGGAGACCGGTTCCACAGAGCCTTGAAGCCGGAAATGAAGAATTTCTGATTGATGACCATGATGATGCCTGCCAGCAGCAGCTGCACCAGACCCATGGCCACATGATTTCCGTCAAACCATCCAGGCAGCGGCCAGCCCCACATCATATGGCCCATGGAAAAATACATCAGCACCGCCAGAAAACCGATGGAGGCAATGAGCCGCCGCTTCAGTTTGGGAGTCTCGCGGTCCGCCAGGGCATCCTCCTGGGGGGCCGCTGTTTTTTCCGCGCCTTTCACAGAGCAGCCGTAGCCTGCATGCTCCACGGCCTTGACAATAGCCGCACTGTCTGCCGTGCCGTCCACGCCCATGGAATTGGTAAGCAGGCTCACTGCGCAGCTGCTGACGCCCGGAACCTGGTTCACGGCTTTTTCCACCCGGGCTACACAGGCAGCACAGCTCATGCCCGTTACATTGTATTGTGTCATGTTTCTCCTCCTATCTGCTATTCTTCCCTGTTTCGGGAAGGTTATTTCATAAGCTTCTGCAGAATGGTCACCAGCTCATCGATGACCTCATCCTTGCCCTCCCGGATATCCCGGGCCACGCAGCCCTCAATGTGGCGGGCCAAAATCTCCTTGTTAAAGGCATTCATAGCCGCATTGACGGCAGAAGACTGGGTGAGGATATCATAGCAGTAGGCATCCCGTTCGATCATGGCCTGAAGCCCCCGGACCTGGCCTTCAATGCGCTTGAGCCGGTTCAGCAGCTTTCGCTTCTCCTCCTCGGTCCGCATTGTGGTCTTTTCGGTGCCTCCGCAGCAGCAGCAAGAATGTTCTTCCACTTCGCATTGCTCCTTTCGAATACCCCTCCTGGGTATCTGTATTGTATACCCCCAAGGGGTATTTGTCAAGTTTTTTCTTGCCAAATCACCAGGCTCATGATAGAATGCCGGTAGCGTAGTTCCGATGTACAACCTTTTGCGCAGCATCAGAAAAGAGAGGTTTATCCGCTATGGGAAAGGCACCGCGTTATACAAAGAGGCCCTCTGCCCACAGAGGCTCCCCAACCCTCCGAAGACGCAAGCCCAGACACTCCGGAGTCCGAAACATAACATAATTTTTCCCGGTGTATGCACGTGTGCATACACCGGGAATTTTTTACTTCATATTCTCCTTGGCCACCGACAGCATCAGCTTGATGCGGTTGAGCTGGTTGACCTCACTGGCACCGGGGTCGTAGTCCACGGCGGCAATGTTGGCCTGGGGATAGTTCTTTTTCAGGACCTTGGTCACACCCTTGCCCACCACGTGGTTGGGCAGGCATGCAAAGGGCTGAATGCAGATGACATTGGGCACACCGGAAGAAATCAGCTCGATCATCTCTCCCGCCAGGAACCACCCTTCGCCATACTGGTTGCCCAGGGACAGATAGGGCTTGGTCATCTCCGCGATTTTTTCAATGGGTACCGGCGGATCAAATCGCTTGCTCTTGCGCAGAGCATCAATGGCCGGGCGGCGCAGAGCCCGCACCACCTGGATGCCCGCTTTGGCCGCAAACTCCGAGCCCCAGCCCGCCCCCAGGAATTCATGGCGGTATTTGCCGCCCAGCAGGCAATAGTTGAAAAAGTCCAGCATATCCGGCACCACGGCCTCGGCTCCCTCAGCCTCCAGAACCTCTACCAGATGGTTATTGGCCAGGGGCATATACTTGACCAGGATCTCGCCGACCACGCCCACCCGGGGCTTGCGGAGGGTCTCGTCAATGGGCAGGCTGTCAAAAGCCTGAACAATGCCCCGGCAAACCCAGCCATAGGAATAGGTGGTGTCCTTATCCACCAGAGACTCAATGCAGATTCTTTTCCACTTCCGGTGCAGCTCCTCGGCAGAGCCGGGGACCTTCTCATAGGGCCGCACCCGATACAGGCAGCGCATGAACAGGTCGCCATAGACCAGGGCGTGCACCGCATCAATGGCCAGCCCTGCCGTGATCTGAAAGCCCGCATTCTTCTCCATGCCGTTGGCATTGACGGAGATCACGGGGATATTGGGGTAGCCCGCCTTTTGCAGGGCGCGGCGGATAAAGGCCACATAGTTGCTGGCCCGGCAGCAGCCGCCGGTCTGGGTCATCATAATGGCCAGATGATCCGTATCGTATTTACCGGAGAGCACTGCCTCCATGATCTGCCCCACCACGGTAATGGAGGGGAAGCAGGCGTCGTTATTGACATATTTCAGCCCCGTATCGATGGCCGTCCGGTCGTCATTGTCCAGGATCACCACATGATAGCCGTGCTTTTCAAAAACCGGCTGCAAAATCTCAAAGTGGATGGGGCTCATCTGGGGCGCCAGAATGGTATAGCCCTCCAGCTGCATGGCTTCCGTGTACTCCACACGCTCGAAGTCCACAGGCCGGGGGCAGGCATGAATCTGCTCCTCCCGGCGCATCTTCATGGCCGCAATCAGGCTGCGGATGCGGATGCGGACAGCGCCCAGATTGTTCACCTCGTCGATTTTCAGCAGCGTATAGAGTTTATTGCTGCCCTCCAGGATCTCATTGACCTGGTCCGTGGTCACAGCGTCCAGACCGCAGCCAAAGGAATTGAGCTGCAACAGCTCCAGGTCATCCCGATTCCGGACGAACCGGGCGGCGGAATACAGCCGGGAATGGTAGACCCACTGGTCCACGATCCGCAGGTGCTGGTCTTCCTCGGGATTCGGGAGGCTGTCCTCCGTGAGCACCGTCAGGCCATAGGAGGCGATGAGCTCGGGGATACCGTGATTGATCTCCGGGTCGATATGATAGGGCCGCCCGGCCAGGACAATACCGCTGCCGCCATTGTCCTCCATCTGCTTCAGTACCCGCTGTCCTTCCGCCACAATGTCGGCCTTGGCCTTCCGCTGCTCCGCCCAGGCTGCCTTGACTGCCGCCTTGACTTCGGAAGCAGGGATGTCCCATTCCTCCTTACAGAGCTTTATCAGCCGTTCGGCAGCAACCTTTTCATTGGTAAAGGCCACAAAGGGGCGGATATAGCGCACTTTTCCCTCTGTAACAGCCTCCACGTTGTTTTTCAGGTTTTCCGCATAGGAGGCCACCATGGGGCAGCTGTAGTGGTTTTGAGCATCCTTGTGCTCCTGGTATTCATAGAACACACAGGGGTGGAAAATGGTGGTGATTCCCTGGTTTATGAGCCACTGCACATGGCCGTGGGCCAGTTTGGCGGGATAACACTCGGATTCTGAGGGAATGGAGTCCATGCCCAGCTCATAGATCTTCCGGTCCGAGAAGGGCGAGAGCACCGCACGGATACCCAAATGCCGGAAGAATGTGGCCCAGAAGGGATAGTTCTCGTACATATTCAGCACTCTGGGCAGGCCCACGGTGCCTCTTTCCGCCTCTTCTTCCGTCAGAGGTGTGTAATCGAACATCCGCTTCTGCTTATAGGCCACCATATTGGGTGCCTTCTCGCCCCGGTCGGATTTTCCTGCGCCCTTCTCACAGCGGTTGCCGGTAATGTGCCGGCGTCCGCCGGGGAAGACATTCACGGTGAGCATACAGTTATTGGCGCAGCCGCCGCAGCGCCGGGTCTTGGTGGTATAGGTCAGGTTGACGATCTCTTCCAAAGGAAGCATGGTGGTCCCCTGGCCCCGGTCATGGCTTCGGGCAATCAGTGCAGCGCCAAAGGCCCCCATAAGCCCCGCAATATCCGGGCAGACCACATCTGCCCCGGCAATGGTCTCAAAAGCCCGCAGCACCGCCTGATTGTGGAAGGTTCCGCCCTGGACCACGATATGACTGCCCAGCTCCTTGGCAGAGCTCAGCTTGATGACCTTGAACAGGGCGTTTTTGATCACGGAATAGGCAAGGCCTGCGGAGATATCCGAGACCTTTGCCCCCTCCTTCTGGGCCTGCTTTACATTGGAATTCATAAACACCGTGCACCGGGTACCCAGGTCCACCGGGTGCTCGGCAAACAGAGCCTCCTTCGCAAAATCCTGGGCAGAATACCCCAGCGAATTTGCAAAATTCTCAATAAAGGAGCCGCAGCCGGAGGAGCAGGCCTCGTTGAGCATGATGGTATCCACCGCGCCGTTTTTCAGGCGGATGCACTTCATATCCTGGCCGCCAATATCCAGCACACAGTCCACGTCCTTATCAAAGAAGGACGCTGCCGTGCAGTGGGCAATGGTCTCCACCTCGCCCTCGTCCAGATTGAAGGCGGATTTCAGCAGGGACTCGCCATAGCCCGTAGAGCAGGTGCGGGCAATGCGGGCAGAGCCGGGCAGGATTGTTTTCAGATTCCAGATGGCGGTTTTTGCCGTCTCGATGGGGTTGCCCTTATTGTTGGCATAGAAGGAATAGAGCAGCTGCCCTTCCTGGCCGATCAGGGCCATTTTGGTGGTGGTAGAGCCCGCATCAATGCCCAGATAGCAGTCGCCGCAGTAGGTTTCCAAATTTGCCTTTTCTACCACAGCCTTGGCGTGACGCTGCCGGAAGGCCTCGTAATCCTCCTTGCTTTCAAACAGTGCCGGAAGCCGGGGCATCTCAAAGCTGACCTTGACCCCTTTTTCAAGCCGCCCGATCAGATCCTCCAGAGCCACAGCCTCGCCGCCGTCCTCCTCCAGGGCCGAACCCATGGCAGCGAACAGATGGGAATTTTCCGGATCGACTACGTTTTCCGGGGTAAGCTTCAAGGTGCGGATAAAGGCCTTTTTCAGCTCCGGCAGGAAATGAAGCGGACCGCCCAGAAAGGCAACGCAGCCCCGAATGGGCTTGCCGCAGGCAAGGCCGGAAATGGTCTGATTGACAACGGCCTGAAAAATTGATGCCGCCAGGTCCGCCTTGGTGGCGCCTTCATTGATCAGGGGCTGAATGTCTGTCTTGGCAAACACGCCGCAGCGAGCAGCAATGGGATAAATCTGCTGATAATGCTCCGCCTCTGCGTTCAGGCCTGCGGCATCGGTTTGCAGCAGGGCCGCCATCTGGTCGATAAAGGAGCCCGTGCCGCCGGCACAGACGCCGTTCATGCGCTCTTCCAGGCCGCCGGTGAAATAGATGATCTTGGCATCCTCACCGCCCAGTTCGATTGCCACGTCCGTCTGAGGATAGAAGGTTTTCAGCGCCCCGGCAACGGCCACAACCTCCTGCACGAAGCCGATGCCCATGGCCTTGGCCAAGGTGATCGCGCCGGAACCCGTGATCCTCGCTTGCAGCGCACAGTCTCCCAGCTTTTCCCGAACATCCTTTAAAAGTCCAGCCAGGGCCCCCTGGGTATTGGCCTGGTGGCGCACGTAATTTCCGTAAATCAGGATATTTTTTTCATCCAGCAGCGCGATCTTCACCGTTGTAGATCCGATATCAATGCCTGCGCGATATGTATTCATAGTCTCAATCTCCATTTTCCAGATAGTGCTATACGGTGACATTTTATTTTTGAAATGTGAACCCAGTCTAAACAGTTTTTATCGGAACCTTGAACGAAAAACTCCCTGCACCGAGGAGATTTCGGTGCAGGGAGCAGCAAAATACAGCTTATTTGGCAGAGGGTCCGATCCTTCCCTCTGCAGCAGCCTTCTGGACATAGGCCAGAAAATCCGCCTCAGGCAGGGGCTTGGAAAAATAATAGCCCTGAATATAATCACAGTCGTTTTCCCGCAGGAATTTCACCTGAGCTTCCGTCTCCGCGCCCTCGGCAATGACCTTAATGCCCAGATGGTGGACCATCTGGATAATGCCGTTGATAATGGTGCAGACCTTGGGGCTGGTCTCGATCTGGCGGGTGAAGGTCATATCCAGCTTGAGGATATCGAAATTGTACCGCTTGAGCATTCCAAAGGAGGAGAAGCCGCTGCCGAAGTCATCCAGCAGGATCTTGGCCCCGGACAGATGGAACTCCTCCAGGATCTTCTCCCGGTCGCTTTCCAGGGCCGCATAGGAGGTCTCCGTGATCTCCAGGCGAATATCCCCCTTCTTGATGGCATCGCCTTTCAGCAGCTCCACAAGCCGCTGCAGCATTTCCTCATCATAGAAGTCCATCCAAGACAGGTTGACGGAAACGGGGACAACCGGAATGCCCTCTGCATAGCACCGCTGGTCCACCTTGGCCACCCGGTCTGCAATGAACCAATCCAGCTTAGAAATATGGCCGCCGTTTTCCAGCGCCGGAATAAAGGCCGCCGGAGAAACCAGACCTCTCTGGGGATGGACCCAGCGGACCAGCGCCTCCGCGGAAATCAGGTTTCCGGAGGTGGCTTCCACCACAGGCTGATAGTAAACCTTAAATTCCTCGTTGGCAATTGCCGTCTCATACTCGCTCATAAGCTCCATCTGATCCACATACAGCCGCCGCATGGAATCATCAAATACAGCAAATGGCTGCACATGATCACTGAGGATGCTCTCTTCCGCCAGCTTGGCCCGGTCGATCATGCTGGTGACGGAGACGCCCTCCTCCACATAATAGATGCCGCAGTAGCCATAGAGCTTCATACCCCGGCCCTTGAACTGAATATTCAGCTTCAACTCATTGCCGAGGGTATCCATATTGATGTGGCTCTGCAAAACCAGGCAGGCGAAGTGATCCGTGTCCAATCTGCCGGTGACGGCAGGCCGCCAGATGGTGCCGATGCGCTGGTAGAAATCCCGCAGGATGCTGTCACCGCCTTCGGTGCCAAAAAGCTCGTTGGTTGCCTTGAAGTTCTTGATGTCCAGGAACATCAGGGCATACTCCGTCCTGTCGGAGGCATTGTACAGGATATTCTCTGCCATCTGAATGAAACCGCTGCGGTTATAGCCGCCGGTTAACTCATCTTTATAGTCATGCTTATAAAGAGACAGGATATTGTGTACGCGGTTCAGAATGATCTCCGGGCTGAAGGGCTTAGAGAAAAAATCCACGGCACCCAGCTTATAGGCATGAAGAACGGAGGCATCCGAGGAATCGCCGGAAATCACGATGACCGGCAGATTCTTCAGCATGTCCTTTTTCTTCATGTAGTCCAGGAAGCCGAAGCCATCCATAACAGGCATCTGAATATCCAGCAGGACCAAGCGGTAGATCCGCTCTTTGGATTCGATCATTTCTATAGCCTGTTTTCCGTTCTCCGCCTGAAAAACCTGATAGTGATCCTGCAAAATGAAAGCCAAAAGTTCTCTATTGATTGGAGCATCGTCTACGATCAAAACATTTGATTTCTGCATATATCTATCTTTCCTTCTTCGGAGACTGCCGCGCAGTACCTCAGCAGAGGCTCCCTTAAATCAGGGTCGGGAAACGCGGTTATTTTTCCGCCTTATAGGCATTGATGGTATCGACCACCAGCGCATATGCCTTCTCCACCTCTGCCAGCAGTGCGGCATCCGCCTGAGCCGTCTGGGGACGCAGCTGATCCGTCAGCGCAGAGGCCTTCGCCTGGAGCTCGGTAAAGGCGAGATTGGCTGCAACGCCTTTCAGCGTATGGGCAGCACGGAAAGAATCGGGAATGTTCCTTTCTGCCACGGCGCTGCGCAGATTCTCCATGGTGTCGTCTTCCAAGAATTTGAACATAAAGCGCTCCACCATGGAATCCATCATCAGGCGAAGCTTGGCATCTTCATAGCTGCCATTCATGCGCGCGTAGCATTCTTTCAGGGTCATTGGGTTGCCTCCATATAATATCGGCCGATTTTAACGGGCAAAAATTTCAGCATCGTGGTTTATAAGACAAATCACACAAACTGTTTTCTTTCTGAATCTCTTCCATTATACACACAGCACTTCAAAATAGCAAGAAAAAGTTCTTCTTTTTCCAAAGATTTTCCCACCGTTATTTTGTATGGCAATTCCAGCTGCAGAGCATCCCTCTGGGCTGCCTTTGTAGAAAGCTGTTGATTTTTGCAAAAGTTCATGTATAATGTTTTCGTAGAGTTGTGATTGTGCCTTCTGAAATCATCTACAAAATAAGGAGGGCCATTATGGAGAAAATGAACAATTTTCTCAACCATGTGCTGCCGAAGATTCTGTCCGTCATCCTCGTATTTCTGATTTTTACATCCATGATCGACTCGAATCTGATTCAAGGCTGCGCAAGGGTTGTAAACTATACCGCATCCGTTCGGGGCGGCAGTCAGCGCATCGTGAAGCTCGTCATTATGGGCCAGCCCTACAGCGATTTGATCAATGAATCGGAAATCATTCTAAATGAGTTAAAAAATGGCGGAAAGGTTCACAATCTGGTTCCCCTGCAAAGCGTACAATACCAGAAGGACTTGGCCATCATGACGCAATACTGGTACGCGCTGAAGCAGGAGCTGGCTAAGGTCAACGTATATGGATGGGAGAACACCGATATACTGACCGTCAGCGAGCGATTCTTTGAGCTGGCCAACACAACCGTCTCCTCTGCGGAAACCTATTCTGATGAGCTCGCGAAGAATCTTCTGAGGGTAGAATATGCCATGGCCGTCACGAGCCTGCTGCTCATAGCCCTGCTGCTTTTCAACTCCTTCCAGAACCGGCGTCTGTCCAATAAAAACTCCGAGCTCTCCCATACCGCTTACCTGGACAAGCACACAGGCCTGCCCAACAAGAGCCGCTGCGAAGAGATGCTCAATTCTTCCCAGCCCCTGGACGATCAGACCGCTTGCCTCATGTTCGATCTGAACAATTTGAAAAAAATCAACGATGCCCTGGGGCACCAGGCCGGAGACCAGATGATCAGTGGCTTCGCCCACTTGCTCCGAAAAGCGGTGCCGATCTACGACTTTGTGGGCCGCTATGGCGGCGATGAGTTCGTGGCCATACTGACCAACGTCTCCCCCGAGGATGTGCAGCGATTCCTGGAAAAGCTGAAACGGATGACGGAGGAGTATAACCGCTCCGGCACCCAGCTGCTGCCCGTGATTCCCCTGAGCTATGCCGCGGGCTATGCCCATTCCGCAAACGTGGAAAACAACACCATGCCCGCCCTGCTCCGTCTGGCAGACTACAACATGTACCAGAACAAAGCCGCCATGAAGATTGCCATGGGGCTGGATCCCATCTCCCGATAAGCATGATCACAGCGCACGACTCCTAAGCGAGCCCGGCGCTGTTTCTTGGTGAGCAGCCGCCACTGCTCCAGGATCTCGTCGTAATTCCGCCCCAGGCGGTCGATGCTTTTCACCACAAGGGTATCGCCGGTTTTCAGCTTTCGAATCAGCCTTTTATAGTTCTTCCTTTCGAAATCCTTGCCAGACTGCTTGTCCATATAGATCTGCTTGTTGTGTGCATTACAGCGAAGAGCAACGGGGTCAGATATCACAATTTTCCCCTCGCCGAAAAGATGGTAACAAGCCGGCAATCTCCTGTCAAGGCAACCTGGCTCAGGGCCAGCCAAGGTCAGATTGGCAGCCTTCTAACACTGAAATGCTCAACTTGTTCTTGCAATTTACGAAGCGTTAAAGTATAATAAAGCCAGTTTTTTGCATAAGTTTAAAAGCTATAATAAGGAAATCGGCAAACCAGATGAAAGTCTGGGACGCAAAGCTACAGGGCCTGTAAAATGGCAGC
>ERZ772889.186-NODE-186-length-75240-cov-95.161987_pt1 | contig 75240 bp, 73 predicted proteins | sample MGYA00512127_ERZ772889 | MGnify/ENA primary metagenome ERZ772889 (study PRJEB29015, sample SAMEA2737689) | human gut metagenome | biome: human gut; feature: human-associated habitat; material: faeces | place: China | collected 2012 ...
TTTAATGTTTTGTTTGCGACTTAATTAGTTTACCATTTTTATTTCTTTTTGTCAATACTTTTTTCGACATTTTTTACAAAAATTTTATAAAAAATTTCGGGTTAGTTATATAACTCACAACCAACCCTTAATTTTATAGCATTTGCATAGATTTTGCAATTAAATAATTGTATAAATTTGCATGTCTAATTTCATCAGTAAGTATCTCCATCACAACTGCATATTTATTTTCATCTGGCATAGCAGCCATAATTTTTCTATACCTTTTTACAGCATCAAGTTCCCCCATAAGTGCCTTTTTTAAATTTCGTCTGTAATTTAACATATTATCCACATTTTTTTCTTCTCTATTTTCTGGTAATTTTTTATTCGTTAATTCAAAATATAAATTTCTAAGTAATAAATTATGTTTCTTTTCATCAGATATAATACTATTTATAATTTCTATGTCCTCTTTATTAGAAGTAAGAGACAGTAACATTGTATAAAAAGCCGCATCTTCAATTTCGCCTTCAACAGAATCTTTTATAGATTCTAATGCTTCCTTTAATTCTAATGTCATCTCACTTGTTCTGTTATATGTATAACCATAATATGGATAATTTCTATTGTACATATTTCTATAGTAATTATTAAATTTTATTGCTTCCATTTTTTAACCTCCACATTATATAGTATGTACATAATTACTTTTTGGTTAAAATAAACACACAAAACAGCTTTTGATAATTCTTTTTAGTTATTTTCCTTAATAATATTTTTACTACATAAATAAGTAACGAAAAAATATCCTCCATATATTAATATTATAAACATAGCTGTTATAATAATTGATGAAAGCTTAAAACTAACCCCTACTGTCTTTATAATATTATTACAAAACATTATTCCAAATACTGAATGTATGCTTGCTAAAATAAGTGGAAACATGAAAAATATTCCAATTTGTCTAAATAAAGCCTTATTAATCATTGCTTCATCTACGCCAATTCTTCTTAACATCTTAAACTTCTCTACATTATCACTTGATTCTGATAACTCTTTTAGAGCAAGAATTGCAGCACATGATATCAAAAATATGATACCTAGATATAAACCTAAAAATGTAACTACAGCACCTAAACCAATACTTGCTTCTCTAATATCTTTTTTTGTATCAACAGATATGCCGTAATCAATATAAAATTGATTATTTTTAGTGATTGAATTAATTATAGATTCAATATCATCAGGATTTCCATTATAATCAGCAATAATTTGATTTCTAATTTTTTGTTCGTCTTTAAGAGCATTATCTGGTAAAACAATGAAACCAACTTCTGTTTCTTGACTTCCCATTTCATAAAAACCATTGATTGCTTTTTTATATTTTGGATAATAATCTTTTTGATTTATTGTTATCTTAGTATTTCTTTCTAAGGCTTCATTTTTAATATTAATAATGCTGGAATAATTTCCTACTACAACATATTCATTATCTTCCAACTTGACTTTTTCCAAATGAAAGCTATCTGCTATATTATTATAATCACTATTTTTAATTAAAATAATATAGTCACTATAATTTAAAAATGGATATTGTTTATTTGCTATTTCAAAATAAGAGCCAAGTGTAGACTTTAATGTAACATTATCATCATAATATAATGAAAATTTAACAATATTTTTTAAATTGCTATTAAAATCAAATCCAAATTTTTTAAACACTTCTTCAATACTTAATTTTAAATTCTCCTTTTGTATACCTGTAATATCAGATTCTTCTTGATTAACGTTACAGCTTTTTGAAAATTCTATATCTCTTGGTGAGAAATCAATGAAGTTTTTATTTAAAGAATTCTTCATCGATAATGCACTTGATAGCACACAGATTGTTATAAACAGCATCAAACATATTATGGTCATTGAAAAAATCATTGTGTTTATCTTACTTGAAAATTGTCTTAAAGTAAAACTATTTAAACCTTTATAATATACTTTTTTCAAACTTATAACTATTTTTAAAAGCAATCCAGATAAAGACCAAAATAGAAAAAAGGTTGATACTGCTCCTAATATAATGAGAATATATATACTATTTTCATTAAAATTATTATTAACACCACCAGTAACTTGGTAATAAGCAATTCCAAGTGTTATGCAAGAAATGATAAATATTATAGTACAAACAATGGGATTTTTGAGTTTTATTTTTTCTGATTTTTTATTTGCTTGCATTAAATCAATTAATTTACATTTGCCAACATTTATTGTATTAAATATCATAACAACAAAATACATAATACCAAAATACATTAAAGTTTTAACACATGCACCTGTTGAAAATATAAATTTAAATTTTGTTAAATCAGCTTCAAACATATTTGCAACTACAATACTCATTAATTGTGATAATAAAACTCCTACTACTAAACCAACTATTAATGAGGCAATACCAATCATTAATGTTTCAAAGAATAATATTAATGATATTTTTCTTTTACTCATTCCAAGTGTAAGATATATTCCAAATTCTTTATTTCTTCTTTTAATTAAAAATCTACTTGCATAAATAATTAAAAAGGCTAATATAAAAGACACAAATACACTCACACCAGAAAGTATACTTACAAGAAGTTTTATTATTTCATAGGTTGAGGATGATACATTCATCATAACTGTTTGATCATCAATTGCATTAAATACATAGAAAATTGCAACTCCAAGTATTAGAGTAAAAAAGTAGATGGCATAATCTTTTATACTCTTACCTATATTTTTTAATGATAACTTAAAGAGCATCGTTTAAATCACCACCAAGTAGAGTTACAACATCAATTATTTTATCAAAAAATTCTTTCCTAGAATTTTCACCTTTATGTATTTCATTAAAGATTTTGCCATCTTTGATAAAGATAACACGTGTAGCATAGCTTGCAGTAAAAGCATCATGTGTTACCATAAGAATTGTAGCTAGTATTTCTTTATTTAAGTAATCAAATTTTTCTAAAAGCATCTTTGATGATTTTGAATCCAACGCTCCCGTTGGTTCATCAGCAAGAAGCAACTTAGGATCAGTAATAATAGCTCTTGCACAAGCTACTCTTTGTTTCTGGCCTCCACTCATTTGATAAGGGTACTTGTTTAATATATTAGTAATATCAAGTTCTTTTGCAACTTTTTTAATTCTTGTATCTATTTCTTTGGCAGAAACATTTTGAATAGAAAGTGCTAAGGCAATATTTTCATATGCAGTTAATGTATCTAGTAAATTAAAATCCTGAAAAATAAATCCTAATTCTTCTCTCCTAAATTTATTTAAATTATTACCTTTTAATTTAGTAACGTCTTTACCTGCTACAAAAATATGACCCGATGTAACTTTATCAATAGTAGAAATACAATTTAAAAGAGTTGTTTTTCCACTACCACTAGCTCCCATTATAGCTACAAATTCTCCTTTACTTACATCAAATGATAAATTATCAATTGCTTTTGTAAGACTTGATTTATTGCCATAATACTTTTCAACTTTAGATAATTTTAAAATATTTTCCATAAAAATTCTCCTTTCTGTATACTTTTATTTTAGTACAGAAATTGTATTTTGTCGTTATTCTAATATTACTAAATATTACACTTTTGTAACAGACGTAAATTTTATAAATATCATTCTTTTATTTTATAAAAATCACTTTTTGAAAATATAATAGTAACTCTTGTATACTTTTGCACTTTGGATTCAATAGTTATCTTATGTCCTAATTTATCACATAGTTTTTTTGCAATATACAGTCCCATCCCAGTGGATTTTGCCATTCTTCTTCCATTCTCTCCAGTAAATGATTTATCAAAAACTCTTGGAATATCTGACTTGGAAATTCCAATACCGTTATCATAAATGCTAAGATATGTTTTTTCTTCATCTTCCATTACATTTACTACAATCTTTGAATTACAATTATCTTTTTTATATTTAATACCATTGTTTATAATTTGATTTAAAATAAACTCTAACCACTTAGAATCAGTTAATACTGTTTCATTATTAACATTTACATTAAATTCAATATTATTTTCTAATATATCATCTTTATTTTTTAATGCTACGCTTTTAATTATATCCTTTAAACTTTTTTCTTTTATAATATAATCTCTTTGAGCATTTTCACTTCTTACATAATATAAAATTTGATCTATGTAATTATCTAATTTTCTAATTTGTTCTGTACACTTTTTGTCCATTTGTTCTTTATGATTATGATTTAATAATGTAAGACTTGATATTGGAATTTTTACCTCGTGTATCCACATTTCAACATACTCTTTAAAATCGTTAATACTTAAAGTATATTCCTTTATATTTTCAATCATTGACTTATTAATTTCATAAAGTGTTTGATAAAATATTTCTCCCTCATAAAAATCTGGTTTACTTATCATTTCTAAAATCAAGTATTTTTTATCAAGATTATCAAGCGTATTTACTAAATTATTGTAAAATTTATATTTTCTAAAATAATCTATTAAAATATTAAATAAAATAACAATTATAAATATTATTAAAAGTGCAAATTTCAAATCATTTTGTACCTTAAATGCATTTAACATAAAAAAGGCAATTATAATTCCAAAAACAGAAAAAGCAATTTGAGGAATTTTATCTAATAAATATTTTCTTAAATTCATAATAACTTATACCCTTGTCCTTTTCTCGTCTCTATCTTACCTTCAAGACCAAATTCTTGTAACTTACTTCTTAACCTACTAATATTAACGGTTAAAGCATTGTCATTTATAAATTCATTATTATTCCATAAATAAGTCATTAAATTATCACGACTCACAATTTTACCTCGACTTCTTAATAGATAGGTAAAAATTATCATTTCATTTTTGGTAAGCTCTAATGTTTTGCCATTTTTATCTAAAGTACCTTTTTGTGGATTTACAATTATATCGTCATAAAACAAATCATCTCTATTATTTTCCATACGTTTAAATATATTCTGTATTCTAAGAAGTAAAACAGTAGGATTATATGGTTTTATAATATAATCATCAGCTCCATAAGATATAGATAAAACTTCATCTACCTCATCATTACGACTAGTAACCATAATCACAGGAGTATTTATTTCTTTTCTTATTTCTTTTAATAACATTTCACCATTTATATTAGGTAAGTTTATATCAAGTAAAATTAAATCAGCTTTTGTATTTATTATATCTTCTTTAGCGTTACTAAAACTATTTAGAGATAACGCATTATATCCAGAATTTTTTAATAATGTTTCTAATTCTTTTCTAATAATTTCTTCATCTTCAACAATTAAAATACTTTTCATATCTATCCTTTCATTTAAACTAAAATTTTTGATGATTATATTATATCACATTTTTACAATTTTTTACCTTACAATATTGAAAGATTAAAAAAGTAGAGTAAATTCTTTCATTTACCCTACAAACTAAAATTTATTACATATGATTTTTCTTAATTTATAAAATTAAAATTTATGTCCACATTTTGTACAAAATCTTGCTTCTGGTGGTTCAATTTTTCCACATTCTGGACAAACGTGTTCCTTTTCAACTTCTTTTTCTTCTTCTTTTTTAGCTGCTTTTTTATCAGCTTTTATCTTAACAGGTTTTTGTTTTTCACCACAATTAGGACAAAATACTGCTTCTGTAGATATTGTTTCATCACACTCAGCACATATTCTAAGTCCTTTATTAAATAAAATCTTTTTATTTAATTCAGCAATATCTTTATTTAACTTATCAATTTTTTTGCACTCTTTTTCAAAAGTTTTACCTACTTCTTCACCATTTTTGTAATTTTCGAAAATTGTAAGTCCCATAGACTCATATATTTTTTCAATATCTTTTTCCATCTCAGAAATTGAAATTCTAGCTTTTGCCTCTTCAAATAATTTTCCTGATTTATCAGCTACTGTATTATATGTATCAGTTGCCACCTTTCCTGCTTTTTTTGATATTTCTGTTACTTTATCTTTAAAATCCATAAAATCCCCTCCATCTACATTTATATATACCACAAAGATTTATTTTTTTCAAGAGTTATACAGTGGTTTATATACACTTTTTTATTTTTATATATTATAATATATGTAAACTTACAATTTTAATTCATTATATAATTTAGGCGGCATAAATAAGCCGCCATATTTTTACTTAATTACAATTTTATCATCATTTAAATCAATCTTTACATTACTATCTTCTTTTATGTTTCCATCAAGCATTTCTTCTGCAAATTTATCCTCTATCTTAGACTGAATTGCTCTTCTTAAAGGTCTTGCACCATATGTATCATCAAATCCAACTTTACTTATGTATTTTATAACATCATCAGATACATCTACTTTAATATTTTTCTTTTCTAATCTTTTTATGAATTCATCTAGCATAATTTTAGTTATTTTTTCTATACTCTCATTACTTAGTTTTTTAAACACAATAATGTCATCTAGTCTATTTAAAAACTCTGGTCTAAATATCTTTTTAAGTTCGGCCATAACTTCATCTCTAGTTTTTTCATAGTCTTTTTTACTATCTTCTTTATTCATAAATCCAATAGAATGATGTTCAACTATATTTCTTGCTCCAGCATTTGATGTCATAATTATTACTGTATTTTTAAAACTTACAGTTCTTCCTGTTGAGTCAGTAAGTCTACCATCATCTAATATCTGAAGTAACATATTAAATACATCTGGATGTGCTTTTTCTATTTCATCAAATAAAACTATACTATATGGTTTACGTCTAACTTGCTCTGTTAGCTGACCTCCTTCATCGTATCCTACATATCCTGGAGGTGAACCTATTAATTTAGAAACACTATGTGCTTCCATAAATTCAGACATATCAAGACGTATTAATTGATTCTCATTTCCAAATAAATTTTCTGCTAATGCTTTTGTAAGCTCAGTTTTACCAACTCCTGTTGGACCTAGGAACATAAATGATCCTATTGGTCTGTTTTCATTTTGAAGCCCAACTCTTGCTCTTTTAATAGCTCTAGCTAATGCTTCAACTGCATCATCTTGACCAATTACACGTTTTTTTAATTCTAAATCTAAGTTTTTCAATTTTTCAGATTCAGTTTTTGTAAGCTTAGTAACCGGGATTTTTGTCCATGCAGATACTACATTTGCAATGTCTTCTGCATTTACACTTGCCTCTTTATTTTCTTCTTTTTTCTTCCAATTTTCTCTTGCTTTATTTACTTTATCTTTTAGCTCCTTTTCCTCATCTCTTAATTTTGCAGCCTTTTCAAATGATTGAGAAATTATAGCTTCTTCTTTTTCCTTAGAAACTTTTTCTATTTTATTTTCCATGTCTAATATATTTTTAGGCATAGTTACAGTTCTCAATTTTATTTTTGAACAAGCTTCATCTATTAAATCGATAGCCTTGTCTGGTAAAAATCTATCATTTATATATCTTTCAGATAAATCTACAGCTGCTTTTATTGCTTCATCTGTAATTTTTACTTTATGATGTGCTTCATACTTATCTTTAAGGCCACTTAATATTTTTACTGTATCTTCTGTTGTAGGTTCATCTACAATAACTGTCTGAAATCTTCTCTCAAGTGCAGCATCCTTTTCAATATGTTTTCTATACTCATTTAGAGTTGTTGCACCTATTATTTGAATTTCACCTCTTGATAAAAGTGGTTTTAATATATTAGCTGCATCCATTGCTCCCTCCGCAGCTCCAGCACCTATTATAGTATGCATTTCATCAATAAATAAAATTATATTACCAGCTTTTTTTATTTCTTGTAAAACATTTTTTAATCTTTCCTCAAAATCGCCCCTATATTTAGCACCTGCAATCATTGCCGACATATCAAGTGATACAACTTTTTTATTTTTTAATATTTCTGGCACCTTATTATCAACAATCATTTGTGCTAAACCTTCTACAACAGCTGTTTTACCAACACCTGGTTCACCAATTAAAACAGGGTTATTTTTAGTTCTTCTACTTAATATTTCAATTATTCTTTGAATTTCATTTTTTCTCCCTATAACAGGATCTAACTTTGATTCTTTAGCAAGTGCCGTTAAGTTTTTGCCATACTGATTTAATGTTGGTGTATTGGTATCAACAGAAGAGGAAAATGATGAATCAGAATAGTTTGCAACTGGTGAATCTTCACTTAAAAGTCTAAGTAAATCTGCAAATATCCTTTGTGGATCAATATTTGTATCAATAAGTATTCTAACCGCTACACTATCAATTTCCCTCATAAGTGCTAAAAGAATATGCTCTGTTCCAACATAATTTTGTCCCATTCTCATTGCCTCTTTAGCACTATTTTCAATTATTCTTTTTGCTCTTGGAGTAAATTCTGGATCGCTTTCTAAGGTATTCATTACTCCATCAATTCTTAATATTTCTTCTTCAACATATTCTGGTTTTAACCCTTGAGATGTTAAAATTTTACTTGCAAGTCCTTCTCCTTCCTTTACAAGTCCATATAATATATGCTCTGTCCCTACAAATGAATAATTATGAGTTATAGAAAATTCTTTTGCAATTTCTAAAACTCTATTTGCTCTTCCTGTAAATTCGTACATATTACTTCAACTCCTCTCTTATATATTCTGCTCTTTTTATATCTTCCTCTTCCTTTGATAAATCTTCTTTTATAATAGTTTTTAAAGTATTTTCTTGTGTGTCAACCATTAATGATTGAACTTTTTCTAAGCTAACTTCATTTACTATCTTCATTGAAACTCCAAGCCTTAACTTAGATAAAAGTTTAAAAGCCTCGTCTTCAGACATTATTCTTGCATTTTTTAATATTCCTAATGCTCTGTATATTTCATCACTTAAATATATACTATTTTCTTTTAAAACATTTCTTGCTTTTCTTTCTTGTGATATTATTGTTCCTACAATTGCCTTTATTTTATTAATAATTTCATCATCACTAAGTCCTAAAGTTTGTCTATTTGACACTTGATATATATGACCATAACCTGATGTATTCTCTCCATAAAGTCCCCTTACTGAAAGTCCAAAACTTGTTGCCTCATCAATTATTTTAGGTAAAAGACCTAATCTTGCAAGTGCAGGTAAATGAAGCATAACAGAAACCCTCATAGCCGCTCCTACATTACTTGGACATGATGTTATGTATCCATATTTATCACTATATGAAAATTTTAATTTTTCTTCTAGTTTATCAGTAAATGATATAAGATTATTATAACATTTATCAATATCAAAACCACTCTCAAAAGCCTGAATTCTCAAGTGGTCTTCCTCATTTAACATAGCAACAATACTTGAATCTTTGTTTGTTACAATAGCCGTATCTGATAAATCTAATAATTCCTTAGATATTAAATGTTCTTCCACTAAACTACCAAGAGTGGTTTCATCTATATCTTCTGTTTTAAAGAAATTATACTCTTTTAAGTTTATACTATTTTTCACTTTATCTAGTAAATTTTGTTTTTCTTTTTTCTTCATTATGTTTGGAAATTTATATCCATCTATACTCCTTGCAAACCTAAGTCTTGTTGAAATTACAACATCAGAATCTTTTGAAATTTCTTTATACCACATTTATTTCACCACCTAATTATTTTTTTTACTTTTTTCTATTTTTTTTATTTTATCACGTACAACTGCAGCCTTCTCATATTCCTCATTTTCTACTAAAGTTTTTAATTCATTTTTTAAAGATGCTACTTCATCTAATTTATCTATTTTATCTTTTTGTATACTTTTAGCATTTGAAATACGTTTTTTATTACTTAATTTTATATGTCTATTCTTTCCATGCATTTTAAGGAAAATATTATCTAGTCTATCTTCAAATGTATCGTAACAATCAGGGCAACCTAGAAGTCCAGTGCTTGAATAATCATCAAATGTATAACCACATGTAGGGCATTTTAATTCTTCTTTAAATCCAAAATCTCCAAACAAACTTGGAATATTTGTAAACATTGGAGAAAACATATCTGAAAAGTTTACAAAACCTAATTTTTTTGCACAATCTATGCAAAAGTGCATTTCTTGTTTTTTACCATTTATATCTTCCATATATCTTACAGTTGCCTCTTTTTTTCCACAACTTTGACATTTCATAATAATCACTCCTTTACAAATTCATTAATATATTCTTCAGAATATCAGCTCTTACTTCATCTCTTTTTATTTTATCAACCTTAAATAAGCTCTTGTCAGAAAGTGCAGCCTTTATAACCTTTGCAGTATTTTTATCTAATAGATTATATCGTATAAAATCATCCAAGTAAATATCTGCGACACTTTGCGACAATTTACTACCAATTTTTTCAGTAATGTTTGATATATATTCTTCTTTAGTAGAATTTACTCTACTAATTTTTATATATCCACCACCTCCTCTTCGACTTTCTACATAAAATCCAAGTTCAGGTATAAACCTTGTAGATATTACATAGTTTATTTGCGATGGTACACAATTAAATCTATCAGCAAGTGCACTCCTATTTAATTCTGCTACTTCATTTTGTGTTATTATTTCATTTATATACTCCTCTATTAAATCTGATATTTTCATTTTAGCCTCCTTTTAGACTTTGACTTTCTTTGACTATTAATAGTATACTACCATACAAAACAAATGTCAATAGATTTTTATATAAAAGTCAGAAAAAGTCAAAAATATATTTATTCTAATTGTATTTATTATATATCTTTTTATAAAAAATTAATTATTAAATTTTGAATACTTTATTTTATAAAATATAATTTATTTTAAAATTGTTCAAAAGTATTCATAAGTTTACATAACGCTTGACTTTGCTATACAAATATGGTACAATATAACTGTAATCGAATTTCATATATAATTATAATTAATTATTAGGAGGAAATTTATATGGAAATTGTAGTATATAACAAGGGCCAGTACTCTTTGGGACAAATAAAGAATGGAAGAATTACAATCATTTCAGATTGTAATAATAATCTTCCAAGAATAAACAAGAATGATTCTAATTCTGAGTATAATAATATTGTTAAGGCTGTTTTAACAGAGATAGACAATATTGAATTCATAGAGGACGATGAATTCTTCACAATCTATGATAAAAGAAATTTTCAAAGTACATCTTTGGAACTTCCAATTTTTGTTAATTTCCTTGGAAATTACAGAGAAACGAAAAAAAAGTATAATTATACTATTTTTTCTGATCAAACGCTTCTTGCGGCTAATAAGCTTGCAAATGAAGCTAAGCAGATTATTGAAAAAAAAGTAAAGGAAAAAACATTCGCTCCAATTTTTGAAAGCTTTGAAAAAAAGCTTGACCAAAATAATGGAGTTTGTGTTATTGAAATAACCTCCAAAAATGAAGAAGCTTTCAGTTTATTTTTGAAAGTTAAAAAATATAAAAATTACGAATTAACTCCTTTTGAGCCCCTGTATATAATCGCCAAGGGATCTTCTTTTGACTTTATTGAGTTAAAAATTCCGAAAAAGTACAAAGAAGATATTCCTCACTTCATTGGAAGTGGAGGCAAAAGAGCAAAAAAAATAGCCAACTTTTTTAATGCAAACTACATTAAGTTTGTATTAGAAAGTTAAAATATAGGCTAAGAACAGGATATCAAAATTTGATATCCTGTTTTCTTATATTAATAAAAATACAGATGGACGAGAAAATATCCATCTGTATCGTAATAACTATACCATATAACAACATAGCATAATTAAAATCTTATGAGTACAGAATAAATAATGTACTCATTATTATATTATGCATTTTTTTATTTTTTATACAAATTATTAATATTTTTTTTATTAAAATTAATCTTCAGAATTCATAAAATCTTTTAATCTCTTACTTCTACTTGGATGTCTAAGTTTTCTTAATGCTTTTGCTTCTATTTGTCTTATACGTTCCCTTGTTACTTGGAACTCACGACCAACTTCTTCCAAAGTTCTCATACGTCCATCTTGAAGACCAAATCTAAGTTTTAAAACTTTTGCCTCTCTTGGAGTTAATGTTTGCATTACATCTTCAATATGTTCTCTTAAAAGTACATCAGCTGCTTGTGCTGCAGGAGAAGGAGCATCTTCATCTGGTATAAAGTTGCCAAGATTACTCTCATCTTCTTCACCAACAGGTGTCTCTAAAGATATTGGTTCTTGAGATACTTTTAATACTTCTCTTACTTTTTCAACTGGCATTTCAAGTTCAGCAGCAATTTCTTCTGGAGTTGGTTCTCTCCCTAAAGTTTGCAATAAATGCCTTGATGTACGTATTAATTTATTTATAGTTTCAACCATATGTACAGGTATCCTTATTGTTCTTGCTTGATCAGCTATGGCTCTTGTAATTGCTTGTCTAATCCACCAAGTTGCATATGTACTAAATTTATATCCTTTTGATTGATCAAACTTATCCACTGCTTTTATTAGTCCTAAGTTTCCTTCTTGTATAAGGTCAAGGAAATTCATACCTCTTCCAATATATTTTTTTGCTATACTTACAACTAATCTTAAATTTGATTCTATTAAACGTTTTTTTGCTTCTTTATCCCCATGAACCATTCTTTCAGCAAGCATATTTTCTTCTTCATATGTTAAAAGTGGTATTTTTCCTATTTCTTTCAAAAACATTTTTACAGGATCATCGACATTTATATTATCAACAAAATCCATATTTTTAACATCATCAAGTAAAATATCTTTTTCGATTTCTGTTATATCTTCAAGATTTGGTTCAATATCAAGTTCAGCAACAGATTTTGTACCATCTATATTAACAACTGCCATATCAGAATCATCAACATCTATATCATCATCTTCAACAGCTTCTCTATCTTTTCCAGAAAGTAAATCTATATTTGCCTCTTTTGATGTTTCCTTTGCATCATCCATAATTATATTTAAATTAAGTTCTGCTAAAGTATCATATATTTTTGCCATCTCTTCAGGAGTAATTTCTGCTTCATCTACAAATTCAACAATATCTTTATACTTAACTTTTTTCTCTTTTTTACCTTTTTCAATAAATTTTTTAATTTTTTCTTTTTTTTCTTCTTTAGAGATATTTTTTTTCTCTACTTTTTCATTTTTTATTTTTTCCACTTTTTCCACCTTTTGTTCATCAATTTGTTTTTTACCATTTGAAACTTCTTTCATTATTTACTCCTTTACGATTTTAATCTTGATATTTCAATTATAATTTGATTTAATTCAAATTGCAATATATCTTGCTCATCTTTTGAAATATTTTCCTCTAATCTTTTTAAAATTTCATCTCTTCTATTATATAGTTTTTCCTTATGTTTGTATGTTAATACATCATTTAATAATTTTTCGTTATCAATATTTTGTGTGTCTATATATATTATTTCTGTTAATTCTTTTATAAGTTCTTCATCTTTTAACTTAGATAGAATATCAATTTTATTAATGTCATATTGTTCTTTTAATTTAAGTATATACTCATAAATCTTCTTTACATTTTCATCTTCAAAATCATCTATACTTACTTCATTAAAAATTCTTTCTTGTATTTTTTTATTATGGCTTAAAATTAAAAGTATAATGTATTGTTCTTGTTTCTTTTTAAGAGTAGTAGTAAGATGCATTTTACGTGTTAAAGACTGCATATCAATATATACTGTTTCATGTTTTTTATTTAGTTTTTTTTCAACTTCTTTTAAAATTGGCCCCGTTCCTATACCATATTTTTTAGAAACTCTATCTACATAAATTTCTCTTTCAATGTCATTATCAATTGAGGCCAAAATCTCAGCTGTATTTTTTAAAAATTGGATTTTTGAATCCATATCATTCATGTTAAGATTTTTCTCAAGCATTGAAATCTTAAATTCAACAAGTGAAATACTTGTATCAATACATTTTTCAAATCTTTCTTTTCCATATTTATTTATATATTCATCTGGATCTTTTACATCAGGTTTATCTAACTTTAATACTTTTACATTAATACCTCTTTTATGCAATATATCAAGTCCTCTTAATGTTGCATTTTGTCCTGCTGAATCTTGATCATAGCATATTATAACATTATCTGTATATTTTTTCAAAAGGCGAGCTTGGTCATCTGTTAGGGCTGTTCCAAGAGATGCTACTGCATTATCAAAACCACTTTTTTGAAGTGCTATTGCATCCATATATCCTTCTACAATTATGATTTTATCATGTTTTTCTCTTTTAGCAAAATTCATCATATATAAAGTTTTACCTTTATGATATATTTCATTTTCCTTAGAATTCACATATTTAGGTAAAGACTTGTCTAAAACACGTCCACCAAAAGCTATTATTCTATCCCTTATATCAAATATTGGAAATATAAGTCTTGAAAAAAATCTATCATAGATTTTTCCTCTTTCGTTTTTTACAAGTATTCCAGAATTTAATATATCTTGCTCACTAAAGCCTTTTTCTTTTAAATAATCCAAAAGAGGTATTTTACCATTTGCATAACCTATTCCATATTTATTTATTATTTTTATATCAAACTGTCTTTTTTTTACATATTCTTTTACAATATTATTTTCTTCTTTTAAAAGGTTTATTAAATTATTATGATAGTAAATTCCTGCTTCTCTATTTATATTAAAGAATGTTTCTTTTTTGTTTTTAATTTCTTGTTTATCTCCAAACGATTTTGAACTCTGTTCATATTTACTAAGATCTATATGTGCTCTTTCGGCAAGCATTTCAACACTTTCCCAAAAATCAAGATTTTCAATTTTCATTATAAAAGAAATAACATTTCCACCTTGTGAACAGCCAAAGCATTTAAAAATTTGCTTGTCCATAGACACGCAAAAAGAAGGGGTCTTTTCTCTATGAAAAGGGCACAAACCAATAAAGTTCCTACCACTTTTCTTTAATGTAACGTATTCAGATATTACCTCTACTATATCATTTTGAGATATTACTTCTTCGATTAAATCTTCTGAATAATACGCCATTTTTCCCCCTTCTTTCAATCTATGATGCTACAAGCATTTTTACTCTTTCTTCTCTATTTAAATATATATTTGATGTATTAACAATTGAAATTAAAATTAAAAATACTGTTAATATCATTTGATAATGTGTTATATCAAGCCCAAATACAGATATACAAATGTATAAAAGTATAAAGAAAAGTTTCATTACAGTTGACTTTGTATCATATCTTCTTCTTAAAACAAATGCAAGTATTTCTATAAATACAATATATGAATATAGTAAAACATAATAAGTTTTAGATGTAGAATTTAACATATTTGTATTATTCAATAGATTTGAAACAAAATTTTCTACATTTATGTCCTTAATTCCAGTAGATAAATTAAAGATTCCTATTTTATCTATACTTGTATTATTTATAACTATCATACCTATAAATATAATTAGCGAAGCTATCAATGCAATAGTTATTATCGAAACAATGAGTTTACTAATATTGATTCTTTCAACCTTATACAAAGTATCTTTAGTTTTAGAATTTACAATAGAAATAATTTTCTTTGGAAATCCTAAGTGAGTTTTATCAAGATTTACTGTAAGAATAAGTGACATTAAAGCCATTACAATCCATAAATATACACTTATTCCAATTGTAATTGATACTCCAACAAATATACCAAGTACACCGGAAATAACTAAGTATTTTTTATTTTTTATACCAAGTTGTTTTAATTCATCAATTAACTTTTGTATTAAAAGCATTGTAGAAAAAATTATTAATGTCTTTATTAAATTTATAAATATCATGTTCACATCTGTATACACACATGGTAACATTGCAAATCCAAATAATCCAAGTACTGATAATATATCACTTTTAGAGACGTTAAAAACTATCTTCTTTAAAACAAAACCAATACATAATTTTAAAAATATATACATAAATAAAATAGTATTTTCTATCAAGTATAAATATTTATATATAGATATTATACTCATAATAACCACTATAAAAGTTATGTACACATATCTATATATAAGTGATATATTTCTCTTTACTTTTTTTCTATATAATTTATCTTTTATATAAACATATAATGCAACCAATAAAGCTGTTACAATTATATATACGACTTTCAAAATATTTAAAGTAGGACTACTACTGTTATTATTTAATAGTAACATTACGTCTTGATAACCCATAAATATAATTAAAGCAAGAAATAATATAACTACTAAAGTACGTGAAATCTTACTAATACTCATTTATATCTACCCACTCTTTTTAAAAGTCAACCTCTTATTTTTCTTTATTTACTATATAATTCGTTTACTTCTGCTAAAGCTTCATGTGTCCCTATATCAAAACATTCTCCTGAGAATTCATAAGCATAAAGTGGCATCTTTTTGTATAAATATGCTACTAAGTTTCCTGGTGCATCGCAAGAATTTCCTTCTTCTAAATATGTTTTAATTTGAGGAACAATTTCTCTTGGATATATATATTCAGCATATACTGCATATTTTCCTTTTGGTTCAGCTGGTTTTTCTTCAAATCCAACCATTCTCATATTATCATCGAGTTCAGCTACACCTAATCTTTTTAATAATTCATAATTTTCTTTTCTAACACATACACATGGTGCGTTTTTCTCTTTATAACAATTATAAAAATCTGTAAGTTCAAATTCAAATAGATTATCAGTTGCAAGAACTAATATGTCATCGTCAACCTTTGCATTTTCAATTACAAATTCTATATCACCTATAGCACCTAATCTATCATCATTTGATACTGTACCATCGTTAAATACTTTGATTGGTTTTATATTATTTTTTTCATTTGCCCAATCTTCAAAATGTTTTGTATATTTAGCATTTGTTACTAAATAGATTTCATCAATATCATCAATTTTATTTACTTTTTCTAAAGTATAATCAATTATTGCTTTACCTCCAACTTTTAACAAAGCTTTTGGAAAATTCTCTGTTAAAGGGAATAACCTAGTTGCATATCCCGCACATAATAAAATACATTTCATAATTAATCTCTCCTTTTTACATGCAAAAAGTCTACATGTATTTGCTATTATATCATATAAAATTTCGTTTTTCAACATTTTATTTAATATTTATACTCTAAATACCCCCTGCAATCAATTTTGCAGAGGGTATAATATATTACTTTACTTAATTATGAGTTTAAACAGCTTGTTCAGTTGTATTTGATGCATCAACTGTATATGTTACAACTTGATTTTCATCATCATTTATTTTTTGTTCAAACTCAGATATTCTTTGTTCAGTTTCATATTGTTCAATTCTATTTAAAGCATATAAATATTTTCTTTCTTGTGAAAGTAATGCTTGGTATTCATCATTCCAATCATCGTGGTTTCTTAAATCAGTATGAACATCATTTAATTTTTCTTCAAGAACAAGTTTAACTGGTTCCATTATACTTTTATTCTTTTCTACCTTGATTCCATTATCAACCATATATGTCATAACTTCAGCCATAAGCCTTTCACCTTGAGTATTAACTCCACCTTGTTCAGCATTATCATGTAAAATATCTACTGCTTTTTCAATTTCATTTACACCAACTTTATCAAATATAGAATCTACTCTAGAATCAATAAATTGTCCATTTTCTCCAAATACTTCTTGACCTTTTATAAACAAATCAACATTATTTTGAATTATTCTTGCTTGTGCTACTGGTAATTCCTCTGTAGCTATTTTTAAAGCATGTCTATCATAATATTTCCTAAATGCACTATTACACATTTCTTGAGATTCTGTGTATGGCTTAAAGAATTGGGCATACTCTCTTAAAACTTCATGTTGAGTTTTTTCACCACTTATATTTTGTCTTAATTCGTCTAGATTTTCTCCAAAATATGCTGTAACTTTATGATCTATTGCATCTGGTTCATACTGTACTTCTGGTACAATATTCTCACTTTGAACTTCTTCATTAGAATTTTCTTGTATATCACTTGCACTATCAAGCATTAAATAGTCTTTTTTACGTCCAAATACCTTAGCAAACATATTTTTAACTGAACTTAAATCTTCTAAAAAAAGCTTCCATTCATTTTTCCAAAATTCTTTCATATAAAACACCTCATTTGTTAATAATAACACTATACTATCACATGTACCATTATTATATATAATTTGTCAAAAAAAAGCAATAACAGCAATATTTTATTTATATTACATTTTTGTTTCAAAAAAGCGATATATAATTTAAAATATACCATATGTTAATAATTACGCTATATTAAAGTTAACCATAATTTTGCTAATCATAAAATAAAATTGCGATCTAAAATCGCAATTTTAACTTTTAAAATTTAAATTTTACTGGTTGAAATAAGAAATCTTTTGCATTTGAACAACCTTGTTTAAAACTATCCCATATTCCAACATCTTGTACTTCAGTTTCTTGTTCTCTTTCTTCTACTGAAGCTTGTAATTGTAAAGTTTTAGGGCTAAATGTAACTGGTTGTAAAAAGAATTCTCCAAGTGTTTGCATATCATCTAAGAAAAGTTGCCACTCATTTTTCCAAAATTCTTTCATTATATACCACCTCTTTTGTTTTTTATATTACCATAAAAACTATAGTTATAGTTTATACTATTATAATATTTTTTTCAACTACATTTTGATTTCTTTTATGTTTCATTTATGTTACAAATTATACAAGTAGTTATTTTAAATATCTATTCATTTATTATATAATGTATTTTTTTGATAATTTGGTTTAATGTATCTTCCTTATTACTATAATACATACTTGCTCTTACCCTAATAAATTTCCATCCACATCTTGTTAAAACATCTTGTTTTGTAATTTCATTTTCAAACTCTTCTCTTGTGTAAGGTATATCACCATCACATTCTATTCCTATCTTTTTACCATTTTGATCATTAACTACAAAATCAACATCATATTTTCCTATCTTAAAATGAGGAATTATTGATATATTTTTTAGTTTTAATTCATTATATATACTCTTCTGTTATGTTACAATAGATGTGAAACAAAACCTATATACAAAAAATGATTCAACTGATATAATTGAAATTTGCATAAAAATATGATAATATAGTAATCGCATAAATTGCACAGTATAACCGATTAAATAATTATTTAGCGAAAGGAGATTAGTAATTTATGAATGTTTTTGTAGGCTGTTCGTCAAGAGATACCAATAATGAAGATTACAATAGAATAGCTGAAGAAATTGGCAAATTTATTGTAAGAGGCAGACACAACTATGTTTTTGGTGGATGCGACATGGGTTTAATGGGCAAAATTTATTCAGTAGTGTATAACAGTACGGATAGTAAAGTCATTATTACCATTGCTAAAGCATATGAAGATGATTTGAAAATTCTTTCCTACAGTGAAGCATATATGTTTGATACTGTAAATGAGAGGAAAAATGCTTTTATTGAATTAGCAGATGTAATGATTTTTATTCCTGGAGGTATAGGGACTATTGATGAATTATTAACTGCAATCGAGACCAGAAGAAATCATGAACATGATGTGCCTATTATCATAATAAATGCCAACAATTTTTTTGGACATTTATTAGATATGCTTAATCGAATTTATGATGAAAGTTTTGCAGATTCAAGAAACAGCAAATTGTATTTTGTTGCAAATACTGTAGAAGAAGCTGTAAATCATTTATCAGAGTTAACAAACAAATCCATTAATAATTATTAAGGAGGAAACAATATGCATAACAATGAAGAAATTCTTAAAGAGGGTTCAAAGGCTTTCAAATTAATGAAACGGCTAAGGAAACATGCCAGTATATGTTTTAAAGAGGGAGATTTTAAATATGAAGCAGTAATGTCTAATATTTCTGCTTTGGAGAACCTTTTTAAACCTTATGCACTCGAATTAGAGAGGATTGAGGAAGAAAGAAAACAGCACGAACTTAGACTCAAACAGATTTGTGCTGAAGAAGGTCATATTGGTGAATGGAAAGAAGAACACTACGAAATCAAAGATTGGATGGGAGGTCTTTCCGATAGACAATATGTAAGTATTCCTCGAGTTAGATGGATTAGGACATGTACAAGGTGCGAAGAGCAGGAAGTGTCCGAAACAGAGCCTGAAGAAGTGAAAAAACTTCGAAAAAGAAAAGAAATCGAAGAGATGGAAGAAAAAATTAAGAAAATGAAATCAGAGTTATGATGAGAATAAAAAACCACGTGTAAAGCACGTGGTTTTTCTTTGAGCCCTATAAGGGACTAACGCGAGCCACTTCTCAAGAGGTACTTAAAATCCGACAACCGCGTATTATTACTTGCTACCCTTTAAAAGGGTCTATATATTCTTTTATCATCATCTGATCTGATATCATGTCTTATTTTAATTGGTTTCTTATATATTCTGCTATCATTTTTTTGTTCTTTCCTACTGTACTTACAAAATATCCTTTTGCCCAGAAAACACGATTTCCATATTTATATTTTAAGTTTGCATGTCTTTCAAATATTATTAAGCTACTTTTTCCTTTTAAATATCCCATAAAACTCGAAACACTTATTTTGGGAGGTATGCTAACTAATAAATGTATATGATCTTTGCATGCTTCTGCTTCTAATATAACCACTTCTTTTCTTGCACATAATTCTCTTATTATTAATCCTATCTCCTGTTTTAAACTTCCATATATTTCCTGTCTTCTAAATTTTGGTGCAAATACTATATGATACTTGCATTCCCATGTTGTATGTGATAAACTTTCTGTGTATGATTTTTTCATACGATCATCTCCTTCTATATAATTTATTTGGCTGTCGAACCTTTTAAATTATATCACAAGGAGATATTTTTTTCTATTACTCTGCTCAACGCTAAAAGCTTTTCTGAACCACATGCATAGCATGTGGTTTTCTCTAATAACAAAAATAGACACTATATTATCTCTAATATACTGTCTATTTAAATATCATACTAAATTAACTCATGATTATATTATATAAAATTTTTATACTGTTGTTTACCATATCTATATATGATGAATTTTGTTCTAATGACCTTCGGGTTACGAGAATTCAATTAGCCATTTTTGAAGTTTGTTGAAATGTTTAGTTTTTATTGAAATATAAGTGTTTGTAGCACTTTTCTTTTACTGAACTCTTGTGCGATTTTAGGGCATTTTTGTGGACTTTTGTCCCCTTTCTGTCCCCAAGATTTTAAAAGTCTTGTCGCACAAGATGTTCAAATATACATTTGCAAATTGGGGACATTTTGAATTTTATATAATTTGGAGGTTTATTTATGAATAATTTTAGAGAAGTTAATGATGATATCATTAAGGAATGGTTAGAATTTAGGGAGGAAACTGCATTTTGTAATATGTCTCCTCAAGATAAAAAATATTGTATTTATTTTGAGGATGTAGCAGAAAAAATACTAAAAAACATACCTAATAAAAATAAGAAATATGTTAAAAATCAATTAGATATGTTAGATCAAAATTTTAGGGATTACCTATATTACTGGAATGAAAAGTATTATAGAAATGGATTTGTAGATGGTTCGCAATTAGTTAGGGGGTGTTTAAATGAATGAATAATTATAAAAAAAGTGTGAAATTTGACTTAAGCATTTATTAATCATTTTCACACTTTCTTATTTTGTTATGTATTGAGAATATTCTCATTACATTTATCAATTTCTTTGATAGTAGTTATTTTTATAATACTTTGAGGCTTATTATATTCTTTATTGCAAAACTCTATAAAATCTTGCAATTGTTCTTTAGCATTTGAAGTTTTTATTATTTTTTGATAAGTTTTCTCTAGCTCGTAAAAATCTATTAAATTTTCTATAGCCAATCGTAATATTGTAAACATTAATTTATATTGTTCTGAAATAATTGTATGTTGTTTTCTGTTAATTTTTAGGACATATTTATCTATTGGATATCTTGCATTAATCATTGTATTATCTCCATAAATTCCTTCCAAATAGTTTATACATTCTTCAATCCTTAAAAGCTGGTTATTAACTGAATTAATATTTAAGTATTTTGTATATTTATTCCTAACACCTTGTACTAATTCTAAACTTTTACGGTTATCAATTTTCAAAGTATGTGCTGTTTCTTCTATTTCAAAAAAGTCTTGTAAAATTGCTTTTAAATGATTTTCTATGTATTGCATTATCAATGCTGTTACTGGAGATAGAACTTCATTAATGTTGTCAAGTTCCATTAATTTCTTTATTGCTTTTTTATATTCAGAATTATATTTTTCAATTTCTTTATATAATGCTTTTTGCTCATCATTCATTTTTTTAGCCCTCTAGTTCTTTTTCATAATCATTGTTTTTTTCTAAATACATCAATTAATTTTCCATCTTCTGTTTTCCATGTTAACCATCCATTATTAGCATTACCTAATACAACCCATCCAGCTGTACTTGGAGAATTACAAATAACATCTTCTACTAAAATGCCATTTTCAATTTTAGCATTTTTTCTACTTTCTGGAATCCAGTCTTTGTTACAATCTAAACATTGGCTACCTTTTATTACAATGAATTTTCCATTGTCTACTTTCATTGACGCCTTAATTTTTTTATCAGAAATACAATAAGTTCCATCAGGTATTAACATTTTGTTAACTTTAACCATATTTCTTTGAACTTCATCTGTAGCTGTATTAAATACTTCTTCTTTGCTAATAGATTTTGGAAATATTTGTTTTCCTTCTAATGAAGATAATAATTGCACTACAAGTTCCACATCTACAGCAAATAATTCTGTATTTTGTACATTACTTTTACTAAACAATTCATGAATCAATATTTCCTTTTCATCATAGTCTTCAACTTCTATAGCAAATCTTCTCTTAAGTCCAACTACATTAACATATCCGTTCCTTTCTAGGTTATACATGCGTTGTTCAAAATTTCCACTACCCGTTTTTCCTATTTTTACTAAACCAGGTACAATTGTTGTCATACAATAAATAATCCCTTTAGCCATTTTCATCCTCCTTACACTTGTTGATCTATAATATTAAAGTATTTTACACATTTTTCTAATTTATTTATTTCTAATAATTTGATATAATTTTCCATATAATCATAATCAATTTTATCATTTTTTGTTGGTAATAAAATATACTGTCTTTTTAGTCTACCAGTCCCTAGTTTATATCCATAACTGTATTTTTCTTTTTGAGCCATTATTTGATTTGTTATAAACAGTGATACAAATTCATTATTATATTTTTTTAATTTTAATTTTCTACAATCATTTGAATATAATGCTTTATATTTATGATAAAATGCATACCCTACAGAACCATTCCTATTAACAGATATTGCATTCTCCTCTAATGTTGAATTAGTGTTAGATATATAGTATTTTATTCCATTATTCGCTGATGTAGATGTAATATAAGGTATATTTCCCTCTACTCTTTCAGCATCATATATGTCATGTCCTGAAAAAATATCACAGACCATATTGATTGGATAATTTTTCCATGTTATACTTTGAGTACAAATATCTTTATATTCTTTTTTCAAATTATATAATTTATTGTTTATATATTTTTTAAACTTACCTTCACATATTTCTTTTTTATTTTTTATAAATTTTTCCATAAAATCATAATTAGGTTTACCTTTACTATTAATTGGAACAATTATCTTATCTTTCTTAAATCTCTCTTTGCTCACAGGATATCCATAATTATAATTTTTTAATTTTAAATATTTATTAATTAAGCTACATAAAAATAATGCATTATATTCATTTAGCTTCTCATCTCTTAATACTAATACATTTTGACTACATGCAAAATCATATTTTTGATAAAAAGCTCTTGGTTCACCAACCATACCTACCGTTATAGAATTTCTTTTATTTAATTTAGATATATCTATATCAAATTCACCTTGAAATCCATTATTTGTAGAACTTCTCCCTATAAAAGGTATATCTCCATTTGGTATATCTACTAAATCAGTAGATTTTGCTATATAAATATCTTCAAAAAGCTCTTTAAATTTAACGGCTTTCCATTCTATGTCATTTAGCATCATTTAAATCACCTTCCTCAAATAAATATCCTTTATCATGAACTAACATATTAAATTCAAAAGTTAAATAATCAGCTACTGTTTTTTCAAACTCAGAATCATATGGTAATTCATCATTAAAATAATAAAAGCTATATAGCCACTCATCATCAGGTTCGATTGCTGTTTTAACACAAAAATTAGTTGTATCTTCTATTCTATCAAACCATACATCTAATAAATGTTGTTTTTTATCTTTAGCAGTTGCTGTTTCTAATAATCCAACACTTGAAGAAATTTTATATCCATCGTCTTCAAAATTAATAAACTTGCATATGTGGTCTTTAGGGTGTGGGATTCCTGCTGTAAAAATTGCTATGCATGGCATTACTCCTATTCTATAAAAGGTATCTTTATTAAGAGTAATTACACCTTCTAATGTATGATGTTTTAAAATGTTTTCTTTTATATTTTGTTCATCTTTTGTTTTTCCTGTCATAGATGATTGAGGTACAATAACAGCACACTTTCCTCCTGTAACTAATGAATCTAAAAGATGTTCAACAAAACTAATTTCATATAAATCAGTATTAGCTTTAGATCCTTGGGAATATGGTGGATTCATCATACCAATATTAGCGCTTTTCAATTGTAATTTTGATGAACTTAATTTTAAAAAGTCATCATTAATTAAATTACTTTTTCCATCTCCTCTTAGAATCATGTTTGCTGTAGCAATTGTAAACATATAAGGTTGTAATTCAATTCCATGCAATTGTTCTTGTCTAATATGTCTTTTTTCAGTATCACTAGACGCTTTTTCTAACATAGTATGCATTGCTGATATTAAAAATCCAGCGGTGCCACAACATGGATCTAGTACAATGTCATTTTTTTGTAAATCCAGCAAATCACAAAACAATTCAGTTATATGTTTTGGTGTCAAGACAATTCCTAATGTTTGTCCATCCCCTCCACTATAGCTCATAAATTCCCCATAAAATCTTCCTATATAGTCTTCAGCCGATTTACTAAATCTAATATTCTTATATAGATGTTTATCTAGAAATTCAGTATAATGTCTAAGTGGGGTTTTACCTAATTTTATATTTATTTCATTTAATATTTGAGAATCTCTTATAATAGAAAATTGACTTAGTAATTTGTCCTTTTTAACCTCAGGTTGCACATTAGCTCTTCTTAAATTCGAACTAATTGCATCATATATTTTTGATCCATCTGTTTTTTCACTATCACCTATTAACGAATCTATACTAAAATTCTTATATTCGCTTTCTTTTAAAGCTAATAGTATTCCAGCAACAATAAGAGGTTTATCAGTGTCTTTTAAATTTCCATAGTTTCTTAAGTCCTCATGAAGTACAGCTGCATCTTTTAATAATTCTGCAGTTTCCTTTTCTTTATCTGTATCTTCCTTTAATACTTCTCGTATATAATATTCATCAATATTATCTTTATTAACTGATATAAAAGATTCTAAATCTGTTAATTCTCTATAATCTGTTGTACTATCAACATAAATTGGCGATATTCTATGATGCTTTTCATCACCAGATATTCCAAAAGCAAATATTTTTTTGTAAGATGTGTTTTTGGCTAAATGTTGAGCATAAAATAATGCGCCATTTACCGCAAAATCCATAATATCTTTTTGTTCCAAACTTATAACTCCATCCCTTTCTTTTATATGTTTACTCAAATCTGCTTTATCTTCAATTATTATTAAATAATCCTTTACACATGCAACATATTCAGGAAATCCAACATTTCCAGTACCTTTCTTGCTTGCAGTTTTCAAAGCTTCATCAATTTCCTTTATATCTGATCCTTGAGCAGATGCATTTATTCCTGCTTCTTTCAATAATTCATATACCCATAAATCTGTTTTTATTTCCTTTTTAGCCATTTTTATTCCCCCATTTTTCCAATTATTTTAATTACTTCATATCCTTGTTTTGTTAATGCATATTTTCCTTTATCTTTATATCGCTTTAAGAAATTTAATTCTATTAATTCATTCATATATTTATTTGTTTTACTTTTAGAATAATGCAATGTTTCTGCAATTTCTTGTTGACTAGATGATAAATACTTTGCTTTTCTGTATTCAATTTCATTATCAGCTATCCATTTAAGCAATTTATACTTGTCATTGGTAAAAATTTCTAAATTTGCCCCCATTTTTCCCTCCAATTCTTTCTTGTATTTTATAATATAAGTTCTAAAAAGTCAACCAAAATAGTAAAATAATTAGTACTTTTACTATTATAAAAAATAAGCACATTTCTGTGCCTATTCTATAATTCATAGTTTCTTGTTTTTTTCTTTTGTCTTTTCCAAAGATGATTATTCCTCTACACATTTCATAAAGTCTTGATATTATAGAATCTACTATTTCTTCATTGTTATTACATAAAAGTCTTTTTCTTAACTTTTCCTTGTTATAATTTGTTGTAATTATTATTGGTAAATTGTTTTCGTATCTATTATTTATTATTGTAAATAGCTTTTCTAATGTCCATTCACTAGGTCTTTCTTTACCCAAATCATCAATTATTAACAATGGAATCTTTGAATATTTTTCAATAACATTACTCTCACAATTGCCATCAATTTTGTAAGTATCCTTTATATCATTTAGTAAAGTAATTAGTGTTCCAAATATAACTGGTATTTCATTTTCTATTAAGTAATTTGCTATACTTGCTGCTAAATGAGTTTTACCTGTTCCAACTCCTCCAGTTATAAATAAACTTCCTTTGTTATCACTTTTCACAAAATTTTCTGCATACCTTTTTGACTTTTCATAAGCCATTCTATTGTCATTATTAGTCATATAATTTTCAAAATTATATTCCATTAATCTTTTGTTCATTTTGCTATTTAAGTAATATCTCTTTCTTAGCATCATCTTTCTGTTATACTCCCTTTTATATTCTATTGCAGCTCTTCTATCATCAACCTTTTTCCAATATATCTTTGCTTTCATGCAGTCACATCTTACAGGTTCTCCTGATAGAACGAACTCTCTATCTCCTACTATAAAACTCATTGTCTTTTGTTCTAATTCCTTTCCACAGAATTTACATTTTTCTCTTTTAATTGTTCTTGTACTTATCATATAAATTTCTCCTTTCATAATTAAAAATTGCTTTTTTAGTCTTTAAAACCACTATCATTTTCTATTCTAATCTTTTCTTCTCTATTCTTATCTTCTGCGTTATCTAACGTTACTGTAACGTTATTTATCATTTGTTTATCTCTAAATCTTTGCTGTCTTTTCCTGTTGTCTTCCTTGATTTTTTCGAGCTTATCAAGATTTTGATAAACATCCCAATTTTTAATATAGATTGTTCCATCTTCTACGAATATCATGTGAAGATTCACTAGTTGTTGCATGATCGTTGTAAGCTTGTTTACTGTCTTGTTCATAATTCTTGCAAGATCATCTATTGTTATTGGAATATACTCACCAAGTAGAACTGCTCCATGTGCATTACACTTTGCAGCTAATGCTAATAGTTGAAACCATACTCTACAATAGGTGTCCTCATCCCTACTATTTAGTAGTTTTTTAATTTTTTTATTGTCAAATATGTCTGCCTGTATCTTAAACCAATGAACTTCAACCATTTTTCTTCCTCCTTTGCTATCTTACTGAAGCTCGTTCTTTTTCACATAGATATTCATCCAGTGCTTTTACTCTAAACAAGAATTTGCCGCCTACTTTTGAATATGGTATTTGTTTTTTCTTAACCAATTGATTAATTAACCAATATGATATTCCTAAATAGTCTGCTGCTTCTCTCATTGTTAGAGTTATTCTTTTGACTTCCTGAAATTCCATATACATTCATCCTTTCTTTTGAAATTTTATCTTCTTTGTTGACAACTTATCTTTTGTGTGGTAAGCTATTATTGTAAGTAATCAATTACTTGTTTTATGTTGTAATTTTACTTAAAAGTCAAGTCCTGACTGGTTTTTGTCTCTGTAATTGATTTTGCGTAATAATCACTTACTCTGGTAAGAATATATCAGTAATCTATTATGTTTGTCAAGGGCTTACTGTAAATTTTTTATAATTTTTTAGGAGGTATTCGTATGAGCCTTAATTTCAGTGCATTTGAAGGAAAAAATATTTTTAAATTTGCTAAATATGAAATTAAAGAAATAAGCAAAACTAAATATATAGTTTCAGATAGTATAAATAAAAAGCACTCTAGTGGTGCCCCATTAATTGATATAGAAAAAGTCTTTGAAGAATCTATTTTAATAGATCTATTAAATATTGGTAAATTAGCTTTTTATAATGAGAACGATATAGAAAATAGCATTTTAGACTTTGTAAATAAATATTCTACATTAGGATTAATAAATGATTTACCTTTAAATAAATACTTTTTCTTAAATGATAAAATAGTTTTAAAAGATTATAACTATATTGGAAATTCTGATTTAACAACAGTAGTAGATAGAAAGAAATATTTTAAATTGTTCTTTCCTATTTGTGATGATAGTCAGATAAAAGAATTAATAAATGACGCAATTAAATTAGCAGAAACTCCTGCAATGGAGAAATATATATTATCTGATGTAAATAAATTATTAGCAGGATCTAATTTATATTGTGAACCTCTAGATATGTTTATTCAATATGCTAAATACTTATATAGTTTATTAAATAATATTTCTAATGAAGATAATTACAATATAGATGAATTATTAAAACAATTTGAAATTAACAATATTAAAATAAGTTTATCTAGAAAAGAAACTATATCTGTTGAATTTCAAATCACTTGTTTAAAACAATATATTGATTATTACTTTGCTAAAACAGTATCACAAGATATTAATCTATTAAAAATATGTAAATTCTGTAATAAAGCTTTTCTTGCTGTTAATCCTAAAGCTGAATATCATACTTCTCAATGTAAGAATAAAGCTAATGTTTATAAAAATAGAGCAAAAAATAAATAAACGACAAGATTCAATTCTTGTCGTTTTCTTTTAACCATGTAATATTATCTTCCAATATATTATTAAATCCTAACTGTATTAAACATTCTATATAAATCCTTTTTGCATTTATCATACAAGATGATTCTTTAAACTCATTTATCTTTATTTGTATAGAATCTTTATTTGTAAAATAGTTGCTTTCACTAAGATTTCTTTCGATTTGATTAATAAATAATTTTAATAATGATTCTTCTGTACTATATTTCCCATAAGTACTACTGAAGTATATTATTAAATTTATTTGATAATTTATCATTTTTTTATCCTTTAGTAAATCTATATATAATAACCTGTATATCAAATTCAAAGTTTCATTCTTCTGTATTTCTTTACTTTTCATAAGAAATTCTAAATATATATCTGTCAATTTTTTTTCCTCGATAATTGTCTGTACAATTTGTTTATATTCATTTTTAAATACGTCATCTAATCTTTGAAATTCTTTTAATTTTTCTATATATTTAATTTTGTTATTTTTATTAATTAATAAAAATATTATATTAAAAATCAGTACTTCAGATAAATCTTCTATATTTTCATCTTTGTTTTTCTTCAAAAGTTCTTCTGTTTTCTCCACAACTTCTAGTGGAGCCTCTTTTGATTTTTGAGTTATTATTGATTTATTATTATTTTTTAAAACATTCATTATTTTTGATAATTGTATTGCTTCTTCAAAATAACCTTTTTCTATCAAAAATATTCTTAATTCTCCTGGAAATAATATTGTAATTCCCATACCATTTTTTTCTAATTCACTATGTAGATCTAAGTAAAAATTGATCATATCTTCTTTTCTTTTGTAATATGATAATAATTTTAAAATGTGCATATATATGACATTTATCTTCTTATTAGTATCCAAATCATTATTCATATTATTAAAATATATTGTCATTCTAGTATAAGGCTTTCCATATTCTTCATTTTCTTCATCCAGCTTTACTCCATTTATTATGTATGCTGTAAAATATCCAAGTATATGAGTAAAAAACGCTACCATTCCTCTTTTTTCTTTATGTTTTATTACAATTCTTGTACATTCTAAAAGAATATCTAAATTATAACCTAATTTATCTAAGAAAAAGCATCTTATTAGATATTCCATATAAAATCTAGCTTTATTTTCAAAATCAAAACTTGAAATATATTTTAAAGTTTCTTTAGCATAAATGTACGATTTTACCTTATCCTTTTTTTCATATATTTCGCTTAATTCTAGCAATACCCATATTTTTTCTGCCAATTCACCATCAATCTTATCAAATTCAAGAGCTTCTTCTAACCAGACTATAGCTTCATCATATTGTTTTGAATAATAATATTGTTTTCCTATCATACTGGTTACTATAAATTTTGATTTATAATCTGTTATATTTTTAACTTCCTGTATTCCGTAGTCAAAACCTTTTTTATCATTTAAATATTCGCATTTAAAAATAACAATATTTCTTATAGAAATTGCCGTTATAAAATTATCTCCAACCTTTTTTCCAAAATCTATTATTTTTTCATTAATAGGTATTAGTTTTTTTATTTTTTCAATATCATCTAAATTATTGTTTTTTAGCTCCACCCATGTTTTATCAATATAATAAATATACATTTCTTCCAAATTCATAAATCTGTTTACTGTATTTTTAAATATATTATATTGCTCTCTATTAAGACTTATTAATGTGTCTACCCATGAACTAAATAGTTCAATATCACCATTCTTAGGTATTGTTGCCCAAAGTAGTGATTCTATTCCTAAATTATCTATTGAATATTTCCCTTTAGGTATTTGTTTTTCAATTGTTTTTAATATTTTTTTATTTTTATTTTCGCTATTAATTGCCATCTTTAATAATTTATTAAATTTATATGGGTTTTCTTCAATAAATAATATTGCAACTCCAGCAATTAAAAAATCTTCATAGTTTTCTCCTTCTATCAGTTTTATTGTCAAATCTAAAGTTTCTTCATAATTAATCTTAAATTTTAAATAATACCTTAATTGAGCTACTCTAATTTGTAATTTTAAATATGAATCCATATCTGGTAATTCCAAGTCTTTCCATATTCCTCTAATTCCCCACTCATCTTTTATATTTTCATCATACATTTGAATTAATGTTTGAATATAAAGTTGTCCTGCCTTATTATACTCTTTTGCCTGATTTAGATAGCCTAAACATTTCATTATTTCATAAGGATTTAACGTTCTTTTATCTAGAATATTTTGAGCTAATATTGAGTTTATTTTAATGTAAATTGAATTCTGAACATTATCTTTTGATATTTGACTTATCAGTGGATTTATTTTATATAAATTAGTCTCCTCGTCAAGTTCGATAAATTTTCCATTTAATTCACTTAATATTTCTAATGGTCTGTCTATAAATGGTTTAATTTCGCATATTTGCTTTATTTCGTCTATTGATAGATCAGTATTTAAACAACCCATTCTATATAATAATTCTTTACTTCTCTCATCTTGTATTCTACTTAATAAAACTTCTTGTATTTCACCTTTTGTTTTCAAAAAATATTTTCCGTCAAAAACACCTATAAATCCATTATTTAAAAAATCCCATTTTTGTTCTTTTAAAAAGACTATTATTTGCTTAATTATAAATATCTTATTTTTTCCTATTGTTTCTATAAATTGAATTATTTTTTTATCATACATAAATTCTGGAGCTTCATATATTTTTAACAAATCAATTACATCATTCTCCCCAACGTCATCTACACTTACATAATAAATATCATCAATTTCATTTTCAAAAATACTTTCTAAGCTGTTTAAAGATGAAAAAATAATTTTCACATTATTTTCAGCAGCTTGTTTTAATAATCTTATAAAGATATTATAAATTTTTGTATTTTTTTTCAACTTAGGTAAATTATCTATTACAATAGTAGATTTTAAATCGTTCCCTATTTCAATTATAATTTTATAAATCATAATAATAATTTTTTCAATTTGATTAATATCATTTTCACTTAAATCAATATACTTTATTTCATTTAATTGATTAGCTAATAATTTAATTATAGTAGTTTTCCCAGAATATATTTCTCCATAAATATTTATACTTTTACCACTATCTATTTGTTGTTTTATTTTTTCTATTAAATCATACCTTTTAGATACATTTTTAGAAATAGCATTAACTGGAACAAGTGAGGTTTCATAACTATATATAAAATCTATATCCTTGCTATTCATATTAATTGCAAAACTATATATATCTTCCATCATTTTTATTGCATTATCCTCAATCAAGTCATCAAAAATCTTTTCTTTACTAAAAACATATTCACAATATGAAACAACATTACTTATAGCAATACTTTGGTTTACTCTTTGGTTTTTTACTTTATTTCCATCTCCCCAATCTGAAATTCCTTTTACCACAATCCATTCATTTATTTTATTATTTAAACATGCAGCAGCTAACCCTGCAGCTTCCATTTCTCCACCTATAATATATGTTGTATTGCCCATCTCAAGTATTTTTCTTTTTTGTTCACTTGAATCTATTATCTTTTCGCCACTTGCTATTGTTCCTACATGTATTTTTGCTCTTGATGCACTATCAGAATTCCAAATTTTATCATCTTTAAATCTTTTAAATAAAACTTCTCCCGCATTATAATAAGGATTGCTTAAATGCTGACAACTAATAGCTCCTTCTTTATTCTCTTTAATCTTATATTTTTCGTACATATAAATATCTCTAGAAATTAATATATCTCCTATTTTTTGATTACAATCTATTCCTCTTCCAAAAGCAATTCCTATCATTACTACCATTTTGATATTCCAAATCTGTAAAGCATCATTAATTGCCAATGTACTAGCTCCATCTCCCATAGATCCTATCTTTGTTTGAATATGAACAACGTTATAAATTCCAAATTTACCTATATAAAATTCATAACTTTTATAATTATACTGAAGTACATCTGATTCTCCCATTATAGGCTTTAATTTTTCATTTAATTTTTCTTTTTCAATATCTGCAGATGTAACTAGTAAAATTCTTATATTGTTTTTTATAATATTCTTTTTTATATCATCTATTATTTCTATTTTAATCACCTCAATTTCAGCTTTACTATATCAAATTTTCCCTTTGTTTTCAATATTTTCACAGTATATTACATTATAATACAAAATTCGACAAGCAGACAAAAACTAGTAGTGTTTACTTACTACTAGTTTTTTCTTTATATAAATTATAACATTTTTTAAAGCTTTCATATGCCCTGCTTAATCTATCAGCACAAGATTTTATATCATGCTTACTACTTAAACAACCAAAGAATTTTATTAATAATTCTTTATCATCTTCTAATATACTTTCTATCTTAAAACAATTCATCATACGACCAACATGATCAACATCTTTAAATTCTATAATTCCTTTATCTAAAAATTTGATTGCATTTTCTCTAAACTCTTTTTTCCCAAATTTTAATAAGCATAACAAATCCTCAACAAACATAACATCAAGGCTCAAATCTGGATCTATGCAATTTTTTTTGGAAATATACTTATTTTTATATCCTTTCATAAAATTCTCATGTTGGCTTTTTATTTCATAATAATTGTTTTCTAGATTTTCCCAAAGACTTATTATATTTCTATTAGCACACCACATAGCATTTATCATTGATAAATATGTATATTTTGTGTTCTTTTCATTAATAAATTTTTTTTCGAAGTATAGTCCTATGTTTTCATAACTCCTTATTTCACCTAGCATATGATAATCTTTTAAATTAATTAAGAAATTTGTGAAATATATACTTATTTTTTCATTTGTATACTCATCAAAGCTATAATTCTCTTCCTTTAGAAAAAGAATAAAATTTATATAATTGTATATTATTTTGTATAAAATTCTAATATTATTATTTTTTTCTATTTTCCATATAATAGCAGATGACATTTTTACTTCTTCCAAAATATTTATAAATTCCTCTCTATCTGAATTTTTCATTATAGTTTTATTTAAAATTTCATACCATACATCTTCAAATATTTTATATTTTGGGACTATGTTATATTTTTTACATCCTAATTTACAAATAAAAGTATCATACATATAATTTGGAACCATTTCCTCTTCATTTCCAATAATAATAACTTTCATTTTATACTTTTCAATTAATTCGTCTATTATTCCTGCTACAATGTCATATTTACTAATTGCATTTTCGTAATTAGTAGTTATTTTTCCCGTAAATTTACCATATTGGCTCCATTCAATACGTTCAAAATTATCAAAAATGAATATAGAATTTCTTTTTATATTATTTATATCATATTTTTTTCTAATATGTTTTTTAAAAAAACTCCAACTATTGGAATTTCACCTATCAAAGAAATAATTTGATTAAATACACTTTTATCCTCATTTTCACATGCTTCATTTATTCTTTTCATTAATACTTCTTTGGTAGTAATTCCAAAGCAAGAAATCTTATATACATTTTGTTTAGAATACTTATAGTATTCGTCTAAAAAATTATTTATTGTATATGTTTTTCCTGCTCCCCATTCACCTGAAATAAAAATTGGAATATTATTATTTTCATCAGAAAAATAATTATATATATTTTTATATAACTCTTTTATATTTTTATCAGTATTAGATGACTTTAACATTTCAATATATCTATGTTGCTGATTTTTTAGATATATATTAATGTAAATTTTTCTAACTACATAATATATTGTTAGTAAAAATATATATCCAATTAATATTACTAAAAAAATTTTAATTATCAAATGTAAAAATCCCGCTATTACTAATATTATTTCATCACTTATTCCTATTGTAATTAATACGTTTTTTATTAATTCTCTTGAACATATACAAACCAACATAATAAATAAAATTATTAATAAACCTTTGTTGCAAAGTTCAATAAAATTATTTATTTTGCTAATAATATTTTCACTTTTTTTATATATCTCATTTTTCATATAACTCTCCTATCTAAAAATAAAGAGATAGAAACTATTTTTCTATCTCTTATTTTGTATGTTAGATAATATATCATATTTTCTTATTTTTTTCTACATTTCTCTTATTATTTATAATTATTTTTTTCGATGAAATTCGACATTTTATGACAGTTTAATCAAATATTACATTTTATCTAGTTTTTTATTGTTCTATTTTAGTTATTTTATGAATCTTATTGTAATCTTTGTAATACTTGAAAAATAGGCAAAATTCACTAGTAATCATTAAAGTTTTGATATATAATTATCATAATTAAATATGAAACTCTCCCCCATGGTTATGCCTAAAAGGAGGTGAAAAAGGCAATGGCTGGGAGTATTGAAAAAAGAGGTGAAAATACTTATAGGTTAGTAGTATCTACTGGTAAAAATCTTGATGGATCTAGAGCAAGAAGAACAAAAACTATCCATGGCACTCGTAAAGATGCTGAAATTGCACTTGCAGAGTTTGTTACGGAAGCTAATCGTGGATTAGTACCTGAAGGAAAGCCAGTAACTTTTGAAGAATTCTATCATATTTGGCAAGTAAATTATGGTACAAAAGATTTAGCACCATCTACTTATAACAGATATGTTGGAATGTTAGAAAGCAGAATTCTTCCATATTTAGGTTCTTTTACTTTAGAAAAAATCAAACCTACAGATCTTATGAAATTATATGATATGCTAGAACAAGATACACAAATAAAAAGACTGGCTAAAAATAATGGTGAACGTACTTTAAAACCATTATCAAAAAAGACTATTCTAGAACATCATAGATTAATAAGTGCAATGCTACACAAGGCTGTATATTGGCAACTTATACCTTATAATCCTGCAGATAGAGTTCAACCACCAAGAGCACCAAAAGCTCAACGAAGATTCTATGATGATGAACAATGTAAACTTCTTCTAAAAGGATTAAATGAACTTGAAGAAAATGAAATGAAGTATAAGGTCGCTATTATTCTTACAGTATTTACTGGAGTCAGATTAGGTGAATTAATGGGACTTGACTGGGAAAATATTGATTTCAAGAACAAAGAAATAACTGTAAACAAATCAAGCCAGTATTTAGCAAGTACAGGAGTTTATACAAAACCACCTAAAACACCTAGTTCTTATAGACACATTTCTATACCTGATTCTGTCATTGAAATACTTGAGGAATATAAATTATGGTATGATGGTCAAAAAGAGCTTTGTGGTGAATTCTGGGAAGAATCTAATAGGTTATTTATACAAGATAATGGCAAACCTATGCATCCTGATACAGTTAGTAAATGGTTTGTTAAATTTGTTCAGAAGATAGGACTACCTTATTTGAATTTTCATGGTATTAGGCATACAAATGCTACTCTACTTATTTCACAGAATGTTGATGTAGCAGTTGTAGCTGCAAGATTAGGACATGCTCAAATCAGCACAACATTTAACTTTTATGTCCATCCACTTGCTTCTCACAATAGAAGTGCAGGTATAGTCTTGCAAAATTTATTAGTAGATAAAAACTAATATACTTATCAGCTAAAACTCTTGATTTCAATAAGTTCAAAAATTGCTTTTTTTAAGATTGTAAATGAGGATTTATACTATTTTATGAGCTTTATAAAAGCTTGTGTCCCCAAGCTGTCCCCATTTTAGTCAAAATTATATTAAGGTCAAAAAAATAAGAGTCTGCAATCTCTTGCAACTCTAGTTTATTTCATTGGTTACGGGGGTAAGACTCGAACTTACGACCTTCGGGTTATGAGCCATATGTTACTATAAAGAATATGTAGAATTAAATTATAAACTTGAAAATATATTTGAATATAAATATTCAAAGTTAATGATTAAAAAGCAGAAAATACTAAAACAGGAGAGTAAAGGAATAAAAATTACAATAGAAAACTTTTGACAACAAAAATAGCTGATTATTATTGTAGCAGATTTGCAGAAGAAGAATTAACTTTTAAAAAAAGTCGAAAGAAAAGTACAATATAAAAAGAAAAAATGTATATAATAAATGCAAACAAATATACGATGAAAAAACAGGATATAAAAAACAGATATTCAATATTACAAAAATAATTATGAAAAATGAAAAAGTCTAAAACGTTGATTAATGATATAAAATATGATAAGATGGGTTTAATGAGTTGGTGAATAATAATTAATAAATAATTAGGAGATCTGTAAATGTATAATAATATTGGTAAACGAGATATATTAATTTTTCCTAAATTTGATAATATGAAAATAATTGATAAAATTAGAAATAAATACGATAGATTATCAAATTTAATAGCACCACATATAACTCTGGCTTTCCCTTTTGACGATAAAATAAGTAATGAAGATTTAATTTCTAAATTATCTGCCTTATTAAAAAAGCACTCTCATTTTGAAGTAACTTTTAAAGGCATTTCTTTATCTGACGATAACTATATTTTATTAAACTGTGTAAAGGGAAATTACGAAATATTAAAATTACACGATGATATATATGAAAAAATAATACCAAGTCATTTTAAAAAATCAATAAAATACATTCCACATATAACACTTGGTCAAGCTGATAATTTAAAAGATTTTTCTAATTTCAATTATGAATTTACAACTATTATTAATGAAGTTTCTATTGAATTTATAGGTAGCAATGAAGAGTCTATTATTATTAAAAATATAAAATTAGGAGAATAAGCATGAATAATATAGAATATTTAAATAAATTCTGCTTCATAAAAATTCAACTCCTATCTCCGCATTTTTATTATATCACTTTATATTCTTTATTTCACTAAATTATTTTAAATTTCAAATTTTTATAATCAAACTGCTACCACAAATACACTTATAAACTTTAAATACTTAATCTGAATATCTATAAAATACTATTTTTTTAGTACTTGTGAAATAATTTTAAAAAAGTTATGTTATCATTAATATACATTTTATTTGATAATTTTTTACTATGCTAATATAATATCTATATAGATAGTAATTTTGAGATAGGAATTGAAATATAGGAAAAAGAATTAACAAAGAAGAACTAATAAAATTTATTAAAAACTTAAATTTAAATAAAGATAAGTATTGGATTTTATTAAGAGGAGCCTTAGTTATACGTTGTATATATCCAGATGCTGGAGATTTATATCTTGCAGTTACTCAAAAGAGTTAAGAAATCAAAAAGCACAGTATTTACTGTACTTTTAAAATTTATCTATTTTCTCCGATTTAAAAAATAACTCCTTTTTAATTGCTAAACTTACAACTTTTTCTAGTATTTGCTTATTTCCAAACCAATTTATTTTTTCCATAAATTCATCAAATTTACACCATTTATAATCTATGTTTTCTTCATTTAATATAATATTATCTTTATTTACAAAACTTATATAAACATATTCCTTACATTGTACTCCTAAAGACTCATATTCTAAAATCCAGTTTAAGTAAATATTATTATTCGTTAATAGACCCGTCTCTTCTTTTACTTCTCTTTTAACAGTTTCTTCTCTATCTAAATCATATTTTTCACATCCACCTGTTACTACATACCAAAATGATTCTTTAAATTGAGGATCATTCTCACTGCCTTTTAATAATAATATTTCATTATATTCATTTACTATAAAAGTTAAAATTTTATCCATTTCTCCATTACCTCCTGATCCCTCTGCCTATTCAACCTTTAATTAACATCTAGCAAATGCTTGTAATGTTTCTTTCATCATATCTCTAAATGCAATTTTAATGTCGTGAGCACTTCTAATATTGTTTTATGGCATAAATTGTTGTATAAAATCTTTTCTATTTCATATAATATTTTTTTCCATAAAAAATTTCTCTACATACTCTTCTATCCAAAAAAGTTTATTTTTTCATAAAAGACTTTACTTTTTATAGTTGGTCTTCCTAAATACTTTTTATCAAGAAATCCTACTTTATCTTCATCTTTTAACATAGCTAGACAATATTCAAAAATCATATTTTGCATACTTTTTGTTTTATCTTTCATTAATATTTTTTTAAAATCATCTACACACTCATTTACAGCATATTCAATAATACTATCATAATACTCACAAACTTTTTCTAATTTTTCTATAGGCAAACTTTCAAGTAAAGCCGTTGCTATATTATACGCACTTTGAAAATCATTTTTTGTTATACACTTTACAGTTTCAACTTCGTATTTTTCTATAACTTTTGATACCGTATTTGAATAGATATCATCATCTTCGTAAGAGTCATAGTAATTATCATAATTAAAATCATCATAAAAACTTGTAAAATTATTTATTGCATATTCCATTTCTCTTTTTATTATTTCTAAATAATACTCTTTAGTAAATTTTGGAAAATAGTCAAAAAATGTATTCTTAAAATTTTCTTGAAGTTCTTGAGAATTTTGAAGTCTTTCAATTAAAAATTTTTCTATTTCTTTTTTTGGTATCCTATTTATGATTTGTTTATAATCAATTGGTATTTCTTCAAATTCACAATTATCATCTAAAATCGAATATACCGTTGCTGCCATATGTTCGCAATAATTTTCACATGCATATGGACAATCACATTCCATTTCTACTACTTCGTCATATTTATCAACTATAATATTTACATTATACAATCTACTACCATAAACTTTTGCCTGGTATCTAAGCCCTGTTTTTTTAATCAATTACCCTATCATCTAAAAAATATTCTTTACCACGCATTAATATAACATAATCAAACCACTCTTCAAGATCAATTTTCATAGCCATATTATTATCACCCCATTGCAATTCTATTTATATTATACAATAATACACTTTAACTTACAATATATATTAAAAGCTTTTTACATACTTGCCTTTTTATCCAATAATCATTTTTTCACGCATTTTGTTATAATATATTCTAACTTTAAAGTTAATTGCAATGCCTCAAACTAGTGTTAATGTAGTTATATAAACACCAGTTGACAATATGTACCTCCACTACTAACTTTTACCAATTAGTTAAGTGAAATGTCTGGTGTACAAAAAAATGAGTGAAAAAATTCACTCATTTTTTCGTTTGGACTTTTTTACAGCCCCTTTACTTTATACTTAAATATTAAAACTTACCTATACTTCTCAATAAGTTCCACAATTTCCTCTTTATCCCTAAATCCAACCTGTCTTTCAACAATTTTGCCATCTTTATATATACAAATAGTTGGAATAGTATCAATATCTAACTTCTTGGCAAGATCGTTATTTTCATCAACATCTACTTTGTATATATCATAACCTGCTCTACTATTTGCAATATCTTCTAAAACCGGTGCAAGCATCATACAAGGTCCACACCAAGTAGCATAGAAATCAACTAAACATACTCCTTTGTTTTTTATAACGTTTTCATCAAATTCATTTTCGTTTATATGTTTTAACATTTTTCCTCCTATCTAAATGTTATCATATGATTCTTCCATTTTCTCCATATTCTAACATATTTTTATACGGAAAAGTAGCAAGAGCTCCATATTCCCATATATATATATTATTATATCCCAAATTATTTAAAATCTGTATAGCTGTTTTACTTCTAGCGCCACTTGAGCAATATACCATTAAAGGTTTATCTTGCTCAACTTGAAGTATTTTTTGCTCTATCTCATTTACTGGAATATTAATAGCATTTTTTATATGCATAAGATCATATTCATTTGAAGTTCTAACATCCATAAGTAATACTGTATTTTTCTCAATCATATCCTTTGCTTGGTCAAAAGGAATTAGTTTGTAATTCATAGAGCTCCTATATCTATTTCCTTGATAGCCCCTACTTCTATTTGTATTATTCCCCATTCCAAGAAAACTTTGCATAAAATTTCGTATATTATCAAACATAAGCTATACCCTCTTTCTTTTATAGTATAGCTTATGCATATATTTTATTAATTATGATATTTAAATGTCACATATTCTATTTTACTTTATGAAACATCTTTGCAAGTATAACTTTTACAAATTCAAAAATAATCACACAATCAATAGATGCTACTATTATCATGATATATACATGATTTGGCATTAAAGGAATCTTAAGCCAACTTGCTGTAACAGGATTTGATATTACAAGTACTTGTAATATCAAAGTACCGATTACACATAGTACCATAACCATATTTGAGAACAATCCAATTTTAAACACTGGTCTTTTATCTGATCTACAAACATAGGCAAATAACACTTCAATAATGGATAGTGAAGTAAACACAGCTGCACTTGCCGTTTGTGCACCATAACTTGCTTCAACAAAGAAGTAAATTAAAAACATAACTATTGTTTTTATAATACCAGGAATTAAAATTCTTAAAGTTAAAAATGGTGTAAAGAATTTTTCACTTGCACTTCTTGGTTTTTGTCTCATTATATTTTTTTCTTCTTTTTCAAATCCAAGTGCTATTGCAGGAATTGTATCAGTGACTAAATTAATCCATAATAAATGAATAGGTAAAAGAATTGTTCTATTAACCAATGTTGCTAAAAATATAATAAGTACTTCGGCTAAATTTGAAGCAAGTAAATATACAATAACATTTTGAATATTAGCATATATCCTTCTTCCCTCTTTAATAGCAACAACAATAGTTGCAAAATTATCGTCTGCTAAAATCATGCTTGACACACTTTTAGAAACTTCAGTACCTGTTATTCCCATTCCAACACCTATATCTGCTCCTTTTAGTGCTGGTGCATCATTTACTCCATCTCCAGTCATTGCAACTGTTTTTCCACGTTTTTTCCATGCTTTTACAATACGTATTTTATTCTCTGGTGATACTCTTGCATATACTCTTATTTTATCTACTCTTTTGTATAACTCTTTATCGCTCATAGCATCTAGTTCTGTTCCTGTAACTGCTTCATATCCATCTTTTAAAATTCCAAGTTCTTTTGCTATTGCCATTGCTGTATCCTTGTTATCACCTGTTATCATAACTGGAACCATACCAGCATTAAAGCATCTCTCAACTGCTCTTTTAGCTTCCTTCCTTGGAGGATCAATCATTCCAACAAGTCCAGCAAACACAAGATTTTTTTCACTTTTATCAATAGTCTGTTCTTTTCTTTCCATTTTATATGCACATGCAAGAACTCTTAGGGCACATTTTGCCATTTCTAAATTATTTTGCATAATTTTATTTTTAGTACTTAAGTCTAACTTTTCTATTTTACCATTTATAAGTATCCTATTACAGTTATTTAATATAGATTCAATGGCTCCTTTTGTACAAACCATGTACTCATTTTCAAACTCATTTACTGTAGTCATCATTTTTCTTGTTGAGTCAAAAGGAAGTTCATCTACTCGTTTATATTTTGTATCCATTTCCTCTTTGTTGTATCCTATATGATGACCAAATTCAATTAAAGCTGCCTCAGTAGGATCGCCTAGAAGAACTTTTTTTCCGCTATCTTCTCCAAATTTAATATCGTTACATAGCATACTTATATTAACTAAAGTGTTTAAATCACTCTCATTAAAAGTTCCACGTTTTTTTAACTCTTTATTACTTTTTATATCAGTAACATCAATTAAATTATTATCAATGTATATTTTTCTTAAAGTCATTTTATTTTGGGTAAGTGTTCCTGTTTTATCTGAACAAATAACCTCAGTCGATCCTAATGCTTCAACTGATGATAATTTTCTAATAATAGCTTTCTCTTTTGCCATTTTCTGTACACCAATAGCCAGTGTTATTGTTATAACTGCTGAAAGCCCTTCAGGAATTGCTGCTACTGCAAGAGATATTGCAAGCATAAATACATCAAGTATAGGATTACCTTCTAGATATCCCACAACAAACATTATAACTGCTATAACTACAACTAAAACGCTTAATATTTTACTTAATTCATTCATCTTCTTTTGTAAAGGAGTAATTTCTGCTTTTTGCGATGAAATAGCCTGCGCTATTTTTCCAAGTTCCGTATTCATGCCAGTAGCTACTACTACTGCTTCCCCTCTTCCATATACTACACTACTTCCTGAATATAACATATTCGTTCTATCAGCAAGTGCTACTTTAGAGTTAGATGTAATTTTTTCTTCCTTTTTATCAACTGCAACAGATTCTCCTGTAAGTGCAGATTCTTCTACTCTTAAACTATGGTTTACAATTATCCTCATATCTGCTGGTACGTAATCCCCTGCTTCAATTAGTACAACATCACCAATTACCAATTCTTCAGTTTTTACACTTAAAACTTTACCGTCTCTTTTAACTTTTATATATGGAAGAGACATATTTTTAAGTGCTTCTATTGCCTTTTCTGCTTTACTTTCTTGAATTACACCAAGAAGAGCATTTAAAAAAACAACAAAGAGAATTATAATTGTATCAGTAAAAGGTTCTCCAGTCTTACTTGAAACTACTGCTGATAAAATTGCTGCTATTATAAGTATAATAAGCATAACATTTTTAAACTGGTCAATAAACCTTGAAAGGAAGCTCTTTTTCTTAGTTTCTTTTAATTTGTTATATCCATATTTAGATAAACGTGTTTTAGCTTCTTTTTCTGTAATTCCATCATTTAAAGACTTAAGATCTTTTAGTACCTCATCTGATGACATATTATAATACTCTTTGTTCATAAAATATTTCACCCCAACATATTTATTATTTTTTTATTTCTTTTGTTTTATTATCACCCTTTAAAAAATATGCAATCATTATTCCTACTGCAATCATTACCATAGCCATATATATGTATGCTCCAATTTTAGGTATTTTACAAATTAAATTAAGTGATAAAAATGTAAAGAAAGCACCTACAAGTTCTATAGATAATTTTTCTGCCTTAATATATTTTTTATTTGTATATTCAAATATTGTACATCCTATTACATAAACAGACAACATTACAAACACTATTAAAAATGCCATATATACAACAGCCACAGGTATAGTTATCATGTACAATCCAAGAACACTAAGTAAAATTAAAAGTACAAATAGCGCTGGGAAAGCAAGTATTGATATTGCACCACTTAATACTACAAATAAAGTATTATTTTTAGCCTTATCAAGCGTTTTTTCATAGGCTTTTCCTTTAGTTATTTTTTTAACTATTACATATAAAAGTGTAAATCCAAGTGACGATATAACTGCTTTTAAAAGAATATTTCCAAAAGATTTTGATACGCTTTTTACTTCTTTTACATTTACAGTAGCATTAGGATACTTATCTTTTATATTTAATTCTTTATTATATGTGTTAACAAATAAATTTCCTTTAACATTGTCATTTTCTGAAATATCAAGAGTATTAATTTCACATCTTAAATCTTCTTCAATGCTACCTGATACATTTAAGTTATTTGCTGAAATGACAGCACTTTTACTTATTTTTCCTTTAATATTTACATCTTTAGCCACAATAATTACATCATCGCCTATTGTTGCATTTTCATCAACTGTAACAGTACCACCTGCAAATATTAAAGCATTTTTTTCAATATTAGAATTTATTACAACATCATTTGCTGATAATACAAGTGCATACTCTAAATTTGCATTTATCCTTACACTATCTGATGATATTAAAAATTGTAAACTCTTTAAAGGTTCATTTACATCTATTGTACTAGCTGAAGATAAAACTCCAATATTATCAATCGATTTATCAACGACAATTCTTCCTGCCGCATTTCTTAAATAAGGTAAATATATATTTGAGTCTTCGCTACTAGTTTTATAGTCCCCATTTATTCCTTTAATATCAAATATACTATTTACAGTTGCAACTCTTGTTTGTTCAGTATTTTCTTCATTGCTATTTTCATTTGCTGCAAATATTTTACCATTCATACTAAATATAGCAACAACAGAAAATATTGCAATTAAAAAAATTGATATTTTTTTTAGTTTCACACTATTTTTCATAAAATCACTCTCACTTTCAAAGTAACTTTATTATAGAATAAATTAGTAAAAAAATCAAGTATTTAAAACCTTCTTTACATTATATGTACAAGCAAAGAAAATATGAAATTGTTAAAATTAAAAATATTACAAAAATGCCTAGAAAAAAATTTTTCTAGGCATAGTACTTAAATATTATTTAAAAATTCTACCATAAGATATCTGTCATCACTATTCAAAATCTCAACAAGTTCAGCCATTCCATATTTGCCTTTTTTAAAAAGCTCATATACCAAATTTTTCAAACCATTTTTTACACAAATAAGCAATGTTTTACTACTTGGTGCCGAATAATTTAGTAAAATTTCAATCATGACTGTATCTTCATATTCAATACAATCTAAAATAGCATTACTTACATCTATTTTTGGATTATTTACCAATATTTTAGGCAATACTTTTATATATGACTTAGATACCAAAAGTTCAAACATTCTTTGCGCTCTGTTTTTATCATGTATCTTTTGATATATTTCAAAAGCGACATTTTCATAACTGGTTGTAGCATCCTGAAGTATAAACTCATAGATTTTATCTACATTATCATTTGATAATAACACATTAAAAGATTTGAGTATAACTTTTGCTATACTTTCACAATTAATCTGCCCTTCACAATCATTAGACAATGCATACATCAAAATCTGATTATTATTATATGATACATCAAATTTAGTAAGTTCTACAATTTTTCCAAATACTTTATCTGGATTTTTTGCAAAACATGACCAACAAAGTGCCTCAACAATTTCACTTTCCTTCAATTTGAACCGTTTTAACATATAGTCGATAACTGTAATAAAGCCATTCTCAGATGCTTTGTATACAATATCATTTACCTCATCTTGTGATAGTTCAGAATTTTTTAAAATTTTAAGTAAGTCTTTTTCTTCAACTACTTCATCAAATTTACAAAAATTCTCTAAACATTCTAACATTATAAATTCCCCTTTTTTAATATTAATTTCTAAAGAAAAAGGTAATTTAATAAAATTGCCTTTATTTTTTGACGTCCTTATAGTTTAACACTTTATGTTAATTTTGTCAACCTTTAAGGAATAACTCGACATTTTTAGACAAAAAAATTAATTAATACTCATATTGATACCACTTGATATTAAATCTGAAACAATTTGTATGACATCGTCAATTTCTTTTGGAGTTACTATAAAATTATCTGTATCTAATACATTTGCAATCATATTATATTTATTATCATCATTAAATATATTTATTACTCTTTCAATTTGTTCTTTACTTACACTATTATCTCCATTTTCAATCTTTTGTTTTGTGACCTCTACCATTTTATCAATTGCTTCACTTGTAATTGTTGCCATATCAACAACTGTTGGAACGCCAATTGCAATAACTGGAACATTAAGAGTATTTTGATTTATTCCCTCCCTTTTATTTCTAACACCAGCCCCTGGAGTTATACCTGTATTACTAAGTTGTATTGTAGTTCCAAGTCTATTAATACTACTAGATGCTAAACTATCTATTGCAATTACAATATCTGGTTTTACCTCATTACATACAGATGTAATAATCTCTGATGTTTCAATTCCAGTTGTTCCAAGTACTCCTGGAGATAACGCACTTACGCTCCTTGTATCTGGTTCAACCAAATCTTTTGCAAAATTTATTAAATGTCTTGTTATATCCACACTTTGCACAACTTTTGGTCCCAATGAATCAGGAGTAACATATATATTTCCAAGTCCTACTACAAGGATTGATTTTGTTTTATCTTCTCCAATTAAATTTTTTATCTCATTAGAAAGTGTATTTATAATTTTATTTTTATCTTTCTCTTCTAAATATTTTATATCTTTAATTTCCATTGTAATATACTTTCCAATTTCTTTTGAAAGTGCTGTTGCACCATTTTCATTTAAAACATCTACTGTTGTTGTAGTAACAATATCGTCATTTTTACTTTCAACCTTTACTCCATCAATTTCCGTTAAATTATTTACTCTTTTATATGTATCTACTCTTTCATCAGCCATATCAGTTTTAAAGTTTATATACTTATCCTTCATAAAAAACACCTCTTTTTATATTATTTCATAAAAAGAGATGTTTTATAACTTAAATTTCGTTACATTCTTTCAGGCTATATTTATTATTATGATAGCCATAATATAGGTTATTTTTAAACCTTTTTCCGTTTCTTACAATTGAATAAAGAAATGGTATTTTCTCATTACAATCATATTGAAGTGTTTTTAGAACTTTTACACCATTCCTTTCCAATTCGAGTATATTTTTTCTATTTGCTTTATATATTTGTGTAGTCTCATCTAAAATCACTTCCCCTATTGCTATATTCTCCCAAAGAACTAAATATTTCTTCATATTCTCTCCCCTTTATTAAAAATAAAATTTACTTTTTCAACTAGTTCAATATTATAACATATTTGCTTTAAAATGTCAAATATTATGGAACCTATTTTGCTTTATAATCTATTTCTTTAGGTAAATCGTAATCTATACCATTTAACATTATATCATTAATAGTTTTCCTTCTCTGCTCTAAAGTTAACGAAGCCACACAAGAAACTTCATATGGAATTGGACAGCATATCTTTTTTTCAACATTTTTTATAGCCTTTGTTATATCTAACTTTTCAAAACAGTCCATTGCGAAATCGTAAACTTCATCATCTCCAATCATTTGATCAAATGTATATTTCCATATTTCACCTGCAGATGGGTTATCAATTGGTGGCATTAGTGCAATTTTTGGATAAATCATATCACTTGCATCTTTTACTGAGGAAGGTTTTGACGTCATTTCCTTTAATAAATCTAAGTTATTATCCAATAAAAGTGAATTCTCATTATCATACATTGGAGATAATCTATACTCACCTGTTTTAGAATTTACTACTAAACTAATATTTTCTGTATGTCTATCAGATTCACAAACAAAGGAATCAAAAACAAACTGCTTTTGTAATTCCACTAATAATTGCTTTATTTGTGATTTCTCACAACCCAATTTTATTAATGAATTAATAAGTTTTTCTCCAGTTTTAAAAAAATCTGTAATATCTATATAATCAGAGTTGATATTATTATCTCCCACAAAAAAGTTAAGTGAAAACATCTCCTCATCATCAGACAAAATATTTTCAGACAGTATTCCTCTTTTGCCATCTTTTTCGTATAGATCACAATTTGCATGTTGTAATCCAACTTGATCAGCAAGTTCAGAAATTAAAAGTTCAGAATATATGCTCCCATTATCCTTTCCTTCATACTTAATTGATTCTTTAGCTAAAAACTTCCTACCATCACCTAATTTAATCCAATTTTTTTCTCTTTGTTCATTTCCCATTTGTTCTCTTGTTTGGTTATCAAATATTATATCTAATGTATCTAAATCAATAAATCCTTCATCATTTCTGTGATTTTGAATATCTTCATATGTTTCTTGGCATTTTGCGTATTTCATAATTCACCTCTTATTAATAGTCATATCAAAAATTAATACCTAAAATTAAGTATGACAATTCTTATATACTAAGATATAATAAATTTTAAAAAAAATCAACACTTTTTTAGTATAAATATTATATTAATTTAATTTTTGTTACTATTTAGATTAGAATCTAAAATATTAGTTACAATATGTAACTAATATAAATAAAATATTTAGAATTGATAAATATCGTGCTTAAAACAAAGAAAAAAGGTTAAATGTGAATAACATAATTCATATTTAATCTTTTTTATATATTAACGATTTTTTTAACGAAAATTAATGTGTATTTTTTCAACTATTTTCAGATTTTACTTTATTAAAATTCTTATATACAAACTCCATTTTTGTATATACAAAATATCTAGTACACCAGACAGTGGTCTGTGCTACTTGATATAAAGCCTAGGACGAAATCCTACACTGTTAAATGTGTCAGAGGAAGCATTGTAGTCACGATACGAAACAGGATAGTCGCTACCGCCACTATCGTAGCTACCGCCACGAAAAATGAAAACAGAAGTGTCAGCCTCGCTAGTCCATTCCCATACATTTCCTGCTAGATCATAAATATTTTTAGTCTTCCAATTTTCACTAAATCCTGCTGTTCTTTTTGTTCCACTATTTTCATTTGCTGGAGCTAATGAATCTTTGTAATTTCCATAATATCTACTATTTGTTAAACTTGCTAATTTATTTATACTACTTAAACTATCTTTTATCCAATGACATGTTGTATCCCATGCTTTTCCTGTTATTAATCCTGTTTGTACATATTCATTTTTTATCATACTTTCAGCACTTGCTTTTGAATTTGTATAACTTATATTTATCCAAACAGTTGCACCTTTTTTACTTACTGGAATTCCTGTTTTATTACTTGGTGATGTATCTCCTTCAGGTATTCCTGCCTCATATCTTCCTATATAGAATCCTCCATATTTTACTACATCAGCTATTTCATCTGTTATACCATTTGGTAAAGTATCATCACCTGTTGGTTCAAAATTGTTAAAAGAACGAAAACTTGTATCTTTTCTATATGTACTCTCAGTTGCAGGTACCCATACAAATTCATTACCTTTTTCATCTTGTATTACAAGCCCTGTATCTTTTGTTCCCTCTTTATATGTAAAGCCTTTTGGAATTGGTACTCCATATTTTACACTAGCTATTGTATCTTGCCATTCTGGTCTTATACTTTCAATTATTGAATCTCCTACTACCTCTATATACCACTTTTTTTCATCAGAGTTTACTTTATCATCATATAATGTTAATTTACCTTCAACTACCGATATTTTATCTTTATACTTCTTTGTACTAGGTAACTCTGTTACCATACTATCTCCTGATAAATTAACACTTGATTTTTCAAAACTTAATGGATCATCTGTATATTTTTTTGATATATACATTGATAACTCATCTTGTATATTTGCCATGTCTTCCTTAAATGTTGCCTCTTTTGCACTTGATACTGGGTTATTTTTTGTTATTGTTAAAATAACCGCTGCCGCAAGTATTATTATTACTATTATAGTTACAATTAACACTATTAGCGATATACCTCTTTTTTGAGTTAGTTTTGTAAAATTATTATTTTGCTTTTCTTTTTCTACTTTTTTCATATATCTTTTTCCTCTCTTTCTTTTGTATAACATATTTGTATATATTATTAACACACCCAGTATACACTAAAAAAAAAAAAATGCAATACTACATAACTAATTTTTATGAATTATTTGTTACATAGTACAAATTATTTTTTTTAGTCCAATTTCAAAATCCATTTCACCATTTTTTGTCTTTTCATCATATTCATCAAACATATACATAATCTTTTTTAAGTCATCTAAAGTGTACTTACTACAAGTCGAACTTAAAAGTTTAAATGTATATGGATGAATTCCAAGATAGGAAGCTATATCTTGTACATTTTTACTTTTTAAATATTTTATCATATACATTTGCTTTACTTGCTTATATAACATGATATATACCTTAATTATGGATTCTTTTTGAGCCAAAATATTATCTAATAATTTTATTCCTTCTTCTTTTTCTTTATTTACAATTTTATTTAAAACATCAAATATTTTTGCATTTAAAGTTTTAGAGCATATTTTATCTATTATTTCCTTGGTTATATTATCACCTGGTTCTAAATATATAACCAGTTTTTTTATCTCATTTATATTATTGTTTTTATCTAAACCACATACTTCAACAAAATAATCTGCTACATCAAAAGTTAAATTTAATTTATACCTTTTTAAAAGATCATAAACATAAGTTGTCATAGCCCTTCTATCTAAAGTTTTAAATTCACATACTTCTGCAATTTTTGATATACTTTTATATGAGGTAAGCCTTTTATCTACACTTTCCTCAATAATTACAACAACTACATCCTCATCAATATTTTCTAAAAGCTTTGCATCAAATTTTAAATTTGTATTTTTTATAACAACAAGTTTATGACTACCAAAAAAAGTAACCTCTGACAATATATTTCCAAGCTCATCTATATTATCTTTTGTAATATAAAATAAATTAACACCATTTTCTAACTTATCAAATTGTTTTTTTATACTACTTAATTTTTTTTCTAAATCATATTTTTCTTCACCATACAAAAGGTATATGTTACTATTTTTTTTCAAAAGCTCACCTACTTTATTTTTTCTATATATTCAGTTATATCAGAAATTGCTATTTGTGCAAGTTTGGTATATCTCTCTTTTTTATCTTTTATTTTTACATCTAGAGGTTTTAATATTCCAAAATTTGCATTCATTGGTTGAAAATGTTTATTCTCTGTAGATATGTATTTTGCTAGACTTCCAAGCATAGTTGTATCTGGAAATTCTGCACATGTTCCTTTTATTTTATTTAATATATTATATGCCACCATCATACCTGAAGCTGCAGATTCAACATATCCCTCAACCCCTGATATTTGTCCTGCAAAATATATATTACTATTTTCTTTCATACAAAATTTATTATCAAGTATTTTACTTGAATTTATATAACTATTTTTATGCATTACACCATATCTTTCAAAAGTAGCATTTTGAAGTCCTGGTATCATTCCAAATACTCTTTTTTGCTCACCAAATTTAAGGCTAGTTTGAAACCCAACCAAATTATACATAGTGTTTTCCTTGTTCTCACTTCTTAATTGTACAACAGCATATGGCTTTTCTTCTGTATTAGGATTTTGCAGACCAACTGGTTTTAAAGGTCCAAATACTAAAGTTTTTTCTCCCCTTTTAGCCATTTGTTCTATAGGCATACATCCTTCAAATAGCACCAATTTATCAAAATCATGACGTGGTGCCTCCTCTGCAGTTATTAAGGCATTATAGAAAGAGAAATATTCATCTTTAGTCATTGGAAGATTTAGATAATCGCCTTCCCCAATTTTTCCATATCTATTCATTCTGTACGCAATATTCATATCAATACTATCTGCTGATACAATAGGAGCTTCTGCATCGTAAAAATATAATTTTTCTTCTCCTACTAATTTACTTATATTTTCAAGCAATGGCTTTGAAGTAAGTGGTCCTGTAGCTATAACGGTAATACCTTCTAGTTTTTCCACATCATCCACTTCTTCATATATTATTTCTATGTTATTATCATTTTTTATTTTATCAGTTATATATTCAGCAAACTTTTCCCTATCTACAGCTAGAGCTTGCCCTGCCTCAACTCTTGTTTTATGTGCTGCCTCAACAAATATGCTTCCAAGCATTTGCATTTCTTTTTTTAAAAGTCCACATGCATTAGTAATTTCATCTGATTTTAAAGAATTACTACACACAAGTTCTGCAAAATTATCACTTTTATGTGCCTCTGTTTTTTTTATAGGTTTCATTTCATACAATTTAACTTTTATACCATTTTTAGCTAATATCCAAGCACATTCACATCCTGCAAGTCCTGCTCCTATTACATTTACGTATTTTATATTTTCCACAATATTACCTCACTTAATTATGATATATTCTATCATAAAATTGTGGTATTTTCTACACATAAAAGAAAAATAGAGGAGAAAAATTTTCTCCTCTATAAAAAACTTACTCTAAGTGTTCTAAGCAATACTTTGATTCCTCAACTAATTCCTTATCATTTAACTCTTTTATAAGTTTTTCAAGATATTTTCTATCTTTAATCTTTGAAACAAAAAATAATTTTGCTCTGATGTTGTAACTATCTGAAGTGATAATTTCATAAAGATCTTTATCTTCAAATTGTTCAGATAATTTATAAAGATAAGCAGTTCTTTCATATATAGCTTTCTTCTTTAAAAGCTCTTTTGAGAATTTTTTATCTTCAATTTTTCCAAAAACTTTCATTCTTACACAATCGTCGGAAAATACATCTTCTTCCGAAATGTATTTTTTCAGAAAATCTTCATTATAAATTTTTTCAAGAGCTTTTAATTTCACTATAGTATTATTGCTCTTTAAAAGGATTTCATAAATAGCAGGTGAGTCATCTTTTAGAGAATCAATCATACCCATAATAATCTCCTGCAAAATTTCCTCCCGTGCAAGATATAAAATTTCAGGACAATTTTCTTCTGTAATTAGTGCCATATTTCTTCCACATGTATTCAAAGCTTCTTTTACATCTTTAGTCATAATTTTTCCTCCAGTAATTAATTATTTTTCTCGTTTAATTTTGACAAAATCTTCTCTTGTATTCTTGTATTTTTTTCAATAGCTTCTGTTTGCTCTTTTAAACACTTCTGTGTTTCTTTTAATTCAAAACAAACTTCTCTTATTTTTGAAATTAGTACAAAATACTGATCTGATGTCATCAATTTTTCCTCCTACCTAAATATTTACTTGGTAAAAAAGATTTTTCTAACAAATATATTATACAATAATTTCGCTTTAAAGTCAATAATTATGTAACTTTATTTAACCTATATACAAAAAGTAGTAGAAATTTTAATTCTACTACTTATCATTTATTTTGTTTTTTTAGGTTTAGTCCATGAAATATAGTCACATTTACTATCATCAGTATTAGTGTTATTTTCACAAACATAGAAAGTTCTTTTCTTCTTAGTCTTTTTAACTAATACTTTTCCTCCACAATTTGGACACGGAATATCAATTGATTGAACCAATGGCTTTGCATTTTTACACTCTGGATATCCAGGGCATGCTAAAAACTTGCCAAATCTTCCTTGTTTTATAACCATATTTCTACCACATAATTCACATTTTATATCAGTTTCAACTTCTGGAATTTTTACTTTTTTTGCATTTTCTTCGGCATTCTTAACTGATTTTTCAAAAGGCCCATAAAATTCTTTTAGCATTTCTACATAATTTACTTTATCTTCAGCAACCATATCAAGTTCATTTTCCATCTTTGCTGTAAATTTCTCATCAACTATGTTAGCAAAGTTTTCCTCCATAAGTTCATTTACAATTTCTCCAAGTTCAGTAGGAACTAAATACTTATTTTGTCTTTCTACATATGTTCTCTCTTCAATAGTTGAAATTGTAGGTGCATATGTACTTGGTCTACCTATTCCTTTTTCTTCTAATGTTTTAACCAAACTTGCCTCTGTAAATCTTGCAGGGGGCTCTGTAAATTTTTGTTTACTATATATCTTATCCTGTTTTAATATATCTCCTACTTCAAGTTCAGGTAAAATATTCTCTGTATTTTCTTCTTCATCTACATCTTCTTTTTTAGTCTTATCTTTATCGTCTTTTCCTTCTGTATATAGTTTCATAAATCCATCAAATTTTACAACAGAACCATTTGCAATAAATATATAATTATCTACTTCAATTTTTACTCTAGTAGTATCATAAATTGCTGTTGCCATTTGACTTGCTAAAAATCTATTTAATATTAATGTATATAACTTTTGTTCATCCTTAGTCAAAGTATCATATACTCCTAATGAATTTAATATATTTGATGGTCTTATTGCCTCATGTGCATCTTGAGCAGACGCTTTTGTTTTAAAATATCTGTTTTCATAATATTTATCTGAATATTTTGAAGTAATATATTCCTTTGCCATTTTTCTTGCATCGTCAGATATTCTAACAGAGTCTGTTCTCATATATGTTATGTGTCCTGCTTCATATAACTTTTGTGCTACCATCATTGTCCTTTTTACATTAAATCCAAGTTTTCTTGAAGCTTCCTGTTGTAAAGATGATGTTGTAAAAGGAGGAGCTGGATTTCTCTTTCTTTCACTTTTTTTAACATCAATAACTTTATATTCTTTACCATCTATATTTTGTATTATTTCTTTTACTTGTTTTTCATTTGAAAGTTCAATTTTAGATTTTTTATCACCATAGAAATTTGCCATAAATCCAGTTTTATCTTTAAATAGTTTAACAGATAAATTCCAATATTCAACTGGTTTAAAATTTCTAATTTCTTTTTCTCTATCAATTATTATTTTAAGTGCCACTGATTGAACACGTCCTGCACTTAATCCTTTTTTTATTTTTTTCCAAAGTATTGGACTAATTTCATATCCAACAATTCTATCTAATATTCTTCTTGCCTGCTGTGCATCAACTAAGTTTAGGTTTATAGCTCTTGCTTTTGATACCGCATTTTTTACTGCAGTTTTTGTTATTTCATTAAACTCAATTCTACATTTGCTCCCATCTTCTATTTCAAGTACATTTTTAATATGCCAAGCTATTGCTTCTCCCTCACGATCAGGGTCGGTTGCAAGATATACTTTTGATGCTTTTTTTGCCTTCGTTTTTATTTCATTTACAATTTTAGCTTTTCCCTTCATTGTTATATATTTAGGTTTAAAGTTATCCTCTATATCAACACCTAATTTACTTTTAGGTAAATCTATTATATGTCCTTGCGATGCAATTACATCATAACTGCTTCCAAGATATTTTTTTATTGTTTTTGCTTTAGAAGGTGATTCCACTATTACTAATTTATCTGACACAATCTCTCTTCCTTTCAAAATATTAATAACTAAATTCATTAATCATCTGTAGATTATACCACAAGAAAAACACTATAGTCAATCTTTGTATATAATATTTAACAAATTAGATAAACATCTAGTTGCAAGATAGGCTTCATCTAAAGTATTTCCACTTGCACCAACTTCTATTAATAATGAATATTTATTTAAATCTTGATTATATATAGAATTTCTAATAATCATAGGTTTGAACAAGCCTGGATATACTTCATCTGCAAGTTGTTGTATTTTAAATGCAAGTCTTAGGTTATCTTCATAATATGGGTTATTTGTAACATCTGTACCTACTCCCATAACTAACATACATTGTGCAACCTCAATTCCATTTATTTTAACAACTGGTCTATAGTCAAGATCATTTGTAGCATCTCTATGCACATCTATAGAAATTCCAGCATGCCCCATGGCAGCTATTGCATTTTTTACTGTTATTCTAGACCTTGCATATGAACTAGTATATGTACCATAATCATGAGGTGTTGTATCATGTACCACTTCAAACCCTTTACTATCCAAATTTTCTTTAAACTTTTTAGCAACTGAAAGCATATTATATGTTGCATCTTGAGAACGTCTAGCTCCTGAATATTCAAATTTATATTTATCACTATTAGCATAACTTTCAGACGTATGAGTGTTATATAACAAAATTTTATCACTTTTTTTTGTAAGAGTAATATTTGACACAGCAAGGGATTTGAAGTCTATGTCTCTTTTTGATGAATAATTAAGTATTTTCATTTTATTTAAATTTATTCTTTGTATATTTTCGCTATTTTCAGTTATTTCTACATTAATATCTTTATTTTTTCCAAATACACTTTGTTCATTTTTATCTTTTACAAGACTATCTAATATTTCTATTTCATCATCCTTATTTTCTGATTTTTTTGCTTCATCAATGGATTTGATTTCGTTAAATAAATAATTTTCCTTATTATATATTCCATACGCATTAAATACATCTGCAAGTTCGACATTATTCCCCTCAGCTTGTCTAAAATTAGAACCAAAATATATTACTTTTGATAAAAAAGGAATATGCTTTGCAAAAAGATATATTCCGAAAATTAAAATAACTAACATAAATAATTTAGATGTATTTAACCCTAGTTTTATATTTTTTTTATCAAAGCCATTAAAATTATTTATAGTTACCTTATTTTCGTTTCTCTTATTCTGTGCTTTTATTTTATCTACTAACCATTTACTATCATTATGCTTTTTTTTAGACAAAAAAACAGCTGTAATTTTCATAAACTTATCACCTTAGTTTAATTGTATTACAACTATTTATTATATATTACTAATATTTTTTAATCTAATAAATTATTCATTTCATTACTATATTTATCTAAAAGAGTAATTGTTTTTTCTTTTAGATCTATAACTTCTTTTTTTATATCTAATAATTTTTCTTTTTCCATCTCTATTAAATGTTCAATTCTGTCTTTTTCTTGCATTGATTCAATTCTTGAATTTTCTATAATTTTTTTAGCTTGATCCTCAGCAGTAATTAGTGCATTTGCTACTTTTTCTTGTTTTGCTATATAATCTGTTTCATATTTTTCTAATTTTCTTTTTAAAATAGTAAGTTCGTTTGCAATTCTGTTTGCATCTGATTTTTCAGCTTGGATTTTACTTTCATATTCTGCTTTCATAGCTTTTATATATTCTTCTACTTCTCTTTTATCGTAACCAAACATTTCGTTACTAAATTTCTTTTCGTTCTCCATTTATTACTACCTCCACAACTGCCCCTCAATGTTTTCTGTATTATATCAAATTTTTACCCGATTTTCAATCTTTTTAATAAAATTTTACTTTATTTAGATATAATTCCACCTGCAATTACCACATCATCAATGTATATAACACAAGACTGACCTGGAGCAATAGCAAACTGAGGTTCATCAAATATAATTTTTATTTTATCACCATATAAATATGCAGTTGCATTTGCCTCTTTAGCCTTATACCTAATTTTTACTTTAACATTAGTCCCTTCTTTTATTATTATATTATCTATTAAAATATTTACATCTTCAATTAGTAAACTTCTACTTAATACACTATTTTTTTCTCCTACAATTATTTTATTTTCATCAGGATTTATATTTACTACATATAACGGCTTTTCATTTTGAATACCAAGACCTTTTCTTTGACCTATTGTATAATGAGTAAATCCAGTATGTTTTCCTCTTACTTTACCATTAATATCAACAATTTTTCCCTCTTTAACTTTAATATTTTCGTCTAAAAATCTGGTATGGTTATTATCTGGTATAAAGCAAATATCTTCACTATCTGGTTTAGATGCAACAAGCAAATTATTTTCTTTTGCAATTTTTCTTACATCATCCTTACTTTCAAATCCTTGCAAAGGAAAAAGTATATGTGGAAGTAATTCTTTATCTATAGGATATAGCACATAACTCTGATCTTTTAAAATGTTATCAGATTTTTTTAGTACAAAACAATTATATTTTTCACTATATTCTGTTTTTGCATAATGACCCGTTGCAATATAATAGCAATCAAGTTTTTTAGCAAGTTCATACATTTTTCCAAATTTTAAAAACCTATTACACATAATACAAGGATTAGGAGTTCTTCCAGATTTATACTCATCAATAAAATTATCAATTACATATTTTTTAAATTCTTCTCTAAAATCATATGTATAGTGTTTTATTCCAAGCTTATGACATACTCTTTTTGCATCATTTATCGTACTTAAACTACAACAAGCTGTTTCATTTTCTACAAAGCTCTCATCCTCAAAAAGTCTCATTGTAATACCAATTACTTCATATCCAGCATTTTTTAATAATATGGCACTTACTGAACTATCTACTCCTCCACTCATTCCAAGTAATACTCTTTTTTTATTTTCCATTTTTTCTCCTCTTTTACAAATTAATACATATATAGTATAACATAATTACAGAACAAAAGCTAGTAAATACATTACTATTTACCAGCTTTTAAAAATCTACTCCTCTATTTTATTTAATATTTCACATATACTATTTATCAAATAATCAACTTCTTCTTTTGTATTGTCTATACCAAAAGTTGTTCTAATTGTACCACCTATATATTCATCTGGTACATTTACAGCTGAAAGCACATGTGATTTTTGTATTGCACCAGCAGTGCATGCAGAGCCTGCTGATACACATATTCCCTTCAAATCCAAATTAAAAAGCATAGCTGCTCCATCAACATTTTTAAATGAAAAATTTGCATTATTTGAAAGTCTGTTTTTAGTATTTCCATTTAACCTTGCATTTGGTATTTTTTTCAAAATATTTGAAATATAATAATCTCTTAAATTTTGAATATATTTATTATTTTCTTCTAAATTTGAATATGCTATTTTCATCGCTTCAGCCATTCCAACTATTGCTGCCACATTTTCGGTTCCAGCCCTTTTATTACTTTCCTGATGTCCGCCATCAATAAATTTGGAAAAGTTTATTCCTTTTTTTACATATAGTGCCCCTATTCCCTTGGGGCCATGAAATTTATGAGCAGATAACGATAATGAGTCTATATTTAATTTGTTTACATCTATATTTATACTACCTACTGCTTGCACAGCATCTGTATGAAATATAACATGATGTTCTTTTGCAATTTTACCTATTTTCTCTATGGGCTCGATAGTTCCTATTTCATTATTTGCAAACATAACAGAAATAAGTATTGTATTTTTATTTATTAACTTTTCAAGTTCGTCTAATTTTACAATTCCACTTTCATCAACATCTACATATGAAATTTTAAATCCTTCTTTTTCAAGAGATCTACAAGTTTCAAGTACAGCAGGATGTTCTATTTTAGATGTAATTATATGATTTCCTTTACTTTTGTATGCTCTCGCTATACCTTTTATTGCAGTATTATCACTTTCACTACCACATGAGGTAAAATATATTTCACTAGGATTTGCACCAATTATATTTGCAATTTCTTCTCTTGCATCTTCAATAGCACATCTTGATTTTTGTCCAAAACTATATATTGATGATGCATTTGCATAATTTTCTTTTAAATATGGTAACATTTTTTTTAATACATTTTCATTTAAGCTTGTTGTTGCTGCATTATCAAAATATTTTATGTTCATTTTTCCCACCTTTTAAACTATTATTAATATGATAAGTATAGCATATTTAATTTTTTTTTACAACAAAGAAAATATTATTTTTATTTTTCATTTTTTTATTTTCTTTTATATTTCCACATTTTTTGCAAATAATACTTTTAGGTGATTAAAATGAGTTCAAATGTAAATATGACAAATCAGGAATACTCTGATTATGTAGATACAAAAGCAAAAAAAAGTCCTATTTTAAAAAATATAATTCTTGCTTTTATAGTTGGAGGGCTTATTTGTATAATAGGTCAAATAATTACAGATATATGTATGCATTATGGGATTGATAAAAAAAGTGCTACAACAATTACAACTATAATATTAATATTTATTGGTGCTTTTTTAACAGCAATTAGAGTGTATCCAAAGCTTGGTAAACATGCAGGTGCAGGTTCTATCATACCTATCACAGGTTTTTCTAACTCAATAGTTGCTCCCGCAATTGAATTTAAACTTGATGATTATATTTTAGGGCTTGGTGCAAATATGTTTAAAATTGCAGGACCAGTATTAGTGTATGGTATTACAACTTCGGCAATTATTGGATTTATATATTGGTTATTAAAATTATTTATAATATAGGAGGAAAAAATGAAAGTCGGAAATCAAACAATAAAATTTAAAAATTCTCCAAAAATATTTGATACTTCATCTATTGTTGGGCCAAAAGAAATGCAAGGGCCTCTTGCAAACGAATTTGACATGCATAGTGACGATATTTTCTTTGGAGAGAAAACTTTTGAAAAAGCTGAATCAAGAATGATGAATAACTGTATTAATAATTTATTTACAAAAACTGGTATGACACCTGAAAAAATAGATTATATTTTCGCTGGCGACCTTCTTAACCAATGTATGGCATCAGGTTTTTGTATTAGAGAATTAGATATACCTTTTTTTGGAGTATATGGTGCATGTTCAACATTCGTAGAATCATTAATACTTGCATCAAGTTTTATAGATTCAGAATATGCAAGTAAGGTAATTGCTGCAACTTCATCACATTTTTGTAGTTCTGAAAGACAATTTAGAATGCCATTAGAGCACGGTAATCAAAAAAGTCCAACTGCACAGTGTACTGTTACTGCTAGTGGATGTGCTTTGGTAGTTCCAAAAGATTACAAAGATACAACAGGTGCTTATGCAACATATGCAACTCCTGGAAAAATTATAGACCTTGGAATAAAAGATGGAATGAATATGGGAGCTGCAATGGCACCTGCAGCTTTTAATACTATAATGACACACTTAGAGGATACTGGTAGGAATGTTGATTATTACGATGCAATTATAACCGGAGACCTAGGAGTTCTTGGCTCAGATATATTGGTAGATTTATTTAAAAAAGAAAATATTGATATATCTTTAATACACAAAGATTGTGGTAAATTAATATATGATGATGCAACTCAAGATACCCATTGTGGTGGAAGTGGTTGTGGCTGTATGGCAAGTGTATTTAGTGGTTATTTTTATAAACTATTAAAACAAGGTAAATTAAATAAAGTTTTAGTTGTTGCAACTGGTGCACTTATGAGTACTCAATCATCTCTTCAAGGAGATTCAATTCCTGGAATTGCTCATGCAATATCAATAGAAAATGAGGTGGTGTAAATGGACATATTTATTGAATATTTAAAAGTATTTATAACAGGTGGAATTATATGTTCTATAGGGCAAATACTAATAGATAAAACAAAACTTACTCCTGCAAGGATTTTAGTTATATTTGTAACATTAGGAACAATACTTACTTCAATTGGAATTTATGGAAAAATAGTTGAATTTGGGGGAGCTGGTGCCACTGTCCCTATATCAGGATTTGGGTATTGCCTTGGAACTGGTGTTATTGAAGAAATAAATAGTGTAGGTTTTCTAGGAATATTTACTGGTGGCGTAAAAGCATGTGCTGCTGGAATTTGTGCTGCTGTTGTTTTTGGTTTCTTATGTGCATTATGTTCAAAACCTAGTATAAAATAATAATGTATTTTTATTTTCTCCTAAATGAGTATTGTATATTTTTATATTTTATGGTATATAATTTATATATAAATATATATAGCATTTATTCATAGGAGGAATTTTTTTGAGAAATGGTAGAATTGAAGAAACAAAAAATAAATTTAGTGTTATTAGTTTTATACGTATAATATCAATACTTGTAATACTAGTTTGCATTGGACTACTTGTATATAGATATATAAATTTAAAGAATTCAGATAAAATACTAGGTGAAATAAACTCAGATATAAAAATTGAAGACAAAAATATTGAAATAAATGGTGTGGCCGCAGCAATGATAGATACTGATGTAAATTCTTTAAAGGAAAAAAATTCTGATACAGTAGCTTACCTAAAAGTAAATGGAACTGATGTAGCATATCCAGTTGTTCAATCAAATGATAATGAATATTATTTAAGGCACTCTTTTGATAAATCATATAGCCAGGCTGGTTGGATTTTCATGGATTATAGAAATGATGCAAAATCTTTAGATAAAAACACAATAATATATGGTCATAATATGTTGAATAACTCAATGTTTAGTACTCTTACAAAAATGACAAAAAGTTCATTTTTTAATGATGAAAATAACTCATATATAAATCTTTCAACTGAAAATAAGTCTACTCTTTGGAAAATATTTTCCGTATATATAACTGATCCTAATACATATTATATGACTATAGGCTTCTCATCAGATAATAGTTATTTAGAATTTCTAAATAATATTAAAGAAAAAAGCATGTATAATTTTAATGAAAATATAGGTGCAAATGATAAAATATTAACACTATCAACATGTACAAATTTAAATACTAAAAGATTAGTCATCCATGCAAAACTTGTATATTCAGAAGATAAATAACAGATGAAAAACATCTGTTATTTTTTTTGTTATAATTTCCAGTATAGTAATTAAAATTTAACAAATAATAATTATGTGATTTAAAAGGAGGAAAAATTTATGGATAATTTAAATCAAATTGAAATTCAAAACATTAGACACATTTGTGGACACACTGCAAGTTTTTGCGACAAAATAAACTACTTTAAAACTCTTACTCAAGATCAAAATATTACAGAAGTTCTAGATAGTATATGCAATACATGTACTACAATAAAATCAGAACTTTCAAATATGTTATAGGAGGTTAAAATTATGAATGAAAAATTAGCAATGGATTCTGTACTTTCATGTACAAACTCAATAATCACACTACTTAATTATTCTATACAACAAGCAAATAACAAAAATTTTAGAGATACACTTATTGAACAGAGAAATACTTTAGAAAATTTACAATGGAAGGTTTATTTAATTGATAAGGAAAAAGGATATTATATTCCAGCTGCTCCTGCAGGTCAGGCAGATATTGAACAAGTAAAACAAGCTATAAGTCAATAATATATGAAACGTTCTATGTAAAAGAAAATTAGTTATACTTTTTGGACACTATAATAATTAAATTTATAGTGTCTTTTTTTACATACTCCCACTCTTAAAAAATATAAAAAAGACTATGATTTTCTAATTATTCATAGTCAATTTAAAGTTAAATATGTATTCGCATATACTTTATCTTAATATTTGTTTTGTTTTTTCTTCTTTTTGTTTTGGTGGAATAGTTTTACTTTCATTATCTGCAATCTTCTTAACATCTTTATCTAAAGTCTTTTTAACATTCTCTTTTGCTTTTAAATTTTCTCTTTGAGGATCAACAGATATTGTACGAGCTAATTCATCATTTTCTCTTTGTTTTATAATAGGATTTAATTGATATTTAATAAAATACTCAATATACATATTTCTAGCCTCTTCACGTTTTTTCTTTTTTCTTGACTTTTGTGAATCAGTAGAACTAACCAAAAAAAATTCTCCATCTTCAAATACAAGTTGTTCTTCTCCATCTGTGAATATTACTCTGTTACTATTATCAGAAATATCAATTTTTTCAATTGCTGCTTCAAAATTTAAAGACTCTTCAATTCTTTTTTTATCTTCTGGCGTAAGAATTTTCTTTTTATCTAAATTATCAATTATTTCTTTTACATTATAATCAATTGGAACATTTTTGTTATCTGATGACATATTTTTTCCTCCTTAATCAAAACATTTTATACACTCTGATACTAAAAAATCTAATCTTTTTATATCTCTTTTTACATATAAATAACCAATCAAAGCTTCAAAGCCAGTTGATTTTTTATATTCTATAACATCAACATTTTTAGATACACTGTGAATACTTGTATTTCTTCCTCTTTTATACACATCAATTTCTTCTTCAGATAATATATCCATTATTTTATCTATTGTTGATGATTGACCTTTTGCACTTACGTATTTTATAGAATCTCTATGTAATAAACCTGTTTTTCTATTGTTTTGCGCTGCAAGATATGATCTTATATACACATTATATACTGCATCTCCAATAAAAGCTAAAGTTTGCATTGATACAGTTTGTAAATCAATTTTATCTATAAATTCATCCATTTTCTTTTTTCCTTTATACACCATAATTATATATTATTTACAAATATTTTTCAACATATTAAAAAAAATATTAATAATATATTGAAAAAAGTTTTTATTTAGTGATATAATTTAATGTATATATAATGTCTTGTCCGGAGGTGATAATCGTGGAAGAAAATCAAAAAAAATCAAGTGGCAAAGCTACTGCGTCATTAATATTAGGAATAATTAGCCTTGTAGCATGGCTTTTACCATTAATTGGCTACCCAGTATCTATTGTTGGATTATGCCTTGGAATTTCCAATGTAAAAAAAGAAAAAGATACTTTTTCAAAAGTTGGGATTATTTTATCAGCTATCGGACTTGGAATTACAGCTATAAACTCAATAGCTGGAGTAATAATTGCATTAAAGCAATTATAATTTATATTTTTTGAAAGGATGATATTTATGGAAGAAACTAAGGAAACTACAAAAAAAACTACTACTACAAAAAAAGCTGCGCCAAAATCTGCAGCAAAAAAAACAACTGCTAAGAAGACAACTACTAAAGCAAAAGCTACAAGTACCACTTCTAGCAAAAGTGAAAAAATTAATGTAGCTGCAACACCAAAAAAAGAAAGTAAAACAACTAAAGAATCTACTAATGTAACTCAAGAAATTGATGCATTCGCTGCTATTTCTCTTATTCTTGGATTTGCAAGTATGATAACTTGGTTATACCCTCTTCTTGGTGTAGCTGTTGCAATACCAGGTCTATCAATTGGTATAGTTACTCATGAAACAAAAAGAAGTAATTATTCACTTATTGGAATTGTAATGAGTTTAGTTGGTATTATTTTATCAATAATTAAAGCTTTTTCAGCATAAAAAAGATGGAGTTTTCTCCATCTTTTTTAATACATTCCCATTTCAGGTGAATGACCACTACAATTACAATTTTTTTCTTCTTTTTTATCAGCAACTAATGTTTCTGTAGTTATAACCATAGAAGCAATTGATGCTGCATTTTGAAGTGCACTTCTTGTAACCTTTGTTGGATCAACAATTCCATTTTTCTTCATGTCAACATATTCATCATGTAAAGCATCATATCCTATTCCTTTATCAGATGACATTACTTTTTCAACTATTACTGCTCCTTCAACTCCAGCGTTATATGCTATTTGCCTTATAGGTGCTTCTAAAGCTTTTACAATCATACTTACACCTAACTTTTCATCTGTATCTTTAATACTCTCTTCTAATTTTTTAACTTCTGGTAGAATATTTATATATGCTGTTCCACCACCAGAAACAATACCTTCTTCAACTGCGGCTTTAGTAGCAGCAAGAGCATCTTCAATTCTTAATTTTTTCTCTTTCATTTCAGTTTCTGTTGCTGCACCTACAGCAATAACTGCTACACCACCTACAAGTTTAGCAAGTCTTTCTTCTAATTTTTCTCTGTCAAAATCAGAAGTTGAATTTGCAATTTGTGCACGTAATTCAGAGACTCTTAGATCAAGTCTATCTTTATCTGAATATCCATCAATTATAATAGTATTTTCTTTTTCAACTTTTACTTGCTTTGCTCTACCTAACTTGTCAATAGTTGTATTTTGAAGTTCAAGTCCAAGTTCAGAAGAAATAACTTCACCACCTGTAAGAGCAGCTATATCTTGTAGCATTTCTTTTCTTCTATCTCCAAATCCAGGGGCTTTTACTGCAACACATGTAAATGTTCCTCTTAATTTATTTACAACAAGTGTTGTTAATGCTTCACCTTCAACATCATCTGCAATTATTAATAACTTTTTACCTTGTTCAGCTATTTTTTCAAGAATTGGTAATATTTCTTGTATAGATGATATCTTCTTATCGGTTATTAATATATATGGTTCATCAAGTACGGCTTCCATTTTATCTGTATCAGTTACCATATATGAAGATAAATATCCTCTATCAAATTGCATTCCTTCTACTACTTCAAGTTCAGTATCCATAGTTTTTGATTCTTCAATTGTAATAACTCCCTCTTTACTTACTTTTTCCATAGCTTCAGAAATTAATTCACCAATTTTTTCATCATTTGCAGATATACTTGCAACTCTTGCTATATCTTCTTTTCCACTTACAGGAGTTGATATTTTTCTGATTTCGCTAGTTGCCAAATCAACAGCTTCTTTAATTCCTCTTTTTACAATAACAGGATTTGCACCAGCTAAAACATTCTTAAGTCCTTCTTTTATCATAGCTTGTGCAAGTACTGTTGCTGTTGTAGTACCATCACCTGCAACATCATTAGTCTTAGTAGCTACTTCCTTTACAAGCTCTGCTCCCATATTTTCAAAAGCATTTTCTAGTTCTATTTCCTTTGCAATAGATACTCCATCATTTGTTATTAAAGGTGCTCCAAAAGACTTTCCTAAAACAACATTTCTTCCTTTTGGTCCAAGTGTAACCTTTACAGCATCAGCTAAAGTATCAACACCTCTTTCTAAAGCTTCTTTTGCTTCTCTACCAAATAACAATTCTTTTGCCATTAAAAATTCCCCCTTATTCCTCAACAGCTAATATATCACTTTGTTTGTATATTGTATATTCTTCATCGTTATATTTAATTTGTGTACCTGCATATTTAGAACATACAACTCTATCTCCTACTTTAACATTCATTGTAACTTGTTTGCCGTCAACAACACCCCCAGGTCCAACTGCTACAACCTCTGCAATTTCAGATTTTTCTTTTGCAGAACTAGGTAAAACAATTCCTGCTTTCGTAACCTCTTCTGCTTCTACAGCCTTTACTATCACTCTATCCTCTAATGGTCTTAACAAAACAAACACCTCCTATATATACATATATATTCAAAAAATATATTTTTAGCACTCTCTTATCTTAAGTGCTAAATCATTATATCACAATTTATATTTACTTTCAATATATTTTTTAATAAAAATAAGAAAAAAACATTGGTGCAAAAAATTACACCAATGTTTATAACTTAACATTCTTTTATACTTTCATTTCATTCCTTTCAAATGCTTCAGTTATCTCCTGAACTGATATTATGCCTTTCTTCATAAGAAGATTTACAATGATATCAAGTTTATCCTTATTCTTGGTAAGGAATTTCTTTGTATCATCATAGACCTTTTTCATGATTTCACTTATTCTATCATTTACTTTATCAACCGCTGCTGGACTCATATTATGTCCATTTGAGTTATAATCATAAAGACTGATATTAGTATAGATATCATTATCCATACCCATTTCAATTATCATACTCCGTATAATTGATGTAGCATTTTCCAGATCTGAAGAAGCACCAAAGTCCCAATCTTTAGAAACAAACTCCTGTGATACACGACCTGCTAAGCTCATAGAAGCTTTTTCCATAACTGCTTTTCTTGTAACAGGAGCAAAACAATCATTTGGCTCAGATATTGTCACACCAAGATAATCAGATGTTGGAATGATAGATACAATTTTTAAATCATCCCTTAAATTATACTTTGACATCAACTTGTATAAAGCATGCCCTGCTTCATGATATGCTGTTGATAACTTATCTTTACGTTTCATGCTTTTAAACATGTCATAATTTGTTTTGAAAACTTTATCAACATCAACACGCTTAACAGCTTTTCTTCTTGCAAGTTTTGCCATAGCAGAAGCTCTATCTACAAGATCAATAGTTAGATCAGGGTTATTACCATAATAATTCATTGCTTTTGCAGTTATTATAGCATAATTTAGTACATCATCATCCATGGATACCTTATGATAATCCGTAATGGATTTTACCCTTAATGCCACCATATCTTTGACTTCTGAAAGTTTTGGTTCTTTTACTGATATTTTTTCAAATCTTCGTTTGAAAGCTGGATCAACAGCAAAATACCTTTCATATTCAATATTTGTTGTTGAACCAATGAACACAACATCATCACGAGCCAAAATAGGTTTTAGAGAACCACTTAAATCAGGTCCACTGTTTTCTCCACTACCGGCACCAAGTATTTGATGAATTTCATCGATAAATATTATAATATTACTTGTTGTCTTTAAAAATTGAATGAGTTGCTGGATCTTAAGTTCAAACTCTCCCCTGTACTTTGTACCAGCGACCATGCCAGTCAAGTTTAATGACACAACTTTATAGTTTTTAAACTCTCTTGGGCATTTTCCATTTACAATTTGAATGGTAATTGCTTCAACAATTGCCGTTTTACCGACACCTGCATCACCAACCAAGATAGCATTTCTCTTTGTCTTTTTAGAAAAGATATTCCAGACCTGCTTAATTTCTTTGTCACGACCAAGGATCTGACATTCCTCACCCTTAAAGTACTGCTCATTTAATATTTCACAACAGCTCTTAAGAGTTTCTGGAATAGAAACGGTATTATTTTTATTAAGTTTATAAATAGTTGCGTTCATAGCTAACATATTTACAAGCTCCGAAATATCAAATTCAAATTTTTCTAAAAGACGCTTAAAACTGCAATCCTCTAAAGTTAAAATTGAATAAAGAAGATTTTCTTCATCGATAAAATCCTGCCCATTTGAAAGGCATCTTTGATATGCATCCTCAAATGCATTTTCAAGATTTGAAGAATATGGAATATTTTCATATCTTACATTATCTTGTATAAATGCTGATTTATCAACAAAATAAATTATCTGTTTTTGAATTTGTGTATCAACACTTTCAGAATTAGATAAGTTTTTTTCATCTTCCTCAACTTCATTTTGAGTTTCTTCTGTGTCGATTTCTTCTTCGGCAGGATATTTTTTACCAGTTACATGCTCATAAAGTTCATCATTTCCGATGGTTTCATATATCATTTTTTCACAATCAATTTCACGTCCTGATTCAAAAAATAATCTTTGCAAGCAACTTGACCTATCCATAAGGATTGAGAGCCCCATATGAACTGTACAAATTTCATCACTTCTGAAGTCTTCAGACAAATATATAGCCCGCTCAAATGCCTGATTTAATTTTCCTGACATATTATACATTTTACTCATAATAATGCCTCCTTATTTAAATTTAAATATCATAATGATACAACTTTATAGTTCTTAAACTACCTTGGACATTTTCCATTTACAATTTGATTAGTAATTGCTTCAACAATTGCCGTTTTACCAACACCTGCATCACCAGCCAAGATAGCATTTCTCTTTGTCTTTTTAGAAAAGATATTCCAGACCTGCTTAATTTCTTTGTCACGACCAAGGATCTGACATTCCTCACCCTTAAAGTACTGCTCATTTAATATTTCACAACAGCTCTTAAGAGTTTCTGGAATAGAAACGGTATTATTTTTATTAAGTTTATAAATAGTTGCGTTCATAGCTAACATATTTACAAGCTCCGAAATATCAAATTCAAATTTTTCTAAAAGACGCTTAAAACTGCAATCCTCTAAAGTTAAAATTGAATAAAGAAGATTTTCTTCATCGATAAAATCCTGCCCATTTGAAAGGCATCTTTGATATGCATCCTCAAATGCATTTTCAAGATTTGAAGAATATGGAATATTTTCATATCTTACATTATCTTGTATAAATGCTGATTTATCAACAAAATAAATTATCTGTTTTTGAATTTGTGTATCAACACTTTCAGAATTAGATAAGTTTTTTTCATCTTCCTCAACTTCATTTTGAGTTTCTTCTGTGTCGATTTCTTCTTCGGCAGGATATTTTTTACCAGTTACATGCTCATAAAGTTCATCATTTCCGATGGTTTCATATATCATTTTTTCACAATCAATTTCACGTCCTGATTCAAAAAATAATCTTTGCAAGCAACTTGACCTATCCATAAGGATTGAGAGCCCCATATGAACTGTACAAATTTCATCACTTCTGAAGTCTTCAGACAAATATATAGCCCGCTCAAATGCCTGATTTAATTTTCCTGACATATTATACATTTTACTCATAATAATGCCTCCTTATTAATTACTTAAATTTAGTTAAATTTAAATATCATTTTGTACAAAATAGTTGAACAAACATATGATATTTATGTAAATATCATACACTTTTTTTTATCAAATGTCAAGAAAAAGATAATACAATTGCTGTATTATCTTTAAATTAATTAGAAATATTTGATAAATCAACCTTACCAAATTGATCTGATTTTGTAATGTTAATATCTGAAAAAAGGTAATCTTGATTTAGCGAAACCTCTTTTAACTTACTAAGCTCTAGCATTCCAAGGAAAGCAGTTGCAACTTCTATATTACTACAGCTATCAGGGTTAAATACATTATTAAATACCATATTATCATTTTGATCCAAATAATTTACTATTTGTTTTACTTTATCTTGAACTGTAATTTTTTCATAAATTGCAAGTTTTTCTATTTCCTTTGCTTTACGGTTGATTTTATTTGCATTTCTGGTTAGTATACTCGTATATATATTAAATATCTGATCTTTTTTAAAATTATCACCAGTATATTTTACTTTACTTTTAAATTTTATCTTTTCAAATGGTTTAGAAAATGATCCAAAATTATTAGAATACATCTCACTTATTGTACCAGATATTTCTTTATATTTTTTGTACTGAATAATTCTATTTATCATTTCCTCTTCTGTAATATGTTCTTCATCATCCTCTTCTGGCTCTAATTCTGGAAGTAATTTTCTTGCCTTTATATCAAGAAGCGTTGAGGCCATTACTATAAAAGAACTGGCTATATCAATATTTTTTTCAGTCATATCATGTAAATATTCTATATATTTATCTGTAAGCTCACTCAAAGAAATATCAAATATATTCATTTTATTTTTAGTTATAAGGAAAAGTAATAAATCTAAAGGTCCCTCAAAATTCTTTATAACCAAATTATATTTTTCTGTATCATTATTTAAAACTTTTTGCATTATATTCTCCTATTTTTCACATTCATATGCTAAATCTAAAGCTATTCTTATCATTTTATCAAGTCCTATTTCTCTCTCATTAGATGATATTTGCTCACCTGTAATAGGGTTGTCTGATACTGTATATATTGCAATTGCATTTTTTCCACTTACTTTAGCATTTGCATAAAGAGCCAAAGTTTCCATCTCTACACCTATAACATCTTTTTTTGAACGTTCTATCAAACTTTCTCTAGATGAATAAAAAACATCAGATGTAAATACTTCACCATATTTTAGATTTAAATTATTTTTTCTATCAATTTCTAGTAATTTTTCCAATAATACATCAGAGCACTCTGGAAAAATTGTATCTTCAATCCCACAAGATATTAAATAATTAGAATCGCTATCTATTGTTTTTGCAACAATTATATCTCTTACATTTACTTCATTTGTAATTTTACTAGCCTCATTATTTGCAAGTGAACCAGCACTTCCTATTCTAATTATGTTTTCTACTCCATATCCTTCAAAAAGTTCTTTTGAATATATTCCCATAGAAGGAACTCCCATTCCACTTCCTTGAACAGATATTTTTAATCCTTTATACTCACCTGTAAATCCAAACATATTTCTTACTCTATTATAGCAGTGTACATTTTCCAAGTAAGTATCTGCTATATATTTAGCTCTTAATGGATCACCAGGCATTAACACTGTGCTCGCTATTTCACCAAATTTTGCTTCATTATGAACTGTTGGAACATCTATCTTCATTACAAATCCTCCTCATACAATTTTAATCCTCTCCTATATAAATATTGTTTTATTTTTATAGGGTCCATATTTTTACATTTTGTAGAAAGTAATTTCTCAGTTATTTTTTTTTCGTAATCTGTATCATATAGAAATGATATTTTCTCTTCAATTATATCTTTTTTTATTCCCTTTTGCAATAGTTTTTGTTTTATTTCAAAAATAGAATAATTTAGAAGTCTTGTACATTGCCTAATATATGACTGGGCATAATCATTATCATCAAGATAGCCTATATTCAAAAGATAGGATATAACCTTATCAATTATATCTTGGTTATATCCTAATCTATTTAATTTCTGTTTTACTTCATATATTGTTTTTTTGGAAATTCCTATGTATTTTATAGCTTTTTGCTTTGCTTCTTCAAAATTCATTATTCTTCTCCATCTTCATCCTTTTTACCATCAACTTCTTTTCCCATGCTATTTTCAAATGCTAAATTAAAGTTTGATTTTACTTTAGCTTCTATTTCATTCATAATTTCAGGATTATCTTTTAAGAATTGTTTTGCATTTTCTCTTCCTTGTCCAATTTTTTGACCGTTATATGCATACCAAGCACCACTTTTATCTACTATATTTAAATCTGCTGCTGTATCCAAAACACATCCTTCATTAGATATTCCTTCTCCATAAATTATATCAAATTCTGCTTCTCTAAATGGAGGTGCTACTTTATTTTTAACAACTTTTACTTTTGTTCTATTTCCTTTAAATTCTCCATTTTGTTTTATAGCTTCTTGCTTTCTTACTTCAAGTCTTACAGAAGAATAAAATTTCAAAGCTCTACCACCTGGAGTCGTTTCTGGGTTTCCAAACATAATACCAACTTTTTCACGTAATTGGTTTATAAATATTGCAACTGTCTTTGATTTATTAAGCACACCTGTAAGTTTTCTTAAAGCTTGTGACATAAGTCTAGCTTGAAGACCTACATGTGAATCTCCCATTTCGCCATCAATTTCGGCTTTTGGAACAAGTGCCGCAACAGAGTCAATTGTTACTATATCTACTGCTCCACTTCTAATAAGTTGTTCTGTAATTTCAAGTGCTTGTTCACCTGTATCAGGTTGGGCAACAATTAAATTATCTACATCTACACCCAAATTTCTGGCATAAACAGGATCTAAAGCATGTTCAGCATCAATAAATGCAGCAATTCCTCCCTGTTTTTGGGCTTCTGCAATTGCATGAAGCGCAACTGTTGTTTTACCTGAAGATTCAGGTCCATATATTTCAATAACTCTTCCTCTAGGAAAACCTCCTACACCTAAAGCAATGTCTAAACTTAATGCACCACTTGGAATTACATCAACATTTACATTACTTAATTCACCTAATTTCATAACAGAACCTTTTCCAAAGTTCTTTTCTATTTGAGCCATTGCTATGTCTAATGCTTTTTTTCTTTCTTCTGATATCATATTTCTTCCTCCTATAATACATAAACTACAATTATAAACGTTTGTTCGTAACTGAATTATATCATTAGGTTACAACTTTGTCAATATATAATTTTAATTTTTATAATATTTCTTCTGTTTCTACATTTGCTAATAATTGTTCTATTTTAGGTTTTATTATGCTAATTCCTTCTTCTGGTACAGCAAAATAACTTCCTTGAACATATTTTGCTCCAAGTTTTTTTACTACATATAATTTTTCTTTTGTATCTATACCACCAACTACAATCTTTGTGTTTGATGAAATAGAGTAAGTTATTAAATCAGATAAAAATCTTTGTTTTTCGATATCATTTTCTATATCTTTTATTAAAGACTCATCTGGTATAATAAAGTCTGGCTTTAATATATTTAAATCTTCAATTTTTAGTGAGCCTATTCCAAAATTATTTAATGCTACACTTCCTCTATTTTTATGAATTGTCTCTATTGTTTCTTGAATAAATGCAACATCTTTTTTCTCATAATTAATAAATTTGATTACAATTTTTTGTTTTGCCATATTATCATAAAGTCTTGGTTTGTTTATATATTTTGAATAACTATTTAAATCAGAAATAATAAATATGCAATTAGCTTCCTTATTTGAAATACTTTCAAATTTTTCCATTCTATCTATAAGCAATACTTGTTGAACTTTATCATAAAGCTCCATATCCCTTGCATGATGAAAAAGTTCTAACATATTAACTTTTTTAGATGATTTTATTTTAGTAGTTACCTCATATCCAAAAACATTCTTTTTAGAAATATCAATAATTGGTTGATACATTGATATTATATCTTTTCTAAGAATAATATTTTCAATTATTCTATCCATTTCTACAACACTTATTTCATCACTTTGCACAGTAGATGCTATAGACTGACTATTTTCAGTATTAGTTTCATTTTTCTGTTCTTCACCTATATTATCACTTTTATTGTAAGTAAAAAATGTATTTATAAACTCTAAGTATTTAGCTTTTACCAGTTTATATTTATTATATACGTCGACATTTTTTGCTCTTGCGTCTGCATCCTTTACCTCTAACAACAAGTAAAATAATTCTTTATTATTATTTAGTTCTGATGCTAAAAATTTCATATTATCATACGTTATTTCGCCTTCATTTAAGAACCTATCATGATATTTTATTAAAGTTAAAATTATTTTCTTTTCTTCTTCTGTAAAATAAAATCTATCTAATATTCCAGCTGCAAGTTCAACTGATTTATCATCGTGACCTGCGAAACTATCTGTTCCATCTTCATTAATTTTTTTTACATATGGCTTTCCAATATCATGAAATAACATAGTCCATTTTAATAATTTAAGTTGCCAATCTCCTAATGGAATTTGTTGTGAAGTTCCAACGGTTTCAATAGTGTGTAATATATGCTTAAAAACTCCATATTTATGATATTCAGAATTTTGTTGACAATTAATTACATTCTCACCAAATTCATTTTTTTCATAAAATTCAGGAAAGTGCTTTAAAAAGATCTTGTCCTGACTTATCTTAGTCAAAATAAAACATACATTATCTTCTAGTAATATATTTGTATATATATTTGTAAGTTGTTGCACATCATTATCATACATATATAATTGAGATATCATTTTTTTTATTCTTGCTGTTTCCTTTATATCCATTAAATCCTGCGCAATATTATCTGTATTTGTGAATTCAAATTCATCCATTGTATCAATCCTCTCTTATAAATACCTTTTTATTATTCACTATAATAATACAATAAATACAATCTTTTTTCAATAGTTTATTTCGTGATTTTTTAGTTATAAATATTTGCATAATTTAAGTTTTTTTACATAATGTATATTTGTCAATGATGTTAAACAAAATGATATAAAAATAAAATTCAACCA
>ERZ772889.194-NODE-194-length-74202-cov-14.501639_pt1 | contig 74202 bp, 66 predicted proteins | sample MGYA00512127_ERZ772889 | MGnify/ENA primary metagenome ERZ772889 (study PRJEB29015, sample SAMEA2737689) | human gut metagenome | biome: human gut; feature: human-associated habitat; material: faeces | place: China | collected 2012 ...
CGGAAGGGATAAACGCTGAAGGCATCTAAGCGTGAAGCCCCCCTCAAGATGAGATGTCCCATTCGAAAGAAGTAAACCCCCTTGAAGACGACGAGGTAGATAGGGCAGGGGTGGAAGTGCAGTAATGCACGGAGCTGACTGTTACTAATAGGGTGAGGGCTTGACCAAGAAATGAGAAAGGCGGTTGCAAAGCGGCTGCCGGACTCACGCAGAGGTAAAATGATTCCATTAGGATGTAACATGTATGTAGTTTTGAAGGTACAGTAAATGAGACGGTAACCATTTGGTTATCGTTTTTTTATTTGCTGAAACTATACTGCTGTGTTATCATGTTTATATAAAAAATATCTGTTTAGGAAGGAAGGGCATATGGGAAATCCTAATATTCCAGTAGGTATCTCTGATTTTAAAGAGATACGTGAGAATAATAACTATTATATTGATAAAAGCGGTTTCATATCTGAACTCCTAACCGATGGTGCAGCGAAAGTAACATTGATTACCAGACCGAGACGATTTGGGAAAACATTGGGCATGAGCATGCTCTACTATTTCTTTAATGTTCGAAATGAGAGTCAGAAATTATTTGAAGGGCTTGAAATTTCAAGAAATCACGAGCTTTGTGAAAAATGGTTGAATAAGTGGCCTACTATTTTTTTGACATTTAAAGATATAGATGGACTTGATTTTGCAAGTGCGTATGACCAGCTGGTATTTACCATCTCTGATTTGTATCAGAAATACAGTTTTTTGCTGGAAAGCGAAGCAATTGATGAAGAAGATCGTAAACGCTTTAAACTTCTGAAATCTGGTGAGGGAAGCAAAATTTTGGTTATCAGATCTCTTAGTCTGCTTATGCGTCTGCTCGAGAATTATTACCATAAGCAGATGATTTTGCTTATAGATGAATATGACGTTCCTATAGCAAAAGCCAGCAGCAAAGGATATTACCAGCAAATGCTGGAAATTATCAGAGGTATGATGAGTACTGCATTAAAAGATAATACTTCATTGAAATTTGCTGTTATCACAGGCTGTCTGCAGATTGCAAAAGAGAGCATTTTTACAGGGACAAATAACTTTGTTACAGATACGATTGCAAATACCGGATTCAATGAATATTTCGGATTTACCCAGCAGGAGGTCAACAAAATCCTGGAAGATACAGGGACAGTGCAGTATGCAAAGCAGATGAAGGAATGGTACGATGGATATCATATGGGAGAAATTGATGTGTACTGCCCGTGGGATGTTATGAATTATTTGCGGGAACTTCAGAGAAATCCCAAAGCGCAGCCAGTCAGTTATTGGAAAAATACCAGTGACAACGCAATTATCCGCTCTTTCATCGATTTTGCAGGCAATAGCATTACGGACAAAATGGAAACATTGCTTTCTGGTGGATATATTCTTCAGGATATTGATGAGAACCTGACTTATGATTATTTGCATTCATCCGAAAGTAATCTTTGGAGTATTCTTTACATGACTGGTTATCTGACAGAAGCGCGGATTTCAGAAGGGAAAACTGCATTTTCACCGGATACCAAAGCATTAAAGATACCAAATGCGGAAATAAGAGAAATTTTTGAAACTACGGTAATGAAATGGTTTGCTGACAGTGTGAAAAAATGGAATCGAACAGCGATTTTTCAGGCTCTCTGGAATCAAAAACCAGAAATTATAACCAGAGAAATGAATCTATTGCTGTGGAATACCATCAGTTATCATGATTATAAAGAAGACTTCTATCATGCGTTTCTCACAGGCATTTTTATGGGAGCTGGTGAACAGATTGAATCGAACAAAGAGCATGGATTGGGAAGACCAGATCTTGTGATTATTGATAAAGCCAATGGAAAGGTAGCGATTTTCGAAGTAAAATATTCGCAAAGCATGAAACAGTTAAATAAAGATTGTGATAAAGCACTGGCGCAGATGAAAGAGAGAAAGTATGCAGAGGATTATAAGGACAGGTATAAAGATATCTTTTGTTATGGAATCTCATTTTATAAAAAGGAATGTCTGGTGAAAATGCTGGAGTCTTAGAACCTGTTTAAACACGCTCTGGAAAAGGTGAGGAAGCATTCCCTCACCTTTTTCCAAGTTCCCAGAAAGCCACAGCACTTGCGGCAGCTACATTCAGGGAATCCACTTCATGGGACATGGGGATTTTTACGGTGTAATCGCAGCTGGTGATGGTTGCATCCACCAGTCCGTCTCCTTCAGCTCCAAGGATAATCGCCAGTTTTTCTTCGGCTTGAAGGGCTGGGGCGTCAATGCTGATGGAATCGTTCCGAAGAGCCATTGCTACAGTTTTAAATCCGAGAGAGCGAAGCTGCTCCATTCCAGCTTCCGGCCAGGACACTTTTTTATGAAAATAAGTCCATGGAATCTGAAAAACAGTACCCATACTTACCCGGGTGGCTCTGCGGTAAAGAGGATCACAACAGCCTGGGGTGAGAAGAACCGCATCCATATGAAGCGCGGCAGCTGAACGAAAAATGGCTCCGATATTGGTTGGGTTCACTACATTTTCCAGAATGGCGATACGGCGGGCATTTTTGCAGATATCTTCCACAGAGGGAAGGTCCCGGCGAGTCATGGCACAAAGCATTCCACGGGTAAGTGCAAAGCCTGTAAGCTTTACAAGTACCTCATAATCTGCTGTATAAACCGGAATTCCCGGGAACTTTTGTAACAATTCTTTTCCTTCTTTTTCCAGATCCTTGTGTTGAACTAAAAAAGAAACCGGCTGATATCCGGCATTGGCCGCGCGTTGGATTACCTTTGGGCTTTCTGCGATAAAAAGTCCTGGTTTGGGCTCATAGAATCGTAGAAGCTGCACCTCCGGGATTCTGGCGTAAACATCCAGCTCCGGGGCAGTGAAATCTGTTATCTCAATTCGGTTACTCATTTCGTTTTCTCCTGTTTTTCAAGTGCTTTTTAAATGCTACTTGTTTGATAAAGCATTTTATTATCAGCATTATTATAAGGGAAAGACAGGTAAATTGCGATTCTTTTTTTAGCATATTTCTGCAATCGACACGCCTCGCTTGGCGGTATATTTTGTCAAACACGCTCTAGCCCGGGAAAGGAAACGATATGAGAAAAATTAGAATTTTAGGGACTGCTGTTATTACTCGCCAATTGATGGGGAAAAGGATGTCACGTTTAAAATCATCCAGAATGATCAGGCAGTTGAAACTCTTGACAGCCTTATGACGACACAGCAGTTCCGGTAATTTATGATGGAACATCAGAGAGTGAGAAAAAGTTCACATTGCGAACCAGCTTATCAGTTCGCGCAGCGGCTCATGCGCAGACGATAACTATTTCCGGAATACTGGATTATCTGCGAATAAAAAGGTAATTTCCTATTGAAGTAATAGGAATTAGAAGGTATAATCTTCTGTAGAGTGATTTTGCATTTGCAGAATCACAGAGCAGGAGGAATGAAGATGAGAATATCCACTAAGGGTAGATATGCAATAAAGTTAATGCTTGATCTGGCTACCAATGACAATGGAGAGCCGATCCGGCTGAAAGATGTAGCACGTAGACAGGAAATTTCCGAGAAATATCTGGAGCAGATCATTTCCGTGCTGAACAAGGCCGGATATGTGAAGAGTGTCAGAGGACCACAGGGCGGCTATTTACTGCAACGCAGACCAGAGGAGTACACCGTGGGCATGATCCTCAGACTTACCGAGGGCTGCCTGTCACCGGTAGACTGTGTAGCACCGGATGGAGCCGGCTGTGAGAAAGGGGATGCTTGTGTTACCCGTATTCTCTGGAAGAAGATTGATGATGCCATCAATGAGGTGGTAGATAATATTACACTGGGAGATCTTCTGGACTGGCAGGCTGCAAGTGCAGATGATTATGTGATCTAAAGGTTACTGTGCACTGGTAGCATTCCGCGAGGTGTTTTTTGTGAACAAAGTTCACAGAAAACCCGAGAGTTGCGGCGCGAAATCATGCAAAGCATGATTTCTGTGCATCGCGAAGCGTGTTACTGTGAACGGAGTGAACAGTAACAACTAATCGCTTACTCCTGCTGCTATTTTTATAGCTGCATATGATAAAAATCATCTCGCTTCCGGTTTGGGCTGAGCAGGGACTTCTGCGTCAGTGCACTTGGAATTCTGCGCCTGGAAGGTGATAGTCACTTTGAATAAATCCCCATCCAGGTAAAGCTGGAATTTGCCGCCCTGGAGCTCAGTAAGACTTTTGGCGATGCTAAGTCCAAGCCCGCTTCCCTCGGTGCCACGGGCTACGTCACCGCGGACGAAACGCTCGGTAAGTTCCTCAGCAGCGAAATTTAACGGCTGGGCGGAAATATTTTTCAGGGTGAAAACCACCTGACCGTGGGCGTTCATTACTTCCGCGTAAACCCGGGTGTCTTCCATGGCATATTTTGTTACATTTCCGAAAATATTTTCCAATACACGCCACAGTCGCTGGCCATCTGCATAGATTACAGAAGGTTCATCTGGAAAATGTACCATCATGGTAAGATGGTGTTCTTCGAAACGCTCCTCGAACTCTCCGATTACCTGATGGAGCATTTCTACGAAATCAAGATTATTCATGTTCAGTGTCAGATTTCCGGTGCTGGCCTTGGAGGCTTCTACAACATCCTCTGTGAGTACCTTCAGCCGGGCTGCCTTGGTTTCCAGAATATCCAGATATTCCAGAACCTTAGGATCTGTAAAATTCTCACGCTTCAGAAGATCAATGTAGCTGATAATGGAAGTCAGCGGGGTCTTCAGATCGTGGGAAACGTTGGTGATCAGCTCGGTTTTCATCCGCTCATTTTTTAAACTGTTTTCTACAGCTGCGTCAAGCCCGCTTCCAATGTTATTAATATATTCTGCAATATGTTTATCATCTCCCCAAAGCCGTTCCAGAGGAATTTTGTATTGCAGGTTTCCATTGGAAATTTCTCTCAGTCCTTTTATGATCTGTTCTCTGCTGCAGGCTTTTGTAATGACATATAGCAGTATCAAAAGATCAGCCAGACAGCTGAAGAAAAAGAACAGCTGCATGCTGCCAAGTAAGGGACCGCAGATTATATATTTGATGAAAAGAAAGCAAAGAAAAGCGAAGGTTGCTTTCAGTCTGGCAGCAGTGTTTCTGGAGTAGAGATCAGCAAGGGCGTGAAGCTTGTGACTGGCTGAATGAATCAGTCTGGAGGTCAGGACAAGAAGACGGCGCAGGATGCTGTTTTTCCAGAGCTGCTTTGCCTTGATCCGCCGTACCAGGCTAAGGTAGCCAATCTGGAACCAGAATAAAGTGTAAAGCCCCAGAATCATAAGCGTCAGCAACAGACTCACATCAAGGAGTGATGTGGCACGCAGTCTGTCAGTCTGATAGTCTGCAAAGGACAGGCATTGTAAAAGGAGTACCAGGACAGGAAACCATGCAAGCAGAATCAGTCCTGCAGAAAGCTCGGTTGGCCAGCGGTCAAAAAAGCAAAGGTGCAGCTTTTGGTCACTGTTTTTTCTTCCGGCAATTGCTGTTAGCCATACAAACGCAGCCAGGAAAAGAAAGCTGCACAGCAGGAAGAAAAGAAATACCGGCTTCTGATAGCTGGAATAGTTTTCAAAAAATGTTTTGTCGGCAAAAAAGGTATCGGAAACAGGAAATGTCTGATCCACATAGGCTGCAAAGATGAAATTGCTGTTTACTGCTGGCAGCAGGGAGTTTGCCACCTCCTTCCAGGAGTCGCAGGTAACATTGTTTCCGGGGAAAGTATTGTATTTCCTGAGCCCTGCCAGGTTGCTGGTAAATCCATCTGGTTGATATTGGATAAGAACATAGGAAATACCATTTATAGATTTTAAAAGATCTGTCAGTTTTGTGCAATAATCGATGGTGCCCCCCATATTGTCAGCTGTAGGATTTTCTATGGCTGAATCAGCGTGTGTTACACTGCGTTCCAAGGTATAGCCCAGCTGGGCTTCCAGCTCGCTGTCATTGGAAATAACCTGTCCGTTATCCTCGTTAATGTAAATGTAACTCATGTTGGAGTGACCCTGGGAATAATTTTTCAGAATCTGCTCCTGCTGGATATAAAAGTCAGTTCTGGAAAGAAGGCTGTAAAGAGATTCGAAAGCCTCATTTATGCGGTCGTTCCATTTGGCATTGGAATTTAGAACATCCAGAATGCTGTCTGCGCCTTGGGGCGGATAAGCCTCTGTTGGTTCATAATATCCATCATAGAGGGAGATGGAATCATAGAGCACTTTGCCGTCCCCGGATGTGATCTGAATGCCGGAAAGATCATCCATTACACCAGATTGCATGTCGTTTTTGATGTCTTCGATAAGCTGTTTGAGATTTTCATCGTAGGATGCTATTTCAGTTGCAGAGTCACTGAATCCGTAATACTCCATATCCACAGAAAAATTCAGTTCTCCGCTGTCAATTTTTTTCAAAAAATCATCAACATAGTAATAGTGCCGGGAAAGTGATTCGTCGGCAGAGAAAGAAGCCTGGTGGCAGATCACAATGGGATTTCCACTGGAGGTATCAAAATCCTGCGCCCATTTTTCCAGGTCTGAAACTGAATAGGCCAGACCGGAGGTGTTTTGAAAAGAGATTTCTTCATCGTTGGCAATTTCATTAAGATCAACTACTTGGGATGCAGATGCCTGATTTAAAGAAGCGTGAGCTTCAGATGAGACATTTTTGTCAGATGACTGGGAAACTTCATTTTGGGCAAGGCCTTTCCAGGATACGTTAGTATAGGGAAATGTACCAGAAATTCCGTGCATCACGTCAAAGGCTGCGTCGTAGAGGGTATTGGCAAATGCCGTGGAATCCAGATAATCTTTCCCGGAATCAGAAAGCCTCAGACCATGTGCCAAAGAGGTAATTAAAAATAAACCTGAGAAGATTACAGCTCCCAGAAAAATATATTGCAATAGGAGCAAAAGCCCTTTGATACCAGGGCTGCGGTGCCATTTTTTCTTTTCCATATGATTAATCCCTTTCTTGATAATGTGCTGCTTATCGTATTGGTAACGCCATTTGGCATATCCAATAGCGAATCTTTCAAATACTTTTAATCAAAGCTTTTCAATTTTATACCCAAGTCCCCAGACAACTTTTAAATACCTGGGCTCCTTGGGATTGATCTCAATCTTTTCCCGGATATGCCGGATATGCACGGCAATTGTGTTATCTGCCGCAATTGCTTCTTCATTCCAGATATTTTCATAAATTTGATTGATGGAAAATACCCGGCCCTGATTCTTTATGAGAAGAAGCAGAATATTATATTCAATTGGCGTAAGCTTCAGGGCTTCGCCATCCACCTGAACTTCTTTCTGATCGTCATTCACCGTCAGCCCGCCGGTTGTATAAATATGCTGACTTTCACAGGAAACCGCTGCACCCAGCTGGGTATATCTTCGAAGCTGGGAACGAACCCTGGCAATCAGCTCTAAAGGACTAAAAGGCTTGGTTACGTAATCGTCAGCTCCAACATTCAATCCAAGAATTTTATCTGCATCCTCGGACTTTGCTGAAAGAATAATAATAGGAAGAGAATGTTCCTCCCTGATTTTCAAAGTTGCCCTGATGCCATCCAGCTTCGGCATCATTACGTCGATGATCAACAGATCTACCTCATTTTTCTGTAAAACCAAAAGTGCCTGTTGTCCATCGTAAGCCTTTAGAATCTGGTGACCTTCCTGTTCCAGATAAATGCTGATGGCTTCTACAATATCTTTATCATCATCACATACAAGAATTGTTGCCATTTTCTTTTTCACCTCCCCTGTAATATATAAGGTATCAGACAAAATTTAAGATGAAAGGGGTAAAATCTTAAGATATTCTTATGAAAATATTGTACGTAAGCTTATGGATATACTGCACCGTATAAAAACGTACTTGTCCGATAAATATGAGTGTAAAAGAAAGCCACGCTAAATGCAACAATATTGTCGGCTTTTGTCAGCTTTTAGCTGCTCCACTCTTTTTTGAAAGTGAGCAATAGGGTCATCATACTGTTTTTCCAATTCATCCAGTCAGTCAATAGATTCTATTGTTTTCTGGCGGGAGCATTTCTTAGCTTTATTGTAATATGTGTCATTTTGCCTAAAAAAAAACAGAAAAACTTTCGCGAGTTGACCTGTTGCGTATTGAAAAGGAATAGCTTATAATATTTTTAATAGTTTTAATCGTTGGATTTACATTCAGAAATGGAAAAGGACGCGTATGAGACAGGAGAAGAGAACTGAGACAATTACATACATAGTAGATGAGTCATATCGAATTCAGTATATGAGTAAAGCACTGATGAAACAGTTTTCGGATTTTGAGCCCGGAGAGATCTGTTATGAGAAGTTTCGGGGAAGAGAGAAGCCCTGTCGTAATTGCCCGTTGGCACATCCGAACCGGAAGACAGATTTATTCTATAATGAAGATCAAGGGAAATGGCTGAAAATCAATGCTGGAGAGGTCGAGTGGCCGGGAGCAAGGAACTGTCATGTGATTTTGGCAAAGGATATTTACGAGGAAGATATGGATAATCTTTGCCGTTTTGTAAATATGAAGAAGGAGATTCTGGAACGGAGAAACCCGGGCAAGACGGAGAAGAATAAGCTTACAGGTTTATTTGCCAGAATTCCTTTTTTTACACAGACAGAAACCTTTCTCAGAATAAATGAAGCTGCGGCAGGGAAATATTGTCTGGTAGCCATTGATATTGAACATTTTAAGCTTTTTAACGAATGGTATGGTCAGGTGGCAGGAGACAAGCTCCTGAGAGAAATCGGGGCGCATCTTAATAAAATGCGTCAGGAATTTGGCGGGATTGCCGGATATATGGGTGGGGATGACTTTGTAATTGTTCTTCCAAATGATGAAAAAGTTCTCGAAAATCTGAAATGCCGTATTACCGGATTTGTGCGTGCATACGGTGGACATACCGGATTCCTTCCTGCTTTTGGTTTTTATGTAATTGATGATATCAGTCTCAGTGCTTCACAGATGTATGACCGGGCAATTCTTGCGCAGGAGACAGTAAAGGGAAATTATGCTGTACGCTGTGCTTATTACAGCTCAGATATGAAGACACGCCTGGAGAATAATCATGTGCTCCTTGCTGAAGTGCAGGCCGGTCTGGAAAGAGATGAGTTTATCTACTATCTTCAGCCGAAATGTAATCTGAACACAGGTAAGATCGTCGGACTGGAATCTCTGGTGCGCTGGAAGCATCCTGAGAAGGGAATTGTGGCACCTGGATATTTTATTCCGGTTATGGAGAGTAACGGACTGATCACAGAACTGGACATGAAGGTGTGGGAGCAGGTTTGCCAGACGCTGCAGGACTGGATAAAAAGCGGACACAAGGTAATTCCTATTTCTGTCAATGTATCCAGTGTGGATATTTATGCAATTGATGTAGTAGAGCATTTTAAAAATCTGGTTCGCAAATATGGGCTTCCGCCGGAATATGTAGAGCTGGAGATTACAGAAAGTGCTTATGTAGAAGAATATAAGGTGATTACCGGTGTGGCAGAGGCACTGCGAAATGCAGGCTTTACCGTTCTGATGGATGATTTTGGAAGCGGATATTCTTCTTTGAATATGCTGAAGGATGTAAATGTAGACGTTCTGAAGATTGACATGAAGTTCCTGAAAATGGATGAGAATACCATGGACAAGGGAATGGGAATTCTTGAGGCTGTTACCAGAATGGCAAATATTATGGGACTTCGCATGATCGCAGAGGGAGTTGAGACGGAAGACCAGATCAACTATCTGCTGAATATGGGCTGTATTTATGGTCAGGGCTATTTCTTCTACAAGCCTCTTCCAGTCGAAGAAATAAAAATACTTCTCAATGACGAGAATAATGTGGATTACCGGGGGATTCAGGCACGAAAAATTGAGCATGTGCGTTTCAAGGATCTGTTTCAGTCTGAGCTGGCAAGTGACAGCATACTGAATAATATTCTTGGGCCAATTGCCATTTATGATGTATATTGTGACAATGTGGAATTGCTGCAGGTAAATGATAAATACTGTCTGCTGGTTGGACAGGATCCTGTGGATCTGGCAGAGAATGTTCAGGTCATGGAGGCAATACACCCGGAAGACAGGAAAAAAATGCAGAATATTTTCCAGCGGTCTTTCCAGAGACTGGCTGAAGGTGCAGAGGGAACTGTGCGCCGCAGAAGAGAAGACGGTCAGTATATATGGATAAATATCAAAGCATTTTTCCTGAGAGAACAGGATGGACATAAGATGTTTTATGGAGCTGTCCGGGACGTATCCGAAGAAATGAATCAGTTCCAGAAATTGATGATTTATCAAAACAAGGGAAATTAATGTAAATGCAAGGGCGCGTTGTCCTTGCATTTTAAATTGGTTTGTGGCATAATCTGTGATAATAACTTAACAAGCTGGAAACATAGCCGATTAGGCTTTTGTCCGGTTTCATTTCAAGATGACAGGTGAGAAAATGTCTGGTTTTACGAAAGAAATTATTATCAGGACTTTGTTTGAACTGCTTAATGAGAAACCTCTTGCGAAAATTACAGTGAAGGATATTGTGGAGCGCTGCGGTGTGAACCGGAATACTTTCTATTATCATTTCCGCGATATTTCTGATGTTGTGGAATCAGCTCTTCTTCGGGAAGTAGACAACGCTTTTGAACATCCGGTGGAAGTGGATTCTATGCTGGAATGCCTTGAGGTACTGGTGAAGCTGATCGGAGAGAACAAGAAGGCCATGCTCCATATTTACTGTTCCGTGCAGAGAGAAACGTTTACCAGTGCACTGGATAAAATGTGCCAGTATGTTATAAAGCAGTATATCGTACATAATTTTAAAGAAGAAATTATGGAAAAAGAAGATATGAAGGTGCTCATGCATTTTTATAAATGTGTAATGATCGGAGTGATTCTGGACTGGATGGATCACAGGATGTCTTATGATCTGACTGAATATGCAGAGAAACTGCGTGAACTCTATGAAAATACTTTTGAGAAAACATTGGAAAAGGCGGCAGGAACCAAACCTGCTTATCTGAAAATCGTATAGGGAATTTGTAAATCTGCTTTTTTCCTCGGAGAATGGAAATGCGGTAAGCTTTTAGGCAAATATGGGATTGTGTCTGAATTTCAGACACAGTCCTTTTTTTGTCCGTTCCTTTTTGAAATTTATCTTACTATAATAAATTTATGAAAAGCAGAAAGGAGAATCAGAATGAATTCGTCAGGAACTTTGAAAATAGCACGAAATGGATATATAGTGATAGCAGTTGTTTTCTGTGCTTTGGGAATTTTTTTGATGGCTGTTCCGGAAAAAGCCGTGAAAATAATTTGTGTTCTTGCAGGAATTCTGTTTATTGCAGATGGAATTATAAAAATAATCGGATATTTTTCCAGAGATTTTTACTGTCTGGCTTTTCAATTTGACCTTGGCTTTGGAATTCTCATGATTGCAGTTGGAATTCTGATTCTGGTGAGAAGGGAAGCCATACTAAGACTGATTTTCGTGATTTTCGGTCTTGTGATTCTGACCGATGCATTGCTTCGGATCCAAATGTCAGTGGAAGCGAAAAAATTCGGTTTGAAGCTCTGGTGGGCAGTTTTGCTTATTGCAGTAGCAACCGGAATATTTGGAATGCTTCTTCTTGTTGATCCGGCAGGAGGTGCAAAGCTGACTGTGATTTTTACAGGCGTGGCATTTCTGCTGGAGGGAATACTGAAGCTTTGCGTGGTAGTATACACTGTGAAAATCCGTGAGAATGAAAATGTAGTCTGGGAAGATGAATTCAGAGAAATTTAAAGGAGGAGCATTATGAAACTGATTGATAAAGCAAAACAGGCCGCTATGGAAGGTGCTGTAACAAAAGCATTAGAATATCTGGAAAAGGATCCGGAGACAAACATTCCGAAGCTGATGGAGCTGGTAGATAAATTCACTCCGCAGGACTGGTATAAAGGTCAGAGAGATGCCATTCGTAATGCAATCCAGGACACAGACAGCAACTGGTATAAGCTGATCATGAACCTGTATCAGCTGGATCCAGGTGTTCGAAAAGTATTTTTCCAGAACTTTATTGTAAATGCCAGCTTAAAGGGAAGTGCAAGACAGGAAGAGGTTGCTGCACAGAACAATTGCAATGTTCCGTGGGCAATCCTTCTGGATCCTACAAGTGCCTGTAATCTGCATTGCACAGGATGCTGGGCAGCAGAGTATGGTCACAAGCTGAACCTGGATCTGGAGACCATTGACTCCATTATCAGACAGGGTAAAGAGCTTGGTGTTTACATGTATATTTATACCGGTGGTGAACCTACTGTACGTAAGAAGGATCTTATTAAACTTTGTGAGATGCATCCGGATTGTGAGTTCCTTTCCTTCTCAAACGGGACACTTTTCGATGAGGAATTCTGTGATGAAATCTTAAGAGTAAAGAACTTCGTTCCGGCATTCAGTCTGGAAGGTTCCGAGGAAGCCAACGACGGACGCCGTGGAGAGGGAATCTATCAGAAGGTTATGCATGCAATGAAACTGTTGAAGGACAGAGGTCTTCCATTTGGAGTTTCCACCTGCTATACAGGCATGAACGTAGACAGTGTAAGCAGTGAGGAATATTTTGACAAGCTGATTGACTGTGGTGCATTATTTGCATGGTTCTTCCATTACATGCCAGTTGGAAATGATGCTTCACCGGAGCTTCTTCTTACACCGGACCAGCGAGAAGAAATGTATCATGCAATTCGTAAATTCAGAAGCACAAAAGCAATCTTTACGCTGGATTTCCAGAATGATGCTGAATTTGTACATGGATGTATTGCAGGTGGAAGACATTATCTGCATATTAATGCAAATGGTGATGTGGAGCCTTGTGTATTCATCCATTATTCAAACTGCAATATCAAAGATACTTCTCTTCTGGACGCACTGAAGAGCCCGATTTTCCAGGCTTATCATGATAACCAGCCTTTCAACGAGAACATGCTTCGTCCATGTCCAATGCTGGAGAATCCGGAGATCCTGCGTAAATTAGTTGCAGAGACCGGCGCGAAATCCACTGATCTTCAGTCACCGGAGAGTGCAGAGCATCTTTGCGGCAAATGTGATAAATATGCAGCCTGCTGGAAAGAGAGAGCAGATCAGCTGTGGGATGAGAGACAGAAGGAAAAGGCAGAAAAAGCCAGATGCTGATAGTTTGCTGCAGGAATATGCAGAAAGAATGATTTCATAATAAAGTCTGAGTATAGTATGTCGCTTGAAACGGCATCTGTACTCAGACTTTTTTGTGCATGAGGAGAAAAAAACAGAGGACTAATAATTGTATGCACCCTCATAAGCATTGCAGCGCTCCTTGCGCTTCGACTGATTTTCGCAGCTGCTGCACCTGTCGCAGAATTCCTGTTCATAGCAGGTGGAACAGACGCAGCCCTTGCAGGCGTTGCGGTCGTAGGCGGAGGTACAGGTGTAAGGAAGTTTATTATCGGTAGTCTTTTCTGACATTTGAATCACGCTCCTTTTTAATGTGATTATAGTGCGAAAAAATATGTGGTTCAATGGGAAAAATCCGAAAAAAGTGAGGCAGATTTTTGGGCACTTTTTCAGGGAAGAAGATTAACAAAATTGACGTGGGTACAGTTTTCTGCTATCATAAATTTGTTCTTTGATATTAGGCGAAATGAAAGTCAGTTACATTGCGTTTGTGGCGATTCCCAGGGGTTGTCCGCATTCGTGCTATAAATGATTCATGATTTTACTTATACAGATATGATTCATGGATGACATTTAGGACTTTTGTGCGAAATAATAGAAAATGAGGTAAAAATAAAATGTGGATAGCAAATGGCTGGAAAGAATACGAAGTAATTGATACTTCCTGCGGCGAGAAACTGGAGAGATGGGGGAAATATCTCCTTGTCCGTCCGGATCCGCAGGTAATCTGGGATACACCGAAGACAGAGCCAGGATGGCGCAAGATGAACGCACACTATCACCGCAGCTCCAAGGGAGGCGGTGAATGGGAGTTCTTTGATCTGCCCCAGCAGTGGGATCTTCATTACAAGAATCTTACGTTCCATCTGAAACCATTCAGCTTCAAGCACACCGGTCTTTTCCCGGAGCAGGCAGCAAACTGGGACTGGTTTGGAGACAAGATCCGCAAGGCTGGCAGACCGATCAAGGTTCTGAATCTGTTTGCTTATACAGGTGGTGCAACTCTTGCGGCGGCAGCCGCAGGTGCATCCGTTACACACGTAGATGCCTCTAAGGGAATGGTTACCTGGGCGAAAGAGAATGCGGCAGCAAGTGGTCTTGCTGATGCACCAATCCGCTGGCTGGTAGATGACTGCGTGAAGTTTGTAGAGCGTGAAATCCGCCGGGGGAATCACTATGACGCAATTATCATGGATCCTCCGTCCTATGGAAGAGGACCAAAAGGCGAGATCTGGAAAATTGAGGATGCCATTCATCCCCTGGTGAAGCTTTGCACAAAGATTCTCAGCGATGATCCCCTGTTTTTCCTGATCAATTCCTACACCACCGGACTTGCTCCGGCTGTACTTACTTATATGCTGGCAACAGAGATGAAAAAGTATAAGGGACATGTAGATTCCCAGGAAATTGGTCTTCCGGTGAAGTCAAATGGGCTGGTATTGCCATGCGGTGCTTCTGGAAGATGGGAAGCAGTTTAAGGGGGATTTTATATAAAATAGAGCCAAACACTTGACAACCGACAATTTAGCATACTAAAATGGAAAAGATATACGAGGAGGATACACCAAACAGGCAATTGCCGAAGGAGGAATTTATGAAAAAATATACCGAAATGAATCATGAAGAGCTTCTGGCACTGAAAAAAGAGCTGGACAAAGAATTTGAAGAGATCAAGGCACAGGGACTTGCCCTTGACATGTCAAGAGGAAAGCCAAGCAATGCACAGCTGGAACTTTCTATGGAAATGATGGACGTTCTGAAGGGCGATTCAGATCTGAAATGCGAGACTGGAGTAGATTGCCGTAACTACGGTGTGATCGACGGTATTCCGGAAGCCAAGCGTCTTCTTGGAGAAATGTCTGAGGTAGATCCGGAACACATTATCATATATGGAAACTCAAGCCTGAACGTTATGTTCGACAGTATCGCACGTTCCATGACTCAGGGTGTAATGGGAAATACTCCATGGTGCAAACTTGACAAGGTGAAATTCCTCTGTCCGGTACCAGGTTATGACCGTCACTTCAAGATCACCGAATTTTTCGGAATCGAGATGATCAATGTTCCGATGACTCCACAGGGACCGGATATGGACATGGTAGAGAAACTGGTAAGTGAAGATGCAGCGATCAAAGGAATCTGGTGTGTTCCGAAATACTCCAACCCACAGGGTTACACTTACTCCAAAGAAACCGTAGAGCGTTTTGCAAGACTGAAACCGGCAGCACCTGACTTCCGTATTTACTGGGATAATGCATACAGCATCCATCATCTCTATGATGATAATCAGGATTTCCTGGTTGAGATTCTTGGTGAGTGTGCAAAAGCTGGCAACCCTGATCTTGTTTATAAATTTACATCCACTTCCAAGGTAAGCTTCCCAGGATCTGGAATCGCTGCCGTTGCAGCTTCCAAGGCAAACCTGGATGATTTCCGCAAATATATGCAGGTTCAGACCATCGGTCATGATAAACTGAACCAGCTCCGTCACGTAAGATTCTTTAAGGATCTTGACGGACTTCACGCCCACATGAGAAAACACGCAGATATCCTCCGTCCGAAATTCGAGCTGGTTCTGGATACGCTTGACAAAGAACTTTCCGGGCTTGGAATCGGTGAGTGGACAAAGCCACACGGCGGATATTTCATCTCTTTTGATTCCCTGGATGGCTGTGCAAAGGCAATTGTAGCCAGAGCAAAAGAGGCTGGTGTTGTCCTTACTGGCGCAGGTGCTACTTATCCATACGGCAAGGATCCGAAAGATTCCAACATCCGTATTGCACCATCCTTCCCTACACTTGAGGATCTTGGCAAAGCAGCACAGGTATTCGTACTTTGTGTGAAACTTGTCAGTGTAGAAAAACTTCTCGGCTAAAAGCGTGTTGCTGTGAACGGTAACCTTTCCGTAAAAGGTGAGCCGCTATTTTCAAACAGGCTCTGAAATCGGAAATTTGCGCATAGAATGTAACCATGCCAGATCAGGAAAAGTACCTGATCTGGCATATAAAAAGAGGCAGAGTAATCTACTGTTATCTGTGAACAGTAATCATCTGCTTTTTATTGTCTTTACCCGTCTGCATTTGGAAGATAGAAATAAATGCCGACTATGGAGTTTATTTCCTACATAAGGTTAAACAGAAGATGTGGTCGTGTAAAGGCAATAAGAATTCATCATAAGCAGGGAGGAATTTATGGCAAAAAATAAGGAAAAAGCAGGCGCAGGAAGAACGATTGTTATTTTACTTGTGGTTTTGCTGCTGCTTCTTACAGCAGGAGCCTATGGATATGGCGTGTACTACTTTTCCAGTCATTTTCTTCCAGGATCTATGGTAAATGGCTTTAATTGTTCCTATATGGCTTCAGAAGATACCGAGGACCTTCTGAACCAGCGTGTAGGCGCTTATGTTCTTGCTGTGGAGACCATGAAAAACGGTCAGGAAGCAATTTCTGCCCAGGATGTGGGGCTTTCCTATGTGTCTACTGGAATTGTGAAGCAGTTGATCAAAGATCAGGACCGTTTTACCTGGTTTCTTGCTTTTAACCAGGATAAGAATTATGATATTTCAGAATCCCTCAGCTATAATGTGGAGCTCATGGGGCAGGCTGTTGATAATCTGAAATGCATGCAGCCAGAGAATGTAGTCCAGCCTGTGGATGCCCAGATCCAGGATACCGGAGATACTTTTGAAATCATTCCGGAAGTAATGGGAAATGCTCTGGATCGCACTAAGACGGAGGAAGTGATTTCCGCAGCCATGCTCCGGGGAAAAACTTCTGTAAATCTGGAGAACGAGAGCTGCTACCGGAAGCCTTCGGTATACAGCACAGATGAACAGCTGAAAGCCAATTGTGAAAAAATGAACCAGCTTGTCAAGGTGATCATAACTTATGACTTTGCTGATCGTACTGAGACTGTGGACCGTACCTTGATCAAGAACTGGTTCGGTTATGATGAGGATGGCAATGTGATACTGGATGAAAATCTGGTGCGGCAGTATGTGGCAGACCTTGGGCTGAAATATGATACTATGGGACAGACCAGGACATTTCTGACTTACGATAATCGCCAGGTGGAAATTAAAGGCGGCGATTACGGCTGGGTGATCGATCAGGACGAAGAAGTAAAAGCGCTGATCGCTGCTATCGAAAGCGGTGTTACCCAGGTTCGTGAGCCTGTTTATCTGTATTCAGGCTATAGTCGCGGAACCAATGATATTGGTTCCACCTACGTGGAGATAGATCTGACAAACCAGCGTCTTGTTTTTTACCAGAAGGGAACTCCGATCGTGGACACACCTATTGTAAGCGGAAATCCGGATATTGAAGGCTGTGGCACTCCTACAGGCTGTTATGCACTGGATGCCAAGGAATCTCCGGCTGTGCTTACAGGAGAGGATTATGAGGCAAATGTGACCTATTGGATGCCTTTTGCAGGAAATGTGGGAATTCACGACGCTTCCTGGCGGTCTGAGTTTGGAGGAAATCTTTATCTGTGGGAAGGCTCCCATGGATGTGTAAATGTTCCATATGACAAGGCGGCCGAGATTTATGCAAATATTGAGGTTGGCATGCCGGTGGTTGTGTATGAGTAACTATTCAGTAGAGAATATTCCGCGAGGTGTTTTGGGAAAACTAGAGTCTGTTTGAAAAATCATTTCCGCAATCTGCACGCCCCACGGAAATTCAGCGCGAAATCATGCGAATGCATGATTCCTGTGCATGGCAAAGCGTGTAACTGTGAAGGAACTGAACAGTTACGTTTACGAACAAAAAAGGAGATATAAGATTATGAAGATAGTAGTTTTGGCTGGAGGAACCAGTACGGAGAGAGAGATTTCCATTGTATCCGGTACCGGAATCTGCGGTGCACTGCGCCAGAAAGGTCATGAGGCAATACTTGTAGATATTTTCTGTGGAGTTGAGAATGTAGACTGGGAGAATCCTTTCCCGGCTGAATATGATGTGGAAAAAGCAGCAGAGTATATGAGCAGCTTCAATCCGCAGATCAAGGAGATGGAGAAAAAACGCAGAAGCTTTTTCGGACCAAATGTTCTGGAACTTTGTGAAAAATGTGACATTGTGTTCCTTGGACTTCACGGCGCAAATGGTGAGGATGGAAAGGTGCAGGCTACCTTTGACCTGCTGGGAATCCGTTACACAGGAACCGGTTATCTCAGCAGTGCCATGGCTATGGATAAGCGTATCACCAAGGAAGTTTTCCTGATGAACCATGTTCCTACCCCAGGCGGATTTACCATGACAAGAGACAATCTGGAGAAAGACATTGCTAAGCATGGACTGGAATTCCCGGTAGTTGTAAAAACAAGCTGCGGCGGTTCCAGCGTAGGTGTTTATATTGTAAATGATCAGAAAGAATACGAAGAGGCTCTTACAGATGCATGCCAGTATGGCGCGGATATTGTTGTGGAGGAGTATATCAAAGGCCGTGAATTTTCTGTTGCAGTTGTGGATGACAAGGCGTATCCGATCATCGAGATTGCTCCGATCCAGGGATTCTATGACTACAAGAACAAATATCAGGCTGGCTCTACTGTAGAGACCTGCCCGGCTGAGATTTCTCCGGAGCTCACAGCAAAAATGCAGGAGAATGCAGTGAAGGCAGCAAAAGCACTGGGACTTACTGGCTACAGCCGTCTGGATTTCATGATGAAAGAGAACGGAGATATGTACTGTCTGGAAGCAAATACCCTTCCGGGAATGACTCCTACCAGTCTGATTCCTCAGGAGGCGAAGGTACTGGGAATGGATTATCCGACGCTTTGCGAGGAACTGATCCGGATTTCTTTAAAGAAGTACGAATAATATACCGAATGTTTATATTAAATATAAAAAGGATTAAATAAAATGAAAAATCTTACCCTGGAAAACCTGACCAAGGTCTGCGGCGGTGTTTATTCCGGACCGTCTGACAAGCTGGAGCAGGAGGTTTCCTCTATTACAACAGACAGCCGGAAAGCAGAAGCCGGAACCTTATTTGTTCCCATCGTAGGCGAACGTGTAGATGCCCATAAATTTATTCCCCAGGTGATGGAGGCAGGTGCGCTTGCTACCTTATCTGAGAGAATCCTGGAGAATGCTGATTTCCCATATATCAAGGTAGAATCTTCCCTTCAGGCTGTAAAGGACATTGCAGAATTTTACCTGCAGCAGCTTCAGATTCCGGTTGTTGGAATTACCGGAAGTGTGGGAAAAACAAGTACAAAAGAGGTAATTGCCTCTGTCCTGAAAGAGAAATACCGTACCCTGAAAACACAGGGAAACTTTAACAATGAGTTAGGTCTTCCACTCACCGTATTCCGCCTTCGTGACGAGGATGAGATCGCAGTTCTGGAAATGGGAATCAGCGATTTTGGTGAGATGACCCGACTTGCAAAGATTGCAAGACCCGATACCTGTGTGATCACGAATATTGGCACCTGCCATCTGGAGAACCTGGGTGACAGAGACGGTGTGTTGAAAGCGAAAACCGAAATTTTTAAATATCTGAAAAAAGATGGACATATTGTATTAAACGGTGACGATGATAAGCTTTGCACTGTGAAAGAATATGAAGGAATTAAGCCTGTATTCTTCGGTATGGAGTCAGATAAGGATATTTATGCGGATGAGATCGTGAGCAGAGGGTTGAAAGGCATGACCTGCCGCATTCACGTAGGTGAGGAGTCTTTCACAACGGACATCCCAATGCCTGGCCGTCATATGGTATACAATGCCCTGGCAGCAACTGCAGTTGGTCGTATTTACGGACTGACGCTGGAGCAGATCCGTCATGGAATTGAGACTCTGGAAGCTATCAGCGGCAGATTCCACATGATCGAGACAGACCGTTTCCTTATCGTAGACGATTGTTATAATGCCAACCCAATGTCCATGAAAGCATCACTGGATGTGCTGAAAGATGGTGCTGGCAGAAGAGTGGCAATCTTAGGCGACATGGGAGAGCTTGGAGAGAATGAAGTTCAGCTTCACGCAGAGGTAGGCGAGCATGCAGCCCAGTGTGGAATTGACGTTTGCATCTGCACCGGCCCTCTTTCCGCAAACATTGCGAAGATGGCGAGAAAGAACCCGGAGCTTATCGTTATAGAAGAACCGGACCGTGACAGCCTTTTGTCCCATCTGTCTGATTATGTGCAGACCGGTGATACCATTTTGGTAAAGGCGTCTCACTTTATGCAATTTGAGAAAGTGGTAGCTGCATTGCAGGAAATGTAGGGAAGATAATGTATTGCCCTTTAAGCAGACTCTGTAGATATAATCAGAATCTGTTTAAGGGGCATTTACATTTATTTCCGCGATATATTTGACTTATAGCGCGAAAAATCAATGCTATTCCGCAATATATCATACTTATTCCGCAATAAATCAAAAACTAATTGATATATTGCGGAAAGTCTTTATATAAGTGATCATAAAATAGGAAAATATGCAGAGAAACCACAGGATAAGCGGGATTCACCGAGAATTTGACGAACGATTTATGTTTCATACAGAACAGGACAGCGGTATAATGTTCGTAAAAGGTTACTGTTTATTGGCAATGTTCCGCCAGGTATTTTTTGAAATCAGGTTCATACAAAAAAAAGAGAACTGCGGTGCAAAGATATTGAACAGTTTCCCAATTTGAAAGAAAGCATGGGAGGACATTATGCTGGAGAAAATTATGGATCTGCAGATATTGCTCTACAGTATGGCGGCCCTTGGGACCCTTGGAGCAATTGGAATGCTGACGACAAACCTCACCTACAGAAGAATGCTGAAAAGTACCGGAAGCAAAAACACAGGCACGAAAAACACCCAAGGAGCAGGCAGCAGTCAGCGGATCAGCCTGAAGGAAAAATGGCTGAGACTTTGGAAAACACGGGACAGGCTTCTTCACAGAATGAATCGGCTGGTGTGGTATCCGGCACTTTTGTCCACTGTGATTCTTGGCTGTGCCATCTATTTTTCCAAGACGTTAAGGATAGAAGAGGGACTTCCTCTGACTTATCTGTATGTGGGCGCCACTGTACCGGTGGTGTTATTGCTCTTACGTCAGGCGTTGGATTTTTCTTACAAAGAAGAGCTGGTGATGGATACGTTGGCAGATTATGTGGAGCAGATGAGAAGCTGGACAGAAGAGATTCCAGCCGCGAAAAAAGCGGACCCTGTTTTACAGGAAGAAATCGTGGATAAGATTACCAGTAGCATCAAGCAGACAGCTGCTTCCGGAAGTCATTTCAGTAAGATGCTGACTCCTGAGGAAGAGAAGATTATGAGGGAAATTATCCGGGAATTTATGGCTTGACAATTACAGAATGGTAGATGAGGGCGCAAGCACTATCAGCCTTGCGCTCTTGTATTTTGGGGATTATTGTTTTCCCCATTTACAGCAACACGCTGCGCAAACTTAATTCTCAGGGGTTCTGTGAACTTTGTTCACAAAAAACACCTCGCAGAACATCACCAGTGAATAATAACAGGATAGTAACACTTATTGTACATTTTATAGTTTGGGATTGCATTTTCCCGGAGAAAACGGTATTTTATAAAACAGATGAGGAAACGCACGACTATATAAGTGAGCACAGAAGAAAGCGAGGAGCACATTATGAAAATTGTAATTCTGGAAGCAGACAGCCTGGGACAGGATATGGTATTTACTCCATTTGAGGCACTGGGCGAAGTAGTAATATATCGAAGTACAACAGCAGATGAAATGGAAGAAAAGACAAAAGACGCAGATGTGATCGTGGCCAACAAGGTTCCAATCTGCGAGTCTACCATTGGAAAAGCACAGAACCTGAAGCTGGTCTGCCTGACCGCAACAGGCTTTAACAACCTGGATGGAGACTATCTGAAAAAGAGGGGAATTGCAGCTTACAATGTTGCCGGATACTCTACAAACGGAGTGGCACAGCATACCTTCGCTCTTCTTTTCTATATTCTGGAAAAACTGAATTATTACGACAATTACGTAAAATCCGGAGAATATGCAAGAGGAACCTGTTTCTCCCATTTCGGACAGAATTTCTTCGAGCTGGATGGAAAAACCTGGGGAATTATCGGTCTTGGCGCAATTGGAAACAGGGTGGCGCAGATTGCCAAGGCATTTGGCTGCCATATTATCTGCTATTCCGCTTCCGGGAAGAAATACAATACAGAATATGAACAGGTAAGCCTGGATGAGCTTCTTTCCCGCTCTGATATTCTTTCCGTCCATGCACCGCTGAACGGGTACACGGAGAATCTGATGACACTGGAAAAATTCCGCAAGATGAAGAAATCCGCTATTTTCCTGAATCTTGCGCGAGGCGCCATTGTAAATGAGCCAGATTTGTATACAGCTCTTACCGAAGGCTCCATTGCAGGTGCAGGCCTTGATGTTCTTTGCAAAGAGCCAATGAATCCGGAGAATCCGCTTCTTAAGATCCAGGACAGCAATAAACTGATCATTACTCCGCATATTGCATGGGCTGCGAAAGAGACCAGATTCCGCGTAGTGGATGAAGTGGTGAAAAACATTCAGCGGTTCCAACGTGACGACAGGACAAACAGGGTATATTAAAGTTTCGGGCCAGGGATAGATTAGAGTGTGTTGTGGACATGCTCTAATCTATTATTGAAGATAAGAAACAGTTTCGTTATAATTAAAGAAAAAGTGTTTGAGAATGTCTGATACAGAAGGGAGACTACATGGCAAAGAAATACTATGCAGTAAGAACAGGCAGAAAAACAGGTGTATTTATGACCTGGGCAGAGTGTCAGAAACAGGTCACGGGATTTTCGGGAGCAGAATTTAAGAGCTTTCCCACTATGGAAGAGGCACAGGCATTTGCCGGTGTGAATGCAGAGGGCATCCCGGATACACTTCCCAGGGCAGAAAAACCTGCGTCAGACCAGGTGATTGCCTACGTAGATGGCAGTTACCGCTCTGACACCGGCGAATTTTCCTACGGAATGGTCATCCTGAAGGATGGAGAAGAGCACACATTCTGCGAAAAAATGACAGACAAAGAGCTGGCACTGATGCATAATGTAGCAGGAGAAATCAAAGGCTCCGAAGCGGCAATGCAGTATGCTGTGGATCATAATATTCCGGAAATCACCATTTACCATGATTATGAAGGCATTGCCAAATGGTGCACCGGTGCCTGGAAAGCTACCAAACCCGGAACAATTGCGTATCAGGCCTTTTACCGGGAAGCCGTGAAGAAAGTAAAAGTCCATTTTGTAAAAGTAAAAGGACACTCCAACGACAAATACAACGATATGGCTGACCAGCTTGCCAAAAAAGCTCTCGGAATCCTGTAGCGGATCCGGGAGCTTTTGTAATCTGTGCGCCGCATATATTTTGTCTGAACTTAGTTACTGCAGCCAGTATAGCGAATATTAACTATTTATGAGATCTTATATTTCAAAACCGGGTAAAGTCCATAAGAGCCGTAAGTAGCACCGTAATACTTGCTGTAACTCTTTGCCTCTGCGAAAAGCGGGTCATAAACATACCCATTGATCTCGCACCATGCGTGGGCATTGTTGTTGCTCTGCACAGCGTCGGCACATACATAAACATTCTTGTATCCGATTGCCTTGGCGAGGTAAGCAAATGCGCCAGCGTCAGAAACGCAGTCTCCGTTGTGATGGAGAAAATGGTCATTTGCAAAAGTAGCCGGCCAGTCCTTGCCGCCCTGGTCAAAATCACGCCAGATATTATAATAGCCCTTGATCACCCAGTTGAAGCATGTCTGAAGCTTCTGGGATTTGGACATGCTGGAATTGGTGATCTCTGCGGCAATCTGCTTGGAGCGGAGGTTGGCAATCTGAACCTGAGTCATTCTCTTTCCGCTGGCAGTATAGTAGGTAGAACCCTTTTTTCTGCCGATTACATGACTTTTATTGTCGATGTAGTAAGTAAATCCCCTGTAACCTTTATTAACAGTAGTATTTTTTAATAGGGTTCCCTTGGCACTGAAATAGAAATAATTCTTGCCAATCTTCTGGAAACCGGTGAGGCGTTTTCCTTTTCGATAGTATCTTCTGATTCCGGATTTGGTCTTCACCCAGCCTTTTTTCTGTGGCTTTTTGGGCGTCGGAGTAGGGGTGGCAATAACAGTTTCCGTTACCTGAGAAGGTGCAGCTTCAGCTGCGTTTGCAGTTACCGGAGTAAGGGCAAGTACTGCGCTGGTGAGAACCAGCATAAACATTTTTGTCTTTTTCATCATTCTCCTCCATCTTCCTCTATTACCTGTATTTCCAGGTAATCAAAGTCAATCTGTTCAATAAAATTATCCTGATAAAAACGTGTTTTACTGTGCTTCTTAAAATCCCGCACCGTAGTATCCAGCCAGATTGGATTACCAAGATCCAGCTCATAACAGATCTGCTCCAGACAGTGAAAAACCTTGTGCGTTCTGGTCTCCTGGCGGTCATCACAGATCACGGTATCCTTCAGCATATGGTTATCTTTCCAGATTCGTCCCCAAAGGCGAAACATCTTAGAACACCTCCCATTATTTCAGTGTTGGTAGATTCTACCTTATCACTGATTTGAAAAAGTTGCAACAGAAATGTGGAGCAAAATTACAGACCATTTTTTGCAAAAAAAGCTTTTTAGCACGCTAAAGTGTTTTTGCTTGACCCTTTCGGAGAAATCTACTATAATTAACGATAATGTTGCTGCTGTTCACAAAAAATACCTCTCAGAATGTTGCTGGTGAACAGCTGCATAATATTTGTTACTTATAAATCTCTCAAGATGAGGAGGAGCTTTATTATGAAATTATATGATACTGGCGTGTATCTGCAGAATGGAAAGGAAATCATTCCGGCAGCTGAAGCCCAGCTTCCTGTTTCCAGAGAAGATGCAGCAAGAAATACCATTGCCTATTCTATTTTAAAAGCCCATAATACTTCCGGTAATATGGACAAGCTTCAGATTAAATTTGATAAACTGACATCCCATGATATTACTTTTGTAGGAATTATCCAGACTGCACGTGCTTCCGGACTGGAGCGTTTTCCGGTACCGTATGTTCTGACAAACTGTCACAACTCCCTCTGTGCAGTTGGCGGTACTATTAATGAGGATGACCATATGTTTGGTCTTACCTGTGCGAAAAAATACGGCGGTGTCTATGTTCCGCCACATCAGGCAGTTATCCATCAGTTTGCCCGCGAAATGCTTGCTGAGTGCGGCAAGATGATCCTTGGCTCAGACAGCCATACCCGTTATGGCGCTCTTGGAACTATGGCTATGGGAGAGGGGGGACCGGAGCTTGTGAAGCAGCTTCTTTCCCAGACATATGATATCAATATGCCAGGAGTTGTTGCTATTTATCTGAAAGGAAGTCCCCGTCCGGGCGTAGGACCGCAGGACGTTGCTCTTGCTATCATTGGTAAAGTATTTGCAAATGGTTATGTGAAGAATAAAGTAATGGAGTTTGTAGGTCCTGGCGTAGCTAATTTAAGTGCTGATTTCCGTATTGGAATCGATGTTATGACTACTGAGACTACCTGCCTTTCCTCCATCTGGCAGACAGATGAGAAGATTCAGGAGTTTTACGAGATCCATGGAAGAGCCAAGAGCTATAAAGAGCTGAAACCGGGAGATGTGGCTTACTATGACGGCTGTGTGGAGATTGACCTTGGCGAGATCAAGCCAATGATCGCTATGCCGTTCCATCCAAGCAATACTTATACAATTGATGAACTGAATGCAAATCTGGATGACATCCTTGCCGATGTTGAGAAAAAAGCTCTGGTAAGTCTGGACGGCAAGGTTCCTTATACTCTCCGTAATAAGGTTGTAGACGGAAAGCTTTATGTTGACCAGGGAATCATTGCAGGATGTGCAGGCGGTGGATTTGAGAATATCTGTGCTGCAGCGGATATTCTCCGCGGAACCAGCATCGGTGCAGATGCCTTTACTTTAAGCGTATATCCGGCAAGTACTCCGATTTATATGGAGCTGGCTAAGAATGGAGTTCTGGCAGATCTTCTTGAGACAGGTGCTGTTGTGAAAACTGCATTCTGCGGTCCATGCTTCGGTGCTGGAGATACTCCGGCAAACAATGCTTTCAGTATCCGCCATACCACCAGAAACTTCCCGAACCGTGAAGGCTCCAAGATCCAGAATGGTCAGATTTCTTCTGTTGCACTTATGGATGCCCGTTCTATCGCTGCTACAGCTGCAAACAAGGGATTCCTTACCTCTGCTGAGAATTTCACAGGAGAGTACAGAGGACAGAAATATTTCTTTGATAAAACGATTTACGATAACCGTGTATTTGACAGCAAGGGCGTGGCTGATCCGTCTGTTGAGATCCAGTTTGGACCGAACATCAAAGACTGGCCGAAGATGCCGGCACTTGCAGAGAATCTGGTTCTGAAGGTTGTTTCCGAAATTCACGATCCGGTAACTACTACCGACGAGCTGATCCCGTCCGGTGAGACTTCCTCCTACCGTTCCAATCCTCTTGGACTGGCTGAGTTTACTCTTTCCAGAAAGGATCCGGCTTATGTTGGACGGGCAAAAGAGGTTCAGAAAGCAGAGCATGCCATTGAGAACGGCGAATGTCCGCTGGATGCACTGCCAGAGCTGAAGCCGGTTATGGAAGCGGTGAACAAAGAGTATCCGGAAGCTGGCAAAGGCAATCTTGGCGTTGGAAGTACTATTTTCGCAGTGAAGCCCGGAGATGGTTCTGCCCGTGAGCAGGCTGCTTCCTGTCAGAAAGTACTTGGCGGGTGGGCAAACATTGCCAACGAATACGCTACCAAACGTTACCGTTCCAACCTGATTAACTGGGGAATGCTTCCATTCCTGATCCCGGCCGGTGATCTTCCGTTTGTAAACGGTGATTACCTGTTCTTCCCGGAAATCCGCAAGGCTGTGGAAGAGAAAGCCGACTGCATTACCGGCTATGTGGTAAAAGAGAGCGGACTGGTTCCATTTACTGTAACACTTGGAGAGCTGACAGATGATGAGCGGGAAATCATCCTGAAAGGCTGTCTGATCAATTACAATAGAAAATAAAATGTTATGAGGCAGGTCATTCTTTTTGAGAGCGACCTGCCTTTTTATCAGAATTCCCTGTTACATAAAAAGTTCTACATGGTATGATCACACTGCAACGAAAAGGCAAATATCGCTCAATGTGTTTCTACATAGGCTAGAACGTGTTTAAAAAAGCATTTCCGCAATCTGCACGTCCCACTTTGCGGTATATTTTTCCCGAATTCGGTTGTCGTAGCCCGCTATGATACCCTCAACCGGACAAAATCTCCCACAAATCATGACGTATATCTTGCAGAAAGCCTTTTTTAAACACCTATTTAGACTTTTGCAAAAAGGAGCCTTTCTTGTTATATAAACAAATATTCTGAATAATTACAATAATTAGTAAAAAACACAGAAATACAACGTGAAGCACCAAAATAAAACAGAAATAAAACAAAAAATACACGAAAAAGTATTGACAAATAAGACGGGAGATGGTAATATAAGCTCATCAAAAGAAAAGAAAAACAACTTCATAAAGAAAGGAGCTTAGTGATTCCAATGGGAACATAAAATCTTTCTAATCAATATAAGAGAGACAGGAATCGCATTTCCTGCAAGAAGACCTGATACGAGAACCGTGTAAATAGAAAATAAAGTATCACTTGATTCAGCTGATACTTATAAACGTATCCAAGGTAAATAGAAGCGATTACTTATATTGAATAACTGTCCACCACTAATACAAAGATCTGGAACTTGTGTAAAGAAACATTTCTCCAGAGGATATAACCCCTTATCACAGATAAGCAGGATATCTTGAGATTCCTATTGAACCTTTAGAATATGAATCGAAACTTTGCATTAGAAGAATATCATAATTGATATTCCAGTCAGAAATAGATCAGGAACTTCCGCTCAAACTTTTTTGTATAATACATATAAGAGAGCATATGAACCAGTAAGTGGTTTTGGATTTAACCGAATTAAGTTTGAAATTGTTTATGATAATGATTCAGAGCCTGAGAAGTATATCCGATATTTCTGCAGAAGAAATTATAAAACGTGAATTATAATTTCAATCTATCAAACTTCTAAATAAACCGAATGATAAACATCATATCGTTTATGAGCAGGAAATAAGATAAGATATTTTAAATAAAAACTTAAAACTGAATATAGAACAACTGAATAAAGACCACGTAAATATTAAATTGTAAATCAATTTGAAAAACGAGGAAAAGACCATTGAATACTGAAGAATTTTAGGACGGTCATCATTTGAAATATAAGTAAAATGATGACCGTCCTTTTCCATGCTGTGAGAGACAAAAAAGCGGGATGATGTATTGGATACGAAGTGAACAGGAACCGATATGCAGCATAAAGCATACCGGAATAGAAAGTGTGAGCTTGTAAATCAGGCTTTAATCCGCTATAATGAGCAGAGAAAATTGGAAACTATGAGGGAAGCAGACGATGTTTAGTGGGAAAATAGAGGACTACATTCTTTTCGAAGATAAAGAAATTATAGTTTGCCGTAAGCCAGCGGGAATTGCGGTACAGAATGCAAGAATCGGTGCCATGGATCTGGAGAGCAGCCTGAAAAATTATCTGGCAATGCAAGACGGTGGTGGGAGAAGGATTCCATATCTGGCAGTAATCCACAGGCTGGATCAGCCGGTAGAAGGTATTCTTGTATTTGGGAAGACACCTGAGGCTGCGAAATCGTTAAGTGCACAGATTACAGCTGGAAAGATGGAAAAAATTTATCTGGCAGTAACATATGGAAAGCAGGCCGAGGCTGGGAAAAAAGAAAAAGTTCTGGAGGATTATCTGAAAAAAGATGGAAAATCCAATACTTCTTCCGTGGTAAATGCGCACACTCCCGGTGCGAAGAAAGCCAGACTTTCCTATGAGGTTCTCGGTGAAGCTGTGGATGCAATTTCCGGAAAGAAAAAATGGCTGCTTCGAATTCATCTGGATACAGGCCGTCATCACCAGATCCGGGTTCAGATGGCTCATGCAGGAATGCCTTTGGCTGGTGACCGGAAATATGGTGCCGGAACGAATGTGACCATCGGGGCAGGCAGCCTGGCTCTGTGCGCTGCAAGCCTCACCTTTTTCCATCCGATAACCGGAAAGGTGATGAAATTCGTGACAAATCCGGAAGGGGCGGAATTTAAGGGGATTTCTATCCCGCAAATGTGAAAAAAACATAAAAACTATAGACGTGGAACCGAAATTGTGTATAATGTAAAAGCAAGATTAAACAAAGATGAAGACTGCGAAAAATAGTTATAAAAAGTTTCTATGAAAAACTTTAAACATTCAGATGAGGAGTGAATAAAATGAAAAAAGTAGCAGTGATACCTGCTGTTGTTCTGGCTGCATTATGCACCTTCACAGGCTGTAAGAAAGAAGAAGTGGAGAAAGTGATCGCGCCACTGGTTTCTGACGGGCAGACTACGGAATCCACAGAAGAAGCCCAGGAAGAAAAGGATCCTCTTATTCCTGAAATTGATACATCTGTAGAACTCCAGGCAGGATCCCGGGTGGCAGTTGTAAGCAAGAGTACAAGCGGAGAGTTCTGGGGACTGGTTAAGAAAGGAATGGAGCAGGCAATTGCCGATGTAAACGAGGCATATGGCTTCAAGAAAGAAGATCAGGTGACCATGACCTTTGAAGGCGCCAGCGATGAGAAAGATGTGGAGAGCCAGGTAAATACCATAGATGCGGTAATTGCAGAGAATCCGGATGTACTTTGTGTTTCTGCCAGCGATATGGATTCCCTTCAGGCGCAGCTGGAAGCTGCCAAGGAGAATGGAATCCCGGTTGTGGCATTTGACTCTGGTGTTACAGACAGCAAGATGGTCCGTGCATTTCGTGGTACGGATAATACCAGGGTGGGCGAAATCGCTGCGTATAGATTAGCCACAGCCATCGGAAAAATGGGTAAGGTTGCAGTCTTTTCTGCGCAGGAAAAGACGCAGAGCATTCAGGAACGTGTAAGCGGTTTTACCAATTATATCACCAATTATCCGGATATTGAAGTTGTGGAGATTGTTTATCAGGATCAGGTAGATGATATGACAGCTGCCATGCAGGAGGTTCTTGACAAATATCCGCAGCTGGACGGTGTTTTCTGCGATAATGCAGATATTGCCGATCTGTATCTGGACATGAAAAGGGATGAGACAAAGGATTCCATTGTGATGGTTGGTGTGGATGCCACAGCGAAACAACAGGAGGCTATCCGGAATGGTAAAGAGGTCGGTGTGGTTTCCCAGCAGCCTTACGCGATGGGATATCAGACCATCTGGACAGCACTTTTGACTACAGCACCAAAGAAGAGTGTGGAAATCAAGCGGAATGTGCGTATCGACCCGGCATGGATTGATTCCTCAAACATTGATGATCCTACATACAGTTCTTATTTGTATGCAAATTGAAATAGCTTTCATAAGAGGCACGTCATAATTTTCAGGAATGATTTCACAAACACGCTCTACGAATTTGGGCAAAATATGTCGCAAAGCGGGGCGTGCAGATTGCGAGAATGATTTTATAAATACGCTCTAAAATAAGATAGTGCGGTTCATAAGAAACTATGAAAGAGAAACTGCTTTGTACAGCATGAATTTACCAGGAATGGGAATGCTGATACAAGGCAGTTTTTTGTATATCAAAGGATATTGCAGTCAGAGCCTGTTTCAAACACATTCTAGTACATCGAAAATTAAGTTTCTGCTATATTGACACAGGATGATTTCTTCATATGCAAGGCGGAGGAAGGAGGCGTAGCGGTGGCTACGGCGACCGACGACAACGCAGCAGATGAAAAATCAGACAAGTCAATATGGCGGTTACTTAATATTCAATGTACTAGACAATACTACCTGCCGTGTCTGAATTTTAGTCAATGTTTAACGATTGTATAACGACAAAATAACAAGAATTTGTTAGCATGTAATTACTTTTTGAAGTGTGAAAAAATTGACGATATGCAATAAAATGGAAGTCAATTTTTAAATAATGTGCACAATAGAAGTTGCTATCCATACTGAATTGTGTTAAAATCTGTCTATAAAATGAGACTTGAGACAGGAGGCTTTTATGAAAAAATGGGGAGATATTATCAAGAATATGACTTTGCTTAGTCAATTTAGCTTATCCTTTATCACTCCTCTGCTTCTGTGCCTGCTGATCTGCTGGTGGATGAGTACCAGCCTGGGAATAGGAGAATGGATTTTTATTCCTGGCTTTTTTTTCGGACTGGGAGGCTCCTTTACAGTAGCCTATAAGCTTTACCTGTCCGTAACCGGACATCAGAAGAAAGAGAAAAAGAAGAATAAAGTTTCATTTAACAGACATCATTAGAGTGTGTTTGAGGAATCATTCCTGCAAAGTGTGACGTACATTTTGCAGAAAACCTTTTTCAAACACGTTTCAGAAGGGAGATTTGTATGAGCAAAATGTTTGCAGATGTGCAGCCGGCAGTGAGGAAAGAGACGAAGAAGGTGGCGATTGGTACATTTGTATGCGTAGTCCTGATGTGGGCTGTATTTGGAATCGGACATCTGGCAGTGCCGGAGCAGATTCCGTTTGATTATACAGTGCTTCTCGCCGGATTTATTGGCGGGATGGTGGCAGTACTGAACTTTTTCCTTATGGGACTGACCGTTCAGAAGATAGTTTCCATGGAGGACGATAAACAGGCTGCAGCGAAGATGAAGGCCAGCTATAGTCAGAGAATGATGCTTCAGCTTATCTGGGGCGTTCTGGCGATTGCGGTTCCCTGTTTTCAGTTTGTAGCCGGAATCTTACCATTGCTTTTTCCAAACATTGTGATCAAGACAGTTGGAATCATTGGGGGGAGGAAGGCCGCATAATGATATATACAATTTTATGTAACTATTCAGCAGGTACTGCTCCGCGAAGTGTGTGACAGATGTGGTACGGAACAGTTACAAATTTATAATGACAGGAGGTGAGAGTACATGGATATCGAAATAACCGGTGGCAGGATATTCTATACGTTTCCGTTCGAGATTCCCATCCTGGGGAAATTCCAGATCACGGAGACTCTGGTTGTAAGCTGGCTGGTTATGCTGTTGATCACAGGACTTTGTATCTGGCTGACACATGATCTGAAGGTGGAGAAAATATCCAGGAGACAGGCTGTGGCTGAGCTTCTGGTGGAGACAGCAAATAAGTTCGTCATCGGAAATATGGGTGAGAAATTCAGCTATATGATTCCTTTTGTGGCGGCGCTTTTTGCCACCAGTGTGGTATCCAACCTGATCAGCCTTGTAGGACTGCGAAGCCCTACAGCAGATCTTTCCACAGAAGCTGCATGGGCAGTTGTTGTATTTACCATGATCACGGCACAGAAGATTAAGACAAATGGTTTCGGTGGATATATGAAGGGATTTACAACTCCGATCCCTATTATGACACCATTTAATATTCTTTCTGAGATCGCCACACCGATCAGTATGGCGTGCCGTCATTTTGGAAATATTCTTTCCGGTGTAGTTATCAATGGTTTGATCTATGCAGCGCTGGCGCTGGCAAGCTCCAAACTGTTTGGATTGATTCCGGGTATTGTGGGAGATGTTTTGTCGAAGATCCCATTCCTGGACGTTGGTATTCCGGCAATTATGTCAGTTTATTTTGACTGGTTTTCCGGAATCATGCAGGCATTTATTTTCTGTATGCTGACTGTAATGTATATCGCGAATGCAGCAGAAGAGTAGCGTAAAGAAGGCGGATGTTCACGAAGTGAGCAGAAAATCGGAAAATGCAGAAAATATTTTGCAGTTTCCGGATGAATTGAATTTTTAACAAGAGAAATCATAAATAACAGGAGGATTTGATTATGGATTTTACAGTATTGGCAAAAGGTATCGCACTGGCTGGTTGTGCAATTGGTGCTGGTCTTGCACTGATCGCAGGTATCGGACCTGGTATTGGAGAAGGTAACGCAGTTGCAAAAGCTCTGGAAGCAATCGGACGTCAGCCGGAGTGCAAAGGTGATGTAACATCTACCATGCTTCTTGGTTGTGCGATCGCAGAGACTACCGGTATTTACGGTTTCGTAACCGGTCTGCTTCTGATCTTTGTTGCACCTGGTACATTTATGAAATTCCTTGGATAATTAAGGATAAGTACCACAGAGGTTACCATTCACAGACCGCGGTTATGGAAGCTCCATAGAGGCGGCACCAAAGCAGCTGGTTTCTATACTGGTAAGCTACTGGAAAGGTATGAATGGTGGCAGTTACAACAGGAGGTTAGAACATGCAGGTACAGGAACTTGTAGGAATTGTGCCGTGGACGTTTATCGCACAGATCTGCAATCTTTTTCTTCAAATGTATCTGATAAAAAGATTTTTGTTTAAGCCTGTCAATGAAATGCTTCAGAAGAGAAGATCAATGGCAGATGCCGAAATCCAGGATGCTACAAAGGCGAAGGAAGAAGCTCTTGCCATGAAGACAGAGTATGAACAGAATATGCAGCAGGCCAAAGCAAAGGCCAGCGATATTGTCACAGAGGCACAGAGGACAGCTTCCCTCCAGAGTGAGGAGATCCTGAAAAGTGCAGCCCAGGAAGCCCGTGCTATGAAAGAGAAGGCTGAGAGCGACATTGCACAGGAGAAACGCAAAGCTGTCAATGAAGTGAAGAATGAGATCGGCGGCATGGCAATGGAGATTGCCGGCAAGGTGATCGAGCGTGAGATCAAAGAAGAGGATCACGCGAAACTGATCGACGAGTTTATTTCGAATGTAGGTGAGGCATCATGACGCAGATTGCCAGATTATATGGCAGCAGCATGTATGATCTTGCTGCTGAAGAACAGCTTACCGACACTGTGCTGGAGCAGATGCAGACAATCCGGCAGCTTTTCCGGGAGAATCCCGATTATGTGAAATTGTTGTCAGAGCCTTCAATCCCGAAGGAAGAGAGGACAAAACTTCTTGATACTGCATTTGGAACAGAAGCAGAACGGTATCTGGTGAATTTTCTGAAACTGCTGTGTGAGCGCGGAATCCTGGGAGAGTATTCCGGATGCTGTGAGGAATTTACACGGCGGTACAATGTGGACCATAACATTGCCACTGCAGTGGTGACCAGCGCGGTTGCACTGACAGATGAGCAGATGGCAGCGCTTAAGGACAAGCTGGAGAAGATAAGCGGTAAGACCGTTACCCTGACCCAGAAGACAGATCCTACAGTGCTTGCAGGTCTTAAAGTGGAACTGGAGGGCAGACAGCTGGACGGTACAGTAAAGAGCCGTCTGGATGATCTTTCCAGGAAATTAAACGAGCTTATAGTATAAGGATGGATAGAGAAAATGCAGCTTAAACCTGAAGAAATTTCAAAAGTCATCCGCAGTCAGATCAAATACTACGATAACGCTATCAAACAGAATGAGACCGGTACGGTTCTTATGGTTGGTGATGGTATTGCAAGAGCCAGCGGTCTTATCAACTGTATGGCAGGAGAGCTTCTTGAGTTTGAGGACGGAAGCTTCGGAATGGCACAGAACCTGGAAGAAAACAGTGTTTCTATCGTTTTATTTGGGGATGATTCCGGTATTGGCGAAGGTCAGACCGTAAAGCGCACCGGAAAGGTGGTATCCGTTCCGGTTGGTGAGGCTATGATCGGGCGAGTTGTAAATGCCCTTGGACAGCCTATTGACGGTGCAGGACCTGTAGTGACAAGTGAATACAGGGCGATTGAGAGCCCGGCACCAGGTATCTGCGAGAGACAGGGCGTTAACCAGCCTCTGCAGACCGGTATTAAGGCAATTGACTCCATGGTTCCCATTGGAAGAGGTCAGCGTGAGCTGATCATCGGTGACCGTCAGACTGGTAAGACCACTCTGGCAGCAGATACTATTATCAATCAGAAGGGGAAGGACGTGATCTGTATCTATGTTGCAATTGGTCAGAAGCGTTCCACCGTATCTTCCCTGGTTGAGACTCTTACAAGAAATGGCGCTATGGATTATACCATCGTTGTAGCGGCTACTGCTTCAGAAGCCAGCCCGCTGCAATACATTGCACCGTATTCCGGATGTGCAATGGGTGAATATTTTATGTATAAGGGAAAAGATGTACTTATCATTTACGATGATTTAAGTAAGCATGCGGTTGCTTATCGTGCACTTTCCCTGCTGATCCGTCGTCCACCGGGACGTGAGGCATATCCTGGAGATGTTTTCTATCTCCATTCCAGACTTCTGGAGCGTGCCGCAAGACTGGATGAGGCACACGGCGGCGGTTCCCTGACTGCACTTCCGATCATCGAGACACAGGCAGGAGACGTTTCCGCATATATTCCCACTAACGTTATTTCCATCACAGACGGACAGATTTTCCTGGAGACAGAGCTGTTCCATTCCGGTGTTATGCCGGCTGTAAACCCTGGTATTTCCGTATCACGAGTTGGTGGAAATGCACAGATCAAGGCAATGAAGAAGGTTGCCGGTACTTTGAAGCTGATTTATTCCCAGTATCGAGAGCTGCAGAGCTTTGCTCAGTTTGGATCTGATCTGGATGCAGATACCAAGGCCAGACTGGAGCAGGGAGCCCGTATTGTGGAGGTTCTGAAGCAGAACCAGAATGCGCCGGTTCCAGTTGAGAAGCAGGTAGCTATCCTTTATGCAGTAACCAAGGGAATCCTTTCCAGGGTTGCTACAGAGGATGTAAGAACCTATGAAGCTGGTCTTTATACCTGGATTGACAGTGATGCACAGGGTGCTGCTGCAATGCAGGAAATCCGTTCCACAGGTGCATTATCTGCGGAGACAGAAGAGAAGCTGAAGGGCGCATTGGAACAGTATACTGAGAATTTTGTAAATACAAGACCTGAGAAATAAATTGTGACAAGGAGGACTTTTTATGGCTGCAAACATGAAAGCGGTAAAGCTGCGGATAAAAAGTGTGCAGAGCACCATGCAGATTACCAAGGCAATGGAACTTGTAGCATCCTCCAAACTGCGTAAAGCAAAAGAAAGGGCGGAAGTCTGCCGGCCTTATTTTGAGACTATGCATCAGACTCTGGTGGATATTGCACAGGGGAATACAGATTTTTCTTCTGTATATGCCAGAGAATCCGGGAATGAGAAGTGCTGCTATGTACTGATCGCCGGAGACCGTGGTCTGGCTGGCGGATATAACACCAACTTGTTTAAATGTCTGGAAGCAGCCTCTGTGAATCAGGATTTCCTGGTTCTTCCCATTGGGAAAAAGGCTGTGGAGTATTCGAAGCGAAATGGATTTGCCTGTGTTACAGAAAGCTTTGGCGAAATTGCCGATGTTTCTGTTGCAGACTGCTTTGAGATGGCGAATCTGCTCTGCGGGGAATTTAAGAAGGGAGAATTTGGACACATTGATCTTTGTTATACAAAGTTTGTTTCCATGCTTTCCCAGCAGCCATCAGCGATTCCGGTGCTGCCTCTGAAGGACCTGACAGATAAACAGGATACAAAGAGCATCCGGAATCTGATTCTGTATGAGCCGGATGCGTCGGAAGTATTTGATGCCATTGTTCCGGAGTATCTGGCCGGTTTGATCTATGGCGCGGTTTGTGAGAGTGTTGCCAGTGAGCTGGCTGCAAGACGTACCGCCATGGAGGCTGCGACCAACAATGCCGAGGAAATGATCGAGAAGCTGAATCTGCATTACAACCGGGCACGTCAGGCAAGCATCACGCAGGAGATCACAGAGATTGTTGGAGGTGCGGAGGGAGTATAGGATAGGTGCAAAATATATTGCTGCCATGAAAGAGACAGTACTTACAATATTAGTTGATATTTTGCGTTTATAGAATATTCATCCGCGTGCTGGCTGGACAAAAAATAAGATATAGTGAAAAATATAACGAAATATCACTATATGGATTTTTCGGATGGTCAGTCACAGAAATAATGATGATTATGAAGGATTTTACCCTTCAATCTATAAGGAGATTGCTAAATGAGCGAAAAACACATTGGCGAGGTGGTGCAGGTAATCGGTCCGGTACTGGATATCCGGTTCGGGCATGACGAGCTGCCGGCACTTCTCAATGCCATCGAAATTGATCATGAAGGCACAAAGCTCACAGCAGAGGTTGCTCAGCAGATCGGGGATAATACGGTACGCTGTATCGCCATGAATTCCACCGATGGTCTGGTAAGAGGAACCAAGGCTGTAGATACTGGTGAACCCATCAAGGTTCCAGTTGGAGAAGAGTGCCTTGGACGAGTATTTAATCTTCTTGGTGATCCGGTAGATAATCTTCCGGCACCAGAGACGAAAGAGCACTGGGCAATCCACCGTCCGGCACCATCCTATGAGGAGCAGATGCCGGCAACTGAGATCCTGGAGACCGGTATCAAGGTTGTTGACCTGATCTGCCCTTATGCAAAAGGTGGTAAGATCGGTCTGTTCGGAGGTGCTGGTGTTGGCAAAACAGTTCTTATTATGGAGCTGATCCACAATGTTGCCACAGCACACGGCGGACTTTCCGTATTTACAGGTGTTGGAGAGCGTACCCGTGAGGGTAATGACCTTTACAATGAAATGAAGGAAAGCGGCGTTATCGACAAGACTGCACTGGTTTATGGTCAGATGAACGAGCCGCCGGGAGCACGTATGCGAGTTGGTCTTTCCGGACTGACTATGGCAGAGTATTTCCGTGATGTGAAGAATCAGGACGTGCTTCTTTTCATTGATAATATTTTCCGTTTTACACAGGCTGGTTCAGAGGTTTCCGCACTTCTTGGACGTATGCCTTCCGCTGTAGGTTATCAGCCAACTCTGGCTACTGAGATGGGTGCCCTTCAGGAGCGTATCACTTCTACCAGAAAGGGTTCCATCACATCTGTACAGGCTGTTTATGTACCTGCCGATGACCTTACAGATCCGGCTCCGGCTACCACATTTACCCATCTGGATGCGACCACCGTACTTTCCCGTGAGATCGCCAGCCAGGGTATTTATCCGGCAGTGGATCCGCTTGATTCCACCAGCCGTATCCTTTCCCCGGAGGTAGTTGGACAGGAGCATTATGAGATTGCACGTGCAGTACAGAGAGTTCTGCAGCGTTATAAAGAACTGCAGGATATTATTGCAATTATGGGTATGGATGAGCTTTCAGAAGAGGATAAGCTGACAGTAAGCCGCGCGCGTAAGGTGCAGCGATTCCTGTCACAGAGCTTCTCTGTTGCAGAGCAGTTTACAGGTATGCCGGGACAGTACGTTCCGCTGAAAGAGACTCTCCGTGGATTTAAGATGATCCTGGATGGCGAGTGCGACAGTATTCCAGAGAGCTGCTTCCTGTTTGCCGGAACTATTGACGATGTATTTGAGAAAGCAAAAAATAACCAGAATCAGTAAAGGAGGCTGCCTATGAGGACATTTCCCCTTAGAATCGGTACCCCCGACGGCCTGCTTTTTGAGGGAGAGGTGCAGCGCATTGTGTGCCGCAGCATTACCGGTGACCTGGCAATCCTGGCAGGACACTGCAACTTCTGTACCGCTCTTGGAATGGGCGAGGCCCATGTGATACTGGAGAATGGCACCAGCCGCAGTGCAGCCTGCATCGGCGGCATGCTCACCGTAATGGATGGCAATTGCAGTCTTCTTGCAACCACCTGGGAATGGCAGGAGGACATCGACGCCGACCGCGCTGGAAAAGCCAAAGAGCGTGCCCAGGAAAAGCTGGCCCAGGGTGGACTTTCCGATAAGGAATACAAGATCGTAGAAGCCAAGCTGCAGAGGGCGCTGGTGAGACTTAGTGTGAAAAGTTAAGGAATAATGAAAGAGGACAGTTTTGCCTGGAAAATGGTGTTTAAGGTGAGACTGTTCTTTTTATGTATAAAAGTTTGCGGACACCAATACATTGGTCTCTGTTACTGCGAAAAAAATCGTAAATTATCACCAATGATTTATTTTCGACTTTAAAACGTCAAATTTCCATCACATAAAAGCGTTGACATAAAAGTGTGGGCGCGTTACAATAAGATATCAGGAAAAATATGAAAAAGGGCTGGATATAACCGGTCCTTTTTATTACTTTCCAACAAAAACAAAGCCTGGAAGGTGCAGCTGCCAGGCACTATAAAATGAAAAAGAAAACAAGGGGGACGATTTGAAAGAACGAGAAACCTTTGGATCACGGCTGGGATTTATCCTGGTCTCTGCAGGATGCGCCATTGGACTTGGAAACGTGTGGAAGTTTCCGTATATGGCGGGAAAATATGGTGGAGCGGCATTTATTCTGATTTACCTGATATTTCTGGTTTTGTTGGGATTGCCAGTACTGGTATGTGAATTCGCAGTAGGACGTGCAAGCCGTAAAAGCACGGCAAGGGCATTTCACGACCTGGAACCGGAGGGCGCCAACTTCCATAATTTCAGCTACATGAGCATGGTTTCCAACTATGTGCTGATGATGTTCTACACCATGGTTGCAGGATGGATGCTTTACTACTGTTATGCAATGGCAGCCGGCAAACTGGACGGGAAAGATTCTGCACAGGTGGCAGACTATTTTACAGGACTTCAGGATTCAGCTGGTACAATGACTTTATGGATGATCATTGTAGTTGTTTTATCCTTCGGAGTGTGCTCTTTGGGAGTGCAGCGTGGCCTGGAGAAAATCACAAAAGTAATGATGATATGTCTTCTGGCGCTGATCGTAGTGCTTGCGGTTCATTCGCTTACGCTTGACGGAGCGATGGAGGGAGTGAAATTTTACCTGGTGCCGGATTTTGCCGCTATGGCCGAGATCGGAATCGGAAATGTGATCTTTGGGGCACTGTCGCAGGCATTTTTTACATTAAGTATTGGTGCAGGCTCTATGACGATTTTCGGAAGCTATCTTGGAAAGGATAGATCCCTTCTGGGAGAATCTCTGCATATTACTTATGTCCTTTGCCTCCCTGTCTACTGTAATTGCGGTTTTCGAGAATATTATATCCTATTCAATGGACAGAAAAGGCTGGAGCCGTGGAAAAGCTGTTATAGTCAACATGGTGGCAATGATCCTTCTTTCTCTGCCGGCAGTATTTGGCTTCAACATTTTGTCAGGAATACAGCCGCTTGGAGCAGGAACGAACATCATGGATCTGGAAGATTTCATTGTATCCAATAATATTCTTCCACTGGGTTCTGTAGTATTTGTAATGTTCTGCGTGTCCAAATATGGCTGGGGCTGGAAGCGCTTTATTAAAGAGGCGGATACCGGAGAAGGGCTGAAATTCCCTGCAAACGTACAGAAATACATGCTGTATGTGATTCCGGCGATTGTAGTTGTGATTTATCTGAAAGGATATTATGATATGTTCAGCCCGAAGGGACCGGTTGTGCTGACCGTGTGGATGATTGTGAGTCTGCTGGTGCTGGGACTTGTAGGATGGATTATATTTGGAAAAAATAAGACGAAATAATAGAGAAATCTTAATAAGAAATAAGCAAAAGAGGAGTGACATAAAATGATAGCAGAAAAAATGAAACCATATGTAAAAAACAATTCTGCAATCCGTATGATGTTCGAGGAAGGCAATCGCCTTCGCGCGATTTACGGACCGGAAAATGTATTTGATTTCAGCCTTGGAAATCCAAGTGTTCCCGCACCGGATTGTGTTCGTCAGGCCATTATTGATCTGGTAAATGAGGAAGAGCCGACAGTTCTCCATGGCTATATGAGCAATGCAGGATTCGAGGATGTTCGCCAGACAATTGCAGAGTCCCTGAACCGTCGATTTGGCACTTCTTTTGCAGCAAAAAATCTGATCATGACAGTTGGTGCAGCCAGCGGATTGAACGTAGCATTTAAGACAATCCTGAATCCTGGAGAAGAGGTGATCGTTTTTGCACCTTATTTTCTGGAGTATGGTGCATATGTACGCAATTATGACGGCAATCTTGTGGAAATCTCACCGGATACTACCACATTCCAGCCGAATCTGAAGGAATTTGAGGAGAAAATCACACCGAAGACCCGTGCTGTCATTGTGAATACTCCTCACAATCCGACTGGAGTTGTTTATTCAGAAGAAACAATCAGGAAACTTGCGTCAATTCTGGAAGCGAAGCAGAAAGAATTTGGCACAGTGATTTACCTGATTTCTGATGAGCCATATAGAGAACTGGCCTATGACGGCGTACAGGTACCCTATCTGACAAAATATTATGCAAATACAATCGTAGGCTATTCCTACAGCAAATCCCTTTCTCTTCCAGGTGAGCGTATCGGTTATCTGGTTATTCCAGACGAGGCAGACGGAAGCGAGGAACTGATCGCAGCAGCAGCCATTGCTAATCGTACTATCGGCTGCGTAAATGCTCCATCCCTGATCCAAAAAGTAATCGCGAAATGCGTAGATGCAGAGATAGATGTGGCAGCTTACGACAAGAACCGCCTTGCTCTTTACAATGGACTGAAAGAACTGGGATTTGAATGTATTAAGCCACAGGGAGCGTTCTATTTATTCGTGAAATCTCCAGTTACAGATGAAAAAGCCTTCTGCGAAGCTGGCAAAAAATACAATATCCTTATGGTGCCGGGAAGCTCCTTTGCCTGCCCTGGATATGTAAGACTGGCTTATTGTGTATCGTATGACACGATTATGAACTCTTTGCCCCAGTTTGGAAAATTAGCAGAAGAATTCGGGCTGAAAGCATGATTTCTGTGTACCGCAAAATGTGTAGCAGTGAAGGTACTGAACAGTTACAATATGATATATAAAGTACGGTTAAAGATATGCTGTTAAAGCTTAAAGCCTGTTTGAAAAATCAGTAAATGGGAGGAAGTTATGTCCAGTTTATATATCGTAATTCCGGCATATAATGAATCGGAGAATATTGAGAAAACCATTGACCAGTGGTACCCAGTAGTGGAACGTCATAACGATGAGGGAAATTCCAGACTGGTGATTATTAACGATGGAAGTAAAGACAACACCTACGAACTTCTGCAGAAATGCGCTGCTACAAGACCACTTCTTGTCCCTCTGGATAAGCCAAACGGCGGTCACGGCCCTACAGTACTTTATGGATATCGCTATGCCATCCGTCAGAAAGCCGATTATATTTTCCAGACTGATTCAGACGGTCAGACGAACCCTGACGAATTCGAGCCATTTTGGAACCAGAGGGGTCGGTATGATGCAATAATCGGTAGCCGCGCTGTACGTGGCGACGGAAAATCCAGAAAATTCGTAGAGAATGTTGTATGCTTTCTGCTGAGAATGATCTTCGGTGTAAAAGTTTCCGACGCCAATGCGCCGTACCGCCTGATGAAATCCAGCCTGGTAGCCAAATATATCGACAAACTCCCAGAAGATTTCAATATTCCAAACATTATGTTTACTACATACTTTGTCCACTACAAAGAAAAAGTACAATTCATAGACATCACCTTCAAACCCAGACAGGGCGGAACTAATTCCATCAATGTGAAGAAAATTGTGAAAATTGGCTGGAAGGCTGTGAAGGACTTCTATAAACTAAAGAAAGAGCTTTAGAGCTTGCTATATACAAAAAGAGCAGATAAATCTTACTCAACCTAAGATCTATCTGCTCTATTTTCTTATAATCCCTTACGCATTTTTCTTAATAGAAGCTCTCTTACGATCACGGGAATCCAGAATCTTCTTACGGATACGAAGGCTGCTTGGAGTAACCTCCAGAAGCTCATCTGTATCGATAAACTCAATAGCCTGCTCCAAACTGAGAACTCTTGGCGGAGTCAGTTTCAGTGCCTCATCAGCAGAAGAGGAACGAGTATTGGTCAGATGCTTGGTCTTGCAGACATTCAGCTCGATATCCTCTGCCTTGCCATTCTGTCCGATAACCATACCACTGTAAACCTTTGCGCCAGGTCCGATAAATAAAGTTCCACGCTCCTGAGCTGCAAACAGACCATAAGTAACAGCCTCGCCGCCCTCGAAAGCAATCAGGGAACCCTGTTTACGATACTGGAAATCTCCCTTATATGGAGAATAGCCATCAAAAATAGTATTGATAATACCAGTTCCCTTTGTGGAAGTAAGGAAATTTCCTCGGAAACCAATCAGTCCACGGGAAGGAATGTGGAACTCAAGACGAACGGAACCGTCGCTTGCAGTGCTCATTCCCTGCAGTTCACCCTTACGCTCGCTGAGCATCTGGATAACGGTACCGGAAAATTCCTCCGGAACATCAATGTAGGCAATTTCCATTGGCTCTAATTTCTTGCCACGTTCATCAATTTTGTAAAGTACCTCTGGCTTGCTGACTGCAAATTCATATCCCTCACGTCTCATATTCTCAATAAGAACGGAAAGATGAAGCTCACCACGTCCGGAAACCTTAAAGCACTCAGTTGTCTCAGTGTCTTCTACGCGAAGGCTGACATCTGTGTTCAACTCTCTGTAAAGTCTGTCACGGAGATGACGGGAGGTGATGTATTTACCCTCCTGTCCTGCAAGCGGGCTGTCATTTACCAGGAAGTTCATGGCGATAGTCGGCTCAGAAATCTTCTGGAATGGAATTGCCTCCGGGTTATCTCCGCCGCAAAGGGTATCTCCGATATGAATTTCAGCAATACCGGAAATTGCAACAATTGATCCGATAGTTGCCTCTTTTACCTCAACTTTATTCAGACCGTCAAACTCATAAAGCTTGCTGATCTTAACCTTCTGTTTTTTGTCCGGATCGTGGTGGTTCAGAAGAGTAAGCTCCTGGTTTACGGCAATAGTGCCGCTCTCGACCTTACCAACGCCGATACGTCCAACATATTCGTTATAATCAATGGTACTGATCAGTACCTGTGTGTCTGCATCCGGGTCTCCCTCCGGAGCCGGAATGTATTTCAGAATAGCCTCAAACAGCGGCTCCATGTTCTCTGGTGTATCCTTCAGATCCAGAACAGCGTGTCCTGTTTTTGCAGATGCATAGAGGAATGGGCAGTCGAGCTGCTCATCGGAAGCACCAAGATCCATAAGAAGTTCCAGAACCTCGTCAACAACCTCGTCTGGCCTTGCTTCTGGACGGTCTATCTTATTAATGCAGACGATTACGTGCAGATCCAGCTCAAGAGCTTTTTTCAGAACGAATTTGGTCTGAGGCATAGCGCCTTCGAAAGCGTCAACCAGAAGGATAACGCCGTCTACCATTTTCAGTACACGCTCAACCTCGCCGCCGAAGTCAGCATGTCCTGGGGTATCGATAATGTTGATCTTTGTGTCTTTGTAATGAACTGCTGTGTTCTTGGAGAGAATTGTGATACCACGCTCTCTCTCAATATCGTTGGAGTCCATGACACGTTCCTGAACCTCCTGATTGGCACGGAAAACACCGCTCTGTTTCAGAAGCTGGTCTACCAGAGTGGTTTTACCATGGTCAACGTGGGCAATGATGGCTACGTTACGTACATCTTCGCGTTTCGTCTTCATAAAAATCGAAATCCTTTCTTTATCGGGCAGAGGGATTCTGCCTCTTTCTTTCCATATTAATGTAGTTTCTTCTTTATATTGTCCAAAACCTCAGTTTACCACATTTTTCGCGAATTACAAGGTGTTGAAAAAAATTTTTTTAATTTCTATGAAAAAAATATTTTAAATTTCTGGTTCTAAACAGGGTGATTTTCTCATAGATATTATAGACCAACAAGTAAGACAAGTATCATATGTCTGCAGAAAAAAGTGAAAATAAGGAAGGAGAACTACAACATGGCAGATAAAATTATTGAAAACAATCAGGTTTCCATCACGGGAAAAATCGTTACAGGTTTCACATTCAGCCACCAGGTTTACGGAGAAGGATTTTATACCATGGATCTTCTGGTAAAGAGGCTTAGCGATTCTGAAGACAGGATTCCGGTGATGGTATCTGAAAGGCTGGTGGACGTTACCCAGGATTACGTGGGACAGTATGTGGAAATTCACGGACAGTTCCGTTCCTATAACCGTCATGAAGAAAAACACAACCGGCTGGTGCTTTCCGCATTTGCACGGGAATTAAAATTTCTGGAAGAAGAGGATTCTCTGGCACCGGTAAACCAGATTTTCCTGGACGGATATATCTGTAAGCCGCCTGTTTACCGGAAAACACCGCTGGGAAGAGAGATTGCCGATCTGCTTCTTGCAGTGAACCGACCTTATGGAAAATCAGATTACATACCGTGTATTTGCTGGGGACGAAATGCCCGCTATGCTTCAGCCTTTGAAGTGGGTGGTCATGTACTGATCTGGGGCAGGATCCAAAGCAGGGAATACATGAAGCGCATCGGGGAAAATGAGACACAGAAGAGAATCGCTTATGAGGTATCGGTGAGCAAGCTGGAGTATGTGTAAACCAACCGAAGTGGCGGGAAATACGCCATGGTCTGCCAGTTACTTTATGGAAGGCAACCAGCCCGATTTTTCTCCAAGTTTCTTCTGCTTGCATTTCTGCTGGTTTTGCGGTAATATAAGCATATTAAAAATGGCGCAGTTTGCGGTTCTTATTTGCAAAGCGCGATATCTGGAATATAATGAACGGTATCATTTGCGGAGACGGCATTGCGAGGAATGTTATTGTTCTATGGCAGACGGTAACATTATTTTTAACAATAAGAGGAATCAGTATGGAAAAAGAAATAACAGAAGTATATTGCGGAAATGGCAGAGGTAAGACCACACTGGCAATTGGTCAGGCACTGCGGGCATCTTCTCAGGGCAAAAGTGTGATCATCATTCAGTTCCTGAAAGGAAATGAACGGCGCGAGCTGGACTTTCTGGAAGAACTGGATCAGCTGGATATCAAGATCTTCCGCTTCGAAAAGATGGAGACCTGTTACGACCAGTTGAATGAGGAAGAGCAGGTTGAAGAGGAGCGCAATATTCTCAATGGTTTAAATTTTGCCCGTAAAGTGATTGCTACACAGGAATGTGATTTCCTGGTACTGGATGAAATTCTGGGACTTCTGGATAAGCATATTGCTACTGTTGATATGGTTGTCGGGCTTTTGAAACAGAAGGACGAATCTATGCATTTGATACTTACAGGAAATCGGGTAGACCCTGGCATTTTGGATTATGTGGACAGTGTGACTACCATTACCACTCTTGGAAGAGAGCAGAACTCATGATAAAGATGAATAGGAGGAAATAATATGGCAATTTTCAAAGGTGCAGCCGTTGCAATTGTAACCCCGATGCATGAAGATGGAAAGGTAAATTATGAGAAACTGGAAGAACTTCTGGAATATCAGATTGCGAACAGCACAGATGCAATCGTTATCTGCGGCACTACAGGCGAGTCTTCTACATTGACACACGGAGAACATCTCCAGACCATCAAATTTGCAATTGACAAGGTAGCTGGAAGAGTTCCTGTTATTGCAGGTACCGGTTCTAATTGCACAGAGACTGCAGTCATGATGTCGCAGGAAGCTGCTTCTTATGGCGCTGATGCACTTCTGATCGTGACTCCATATTACAACAAGGCAAGCCAGAAGGGTCTTATCCGTCATTATACAGAGATTGCCAATTCTGTACCGGAAACTCCGATCATTATGTATAATGTGCCAAGTCGTACAGGCTGCAATATCCAGCCTGCTACAGCAGTTGCTCTTGCGAAGAATGTGAAGAACATTGTGGGAATCAAGGCTGCAAGCGGAGATCTTTCCCAGATCGCCAAGATGATGTCCATGGCTGACGGAGCTCTCGAGCTTTATTCCGGAAATGATGACCAGGTACTTCCGATTCTTTCCCTTGGCGGACTTGGAGTAATCTCTGTTTTATCCAATGTTGCTCCGAAGAATACACATGACATGGTTATGAAATTTATGGAGGGAGACCTTGCTGGTGCTGCCAGACTTCAGCTTGAGGCTGTTCCTCTTATCAATGCACTGTTCTGCGAGGTAAACCCGATTCCGGTTAAGACTGCCCTGAACCTGATGGGCTGGAAAGTGGGACCGACCCGTATGCCTCTTTGTGAGATGGAGCCGGAGAACGAGGAGAGACTGAAAAAAGCTCTTGCTGATTATGGAATTAAGCTTGCATAAATAATGTTGAAATCCCGGACAGAGCCTGTCAGCTCTGGTGTGCAGCAGCATATTATCTGACAGCTGGCTGACGGGATTTCTTTGTAATATGTAAGCAGGGAAAAACAGAGCGCGTAGATTATTGAAATAATTTTTACAAGCTCGTTAATTTACAGTAAGAAAGGAAAAAATAAAAATGGTTAAAATTATCATGCACGGATGTAACGGTCATATGGGACAGGTTATTTCCAATATTGTTGAGAAAGATGCAAATGCCCAGATCGTAGCAGGAATCGACATTGCAGACCAGGGGAAAAACAGCTATCCGGTATTCACAAACATTGACGATTGCCAGGTGGAAGCAGATGCTGTTATCGATTTTTCCTCCCCGAAGGCTTTTGATAAGCTGATGGACTACTGCGAGAAGAGAAATATGCCGGTAGTTCTTTGCACCACAGGTTTAAGTGAAGAGCAGCTTGCAAGAGTAGAGGAGAGTGCAAAAAAGATCGCCGTTCTGAAATCTGCCAACATGTCCCTTGGAATCAATACTCTTTTGAAACTGGTTCAGGATGCAGCTAAGGTTTTGGCAGCAGCTGGTTTTGACATGGAGATTGTAGAGAAGCACCATAACCTGAAAGTGGATGCACCAAGCGGAACAGCTCTTGCCCTTGCAGATAGTCTGAACGAGGCAATGGACAACCAGTATCATTACGTATATGACCGCAGCCAGAGAAGAGAGAAACGTGACGCTAAGGAGATCGGTATTTCCGCAGTTCGCGGAGGCTCTATTGTTGGCGAGCATGAAGTGATTTTTGCCGGACCGGATGAAGTGATCGAATTTAAGCACACAGCATATTCTAAGGCTGTATTTGGCAAGGGTGCTGTAGAAGCAGCGAAATATCTTGCCGGAAAACCAGCTGGAAGATATGATATGAGCAACGTGATCGAAGGTTAACAGAAATATACAAAAATTGTAAAATGCATACAAAATAATTGTTGAATTTATGGATTTACAGATAGCAATGTGTTTGCTATAATTCCATCATAAGTTGCAACGGAGCAAACTACTTAGAGAGTTTGCTCCGTTTTTTGCGTTTATGGTATGGCAGGTCAGAGTATTTGCTGATAAAGCATTTTTGCACTTGTTTCCATAACGTACCGAAACTTCATAAGAGAGAAATGCAATATCGCATTTCTGCCATGCAGAAAGGGCTGCCACAGGGCGGTCCTTTTTGCGTTAGTAAAGCTGGAAATCGGGATAGCATAACTGCGCAGGCTGTTATTGTCCACCTTGGAAACGATAACAGAAGACTATCTGTACCGGCGAGAGTCAGAGAGGAGAAATTATTATGAGAAAAACAGCAAAAGCAATGGCACTTCTTACAGCAGCTTCTATGATTATGACAGCTTTTACCCCGGTTTACGCAGAGAGTACAGATACAGAGGACACGGCAGCAGTTGACTGGGAAAACGGTGAAAATATTAAAGCAATTAAGGAGAAAGGTGTGATCACCGTCGCAACCGGAACTTATGTACCATTTGAATACAGAGATGATGACGACAATATTGTAGGTTTTGATATTGACCTGGCGCAGTATATTGCAGACAAGCTTGGAGTTGACATGGAAGTGACAGATATGGAATTCCAGTCCATTGTTCCTTCTATCCAGAATGGGGAGTATGATTTTTCCATTGCAGCAATGTATAAGACAGACGAAAGATGCGAGGTTGTGGATATGTCCAAATCCTACTGCGACAGTGGTATGATCCTTGCCGTGAAAGAAGATTCAGAGTATGCAGATACCGTTAAGAGTCTGGCTGACTGCGATGGTCTGAAGGTTGCCGTAAAAGAGGGGGCAACTTCTTATAACGTAGCACAGAGCTTCCTGGATGAGAATCCGGATGTTTCCTATGAGATTGTTCAGTACAAGGATACAGTAGGATGCGTATCTGACCTTTTGGCAGGCCGTGTGGATGTTGTGGTAAACGATCTTCTGAACCAGAAGATTCTTTCCCAGGAATATGAAGGTGCCAAGATCGTGTGTGATCCATTTACCCATGCAGAGAACGCCATCGCCGTACAGAAGGGAAAAGATGATCTGCTTGAATTTATCAATGAATGTATTGACGAGTATTATGCAGACGGCACTTATGATACACTCTGGACAAAATGAATCGATGCTTCCGGCGAGGGAGAAGAAGCAGCTGCAGCAGAAGATGCGGAAACCGCTGAATAAAGCATAATAGTGAAAGGACTGAACAGTTACAATAAAACACAGATATGTTTCTATGCAGAAAGCGCGTTACTGGTCACTCCGTGACCAGTAATACCGGAAGAGTAAGGAAGAAAGGATAAACCGGCTATAATTACTGGCCACAGGGGAAATAGTATGGTAACATTGAAATGGTCACTTGTATTTGATAAAATGACATCACTGCTCCAGGGATGCGCAGTGACGATGGAAATATCGGTTCTCACACTTATTTTTGGTACGATTCTGGGTGTTGTGCTTGCGTTGATGAGGGACAGCCACATAAAAGTGGTATCCAGACTGGCACAGCTGTACATCTGGATCTGGAGAGGAACCCCGCTGATGGTGCAGGCATTTCTGATCTATTTCGGTTTGCCAAACCTGGGCATTACTTTCAGCGCTATGACAGCAGGTGTGCTTTCCATGTCTTTAAATACAGGCGCATACATTGCAGAAATTGTCCGTTCCGGTATCCATGCTATTGACCCGGGGCAGAGAGAAGCAGCCAAAGCACTTGGAATGCCCTGGCATCTGGAAATGCTTCGAATTGTGGCACCACAGGCAACCAAGATCTGCATTCTTCCTCTTGTAAACCAGTTTATTGCCACCATCAAAAATACCTCTATTTTGTCCGCCATCACTTTGACAGAGCTGACAAGAGAGGGAACCCTGATCGCTTATAATTCTTTCCATTATTTTGAGCCGTACATAGCTGTTGCGGTATTATATCTGATCCTGACAACTATATTTACCCAGATTGCAGGAGTTTTGGAAAGGAGGATGGCATAAATGGCAGAAGATGTTATTTTAAGTGTAAAAAATATCAGCAAAAGCTTTGGGGATCTTCAGGTGCTGAAGGAAATCGGTTTTGACATACATAAAGGGGAAAAGATTGCAATCCTTGGTCCCAGCGGTTCTGGTAAATCCACAATTCTTCGATGTATCAACCAGCTGGAAACCTACGACAGCGGTGAAATCAATTATATGGGAAAACCTGTGAATTTCGGTCAGGCGCTGCATGAGCTGCGGCAGCATATTGGAATGGTTTTCCAGAGATTTAACGTTTTTACCCATATGAGTGTGCTGCAGAATGTGATCGAGGCACCGGTCCATGTGAAAAAAGTTCCCAAACAGGAGGCAATTGCAAAGGCAAAAGATTTGCTGAAAATGGTTGGGCTGGAAGGCAGGGAAGAGGCAATGGCTAAGAATCTTTCCGGCGGCCAGCAGCAGAGGGTTGCGATCGCAAGAGCAATGGCTATGAATCCGGAAGTGATCCTTTTTGATGAGCCTACCAGCGCACTGGATCCGGAACTGGTTGGAGAGGTCTTAAGTGTTATCCGTAAAGTAGCAGCGGAAGGAGTATCCATGGTCATTGTCACCCATGAGATGAATTTTGCCAGAGAAGTAGCGGATCGGATTTTGTTTATGGAAGATGGCGTGATCGTGGAGGATGCGCCTCCGGAAGAGTTTTTTGAGCATCCGAAGAATGATCGTATTCGTCAGTTTATCAGGAAAGTTGAGGAAAGGTAATTCGGGATGGACTACATAATCAAAGATGGCTGGATCGTAAATGGGAAAAAGGAAAAGCCATTTCATGGAGATCTTGTAATAGAAAATGGGAAAATTGCGGAAGTGGGAACTCATGTGGAGATTCTAGCCGATTTTCCAAAAGAGCGTGTTCTGAATGCGGCCGGTGGTTATATAACCCCCGGCTTCCTTGACATTCACAGACACGGAGACTGGCAGGCCTTTGGAAACGGGGATGATGAGCTTTTGAACCGGCAGGGACTGACGACTGTTGTGAATGGAAACTGTGGGCTTTCGGTGGCTCCGGCCGGGGAGAAATTTGGGAAAGAGATTGCCAGATTTCTCAGCAGTGTGACTGGGGATTTTCGTTGGGGAAAAGATGAAAATACAGATGATACCGAAGGTGTACTTTTCTCAAAAAAGAAAGAGGAGTCTTGCGGAATTTCAGAGAAAGAAATCGAGATAGCTGCTCTTAGAATTATGTCAACCATGTCCGCCTACATGTCAGCTCTTGGAAAAGAAAAGCGCAGCGTCAACACTGGAATGCTTGCAGGAAATGGAACCATCCGCGCCAGTGTAAAAGGCTATGCTTCCGGGAAGCTTTCCAAGGAAGAATTACATCAGGTGTGGAAGGCTGTGGAGGAAGCTCTGTCAGCAGGAGCGCTTGGAATCAGCCTTGGAATTGCCTATGCCCCGGAATTTGAATATGACAGAGATGGGCTTGTGGAAGCACTGCAGCCCTTGAAGGGGACGGACATTCCCATTACCACCCATATCCGAAATGAAGGAGATGGAATCCTGCTGGCTCTGCCGGAAGTGATTTCCGTGGCGGAAGAGCTGCAGATTCCCTTGCATGTAAGCCATATGAAGTGTATCGGGCGGAAAAACTGGGGCGGGACTCCGGTGAAAATCCTGAAGCTGTTTGACCAGGCGGCAGAGCGGGGCGTGAAGGTGGATTTTGACCTGTATCCCTATCTGACTGGTTCCACCCAGCTGGTACATCTTCTTCCCCCACAGTTTCAGGAGGGCGGTACCGATGCAATCTGCGCAAGGCTGGCAGATCCGTTTTGCAGGAAGGAGATTACGAAGGTGCTGAAGCAGCCTTCCGATATTTTTGAGAACATTGTGGAGCTGGCTGGCTTTGATATGATCTATGCCAGCACTTTACATACGGAGAAATTCGGCAGCTTTGCAGGACAGTCTATTGCGAAGATCGCAGAGCAGTTTGGACAGGATCCTTATGATACCCTGTATGACATTCTCCTGGAAGAGCGCTGCCAGGTTACCATGCTGGATACCATTGCCTCAGAGGAGGACATGCTGTATTTTTTGAAAGACAGCCGGGCAAATCTGATCTCAGATGCGATCTATCCCGCAGGGGGCAAATATCATCCCAGAGTTTACGGGGCTTTTCCGAAGCTTCTTACTGCTTACGTGCGTGATAAAAAGATTTTTTCCATAGAAGATGCTGTATATAAGATGACAGCAAAACCGGCGCAGGTGCTGGGTCTCCCTCTGGGTACCCTGGAAAAAGGAATGCCCGCAGATATCAATGTATTTCATCTGGACCAGTTAAGCGTTCATGCAGATTTCCAGAATCCAAACCAGTATTGTACAGGATTTGATTATGTGCTGGTGGGCGGAGAGATTGCGGTAGCCCATGACGTGTGGAGAAATTCCAAAAGCGGCAGGATCGTGCGGAAACAACAGTGATAAGTGAAGAATGGAAATGTCCGGATTGATGGATTTTTAAAATGTAAATTTCTTCCAGAATAGTTTCTTTCTCATCTGTACATATTAGAAGCATACAGCAATGTTTACTGTTCGCAGGCTGAGTTCCGCCAGGCGGAACGGTCATTTTCGCGAAAGTGGACAGTAACGTGTTTTCAGCTGAAAATAAGAAAAGGAGACAGATGAGATGAAAAAAATGAAACGAATGCTCATAGGTACTTTGCTGGTATTTACATTATGTATGCTTACAGCCTGTGGAAATGACAATAACAATGCAGCGGATGAGGTTCAAAATAATGCAAATGAGGACGCCATTGATAAGGATAACGTGGAGAATGGAACTGCAGAGGATGAAAACATGGTGGATGACGCGGGCGACAGCGTAAATAATGGTGCAGACGGAGCTGGAACTGCTGATACCGCAGTACCAGATGATGCAGGCACTGCCGGAGATGCAGATGTTCCCGGTGATAATGTGACAGACAATAACAATTCCGTTTCCGGTGCTCTCGGAGAAGGTGTGGAAGAATTAGGTGATGGAGTAGCTGATGGTGTCCGTGATGTTGGTGAAGGTGTGGGCAACGCTGTAGAAGATGTTGGAGATGCTGTGGATAATGCAGCGAATGGAAGATAATAAAAAAATAGAGGTAAAATGAAAAGGTGTTGAATGAAGAGAGGTGTTTCATTCAACGCCTTTTTGTGATATGATTTCAATAAATTTGTGAGCAAAATACAGGATAGCTACAACTTAATTACAAATGCAAGAAAAGGAGGATCATCATGAAATTTCGTCCATGCATAGATATACATAATGGAAAGGTAAAGCAGATCGTAGGAGGAAGTCTGAAGGATGCGGGAAACCAGGCACAGGAGAATTTTGTGTCAGAGCAGGATGCAGCTTTTTATGCTTCCTTATATAAAGAAAAAGGTCTGAAGGGAGGACATATTATCCTTCTGAACAGTGCGGATTCTGAATACTTCCAGGCTACAAAAGCCCAGGCCATGCTGGCCCTTGGCGCGTATCCAGGCGGTCTTCAGATCGGAGGCGGTGTAAACCCGGACAATGCGGCAGATTATCTTGCTGCTGGAGCCAGTCATGTGATCGTCACCTCCTATGTGTTCCGTGATGGCCATATTTCCTGGAAAAATCTGGAGAAGATGGTAGATGCAGCCGGAAAAGAACACCTTGTCCTTGATCTCAGCTGTCGTAAAAAAGAGGATGCATACTATGTAGTCACAGACCGCTGGCAGAAATTTACAGAGGAGGAGGTAACTCTGGAACTGATGGAAAAGCTGGGTGCCTATTGCGATGAATTTCTCATCCATGCAGTGGATGTGGAGGGCAAGGCAAAAGGTATAGAAGTTTCCCTGGCGAAGTTGCTTGGTGAATACAATGGGCACCCAGTCACTTACGCTGGCGGCGTTGGCAGCATGGAGGATATCCAGACCCTCAAAATGGCAGCAGGCGGAAAACTGGATGTGACGGTAGGAAGTGCCCTGGATCTGTTCGGCGGCACCATACCATTTGAAAAATTGATAGGTAATTTATAAATGTGAAAAAATTCGTAATTTTTTCAGAAAATGATGTTAATTTTTAAAGTAATGTGTTATAATATACCCATCAAACAGCAAAGGGGATGGAAGCATGAAATTCATTATCAGCGGAAAGAACATCACAGTGACAGACGGGCTTCGTACAGCAGTAGAGGATAAGCTCGGTAAACTGGAAAGGTATTTCACTCCTGACACTGAAGTTGTCGTAACTCTTAGTGTAGAAAAAGAAAGACAGAAAATCGAGGTGACGATCCCGGTTAAGGGCAACATCATCCGTTCCGAGCAGGTCAGCAACGATATGTATGTATCAATCGACCTTGTAGAGGAAGTAATTGAACGTCAGCTCAGGAAATACAAGAACAAGATCGTAGATAAGCAGCAGTCAGCTGCCAACTTCCAGAAAGCATATCTGGACAAGGATTATGAAGAGGACGAAGAGGTTAAGATCATTCGTACCAAGAAATTCGATATCAAGCCTATGTATCCAGAAGATGCATGTGTCCAGATGGAACTTCTTGGACATAATTTCTTCGTATTCTGCAATGCAGAGACTGATCAGGTGAATGTAGTTTACAAGCGTAAGGGGAATACCTACGGACTGATTGAGCCGGAGGATTAATAGAGATATATCTGTTTGAAAAATAAAACAGGTGAATAGGAAGGGCATGTGAAAAAACGAAAGTTTTTTCACATGCCCTTGTTTTTTTGCTTTGACGGAGCAGCTGGAATTGGTTTGGCACTGCTGCAGCTTCATCTGGCAGAAACGGATCAGTATCCTGTGACCAGATTTCTGGATGATCCGTTCCCTGATGAAAAAGTGATAAAAATTTGAATTTTAAAGTAATTCTTCAGCAAGCTCCCTGGCGGATAGTACGCGGACAGGGAGCTTGCTTTCGTCATAAATACTGTAGGCCAGAAATCCGGTTCCATTTTCTAATGGGATGGTATGGGTGTGCATATCCGGATGCAGAGTGAGAATCTCCCGGAAATTTCCGGTGATCCCTTCTCCGGTAAGTTTGACGGCGCTTTCCTTCATAGCCCAGATCCGGCAGAAATCCTGGGGGGACTTTAGGGAAATAAGCTCCTCCTGAGTGCAGACTCTTCGGATAAGAGATTCCCGGGGCTCGGTGAGCTTCTGGATATCCAGACCAATTTCCCTGTCATGCAAGGCACAGCCTACGAAATTTCCGCTGTGGCTGAGATTAAAAAACGGCATATTTTCCCCACGGAAAAATGGTTTCCCAGAAGAGGTTTTCTGGAAATCCGGGATTTCCCGGAAACCATATTCCTGTTTAAGTCCATAACGCAAAAGCAGCCAGGCCAAGGCAGAACGCTTCTGGTCTTCCGGCAATTTAAAATGCTGAACATATTCCCTGCGTGCAACAGGCAATGAGAAAATCATCTGGTGAAGCAATTCGTTTGAAATTAAGTCCAGTTCCTGAAAAAGATAAATCATATAAAAATTCTCCTAAAACATAAAATAATTTGAGGCTAATTTGGGGTATAAATTCATTTTACTTTAATATATCATATGGGAGACATATTTTGTTCATCAAATATTTATTGTTTTCCATGACAAAAAGTGTTAAAATAGACTGGTATGTTAAACAAAATAAATAATTTTAAATGAAATGAAATCAGTTATATTACACAATATAGCATCTAAAAAGATAGACAGGAGTATAAAAGCTAAATGAACATGTTTTCAAAAGTTTTCGGAACCCGCAGCCAACGAGAGGTTAAGCGTATCATGCCTCTCGTTAAGAAAATTGAGGATCTGCGTCCCGAAATGCAGAAATTAACCGACGAAGAACTTCGTGGTAAGACAAGAGAGTTTAAGAAACGCCTGGAAGAGGGAGCTACCCTGGATGATCTTTTACCAGAGGCATTTGCTACCGTCCGTGAGGCTGCCAAGCGAGTACTTGGAATGGAGCATTTCGAAGTACAGCTCATCGGTGGAATCGTACTTCATCAGGGCCGTATCGCCGAGATGAAAACTGGTGAAGGTAAGACCCTTGTAGCTACATTGCCTTCCTATCTGAATGCCCTGGAGGGCAAAGGTGTTCACGTTGTCACAGTCAATGATTACCTGGCGAAACGTGATGCCGACGAGATGGGACAGGTTCACAGATTCCTTGGGCTGACTGTAGGCGTAGTTCTGAACGACATGAAGCCGGAAGAACGCCGCGAGGCATATAACTGTGATATTACTTATGTTACAAATAACGAACTTGGATTTGACTATCTTCGTGATAACATGGTTATCTACAAGGAGCAGCTGGTACAGCGTGACCTTCACTACTGTATCATCGACGAGGTCGACTCCATTTTAATCGATGAGGCTCGTACTCCTCTGATCATTTCCGGTCAGAGCGGCAAGTCCACCAAGCTGTATGAGGTTTGCGATATCCTTGCACAGCAGCTGGAGCGTGGAGAAGCCAGCCATGAGATGACCAAGATGGCAGCTATCATGGGTGAGGAAGTTATCGAGACCGGTGACTTTGTTGTAAATGAGAAGGATAAGATTGTCAACCTTACAGAGCAGGGTGTGAAGAAGGTTGAGAAATTCTTCAGTATTGAGAATCTTGCAGATCCGGAGAACCTTGAGATCCAGCACAATATCATCCTTGCACTTCGTGCTCATAATCTGATGCACCGTGACCAGGATTACGTTGTAAAAGATGACGAGGTTATGATTGTTGATGAGTTTACCGGACGTATCATGCCGGGCCGTCGTTATTCGGATGGTCTCCACCAGGCAATCGAGGCAAAAGAGCATGTTAAGGTAAAACGCGAGAGCAAAACCCTTGCAACCATCACCTTCCAGAACTTCTTTAACAAATACGATAAGAAAGGCGGTATGACCGGTACTGCCCTTACTGAGGAGAAAGAGTTCCGTGATATCTATGCTATGGACGTTGTTGAGATCCCGACCAATAAGCCGGTTCAGCGTAAGGATTTAGACGATGCCGTATATATGACAAAGAAAGAGAAATTCAATGCAGTTGTCCAGTCTGTAAAGGAAGCTCATGAGAAGCAGCAGCCTGTACTGGTTGGTACTATTACCATTGAGACTTCTGAGCTCATCAGCCGTATGCTGAAGAGAGAAGGGATTCCGCACAATGTATTGAATGCCAAGTTCCATGAGCTTGAGGCTGAGATCGTAGCACAGGCTGGTCAGGCCGGTGCCGTTACCATCGCAACCAATATGGCAGGTCGTGGTACGGATATTAAGCTTGACGATGTATCAAGAGCAGCCGGCGGTCTGAAGATTATCGGTACAGAGCGTCATGAGTCCAGACGTATTGATAACCAGCTGCGTGGACGTTCCGGACGTCAGGGAGATCCAGGAGAATCCCGTTTCTATATTTCTCTTGAGGACGATCTGATGCGTCTGTTCGGATCTGAGCGTCTGATGAAGGTGTTCACATCTCTTGGTGTAGCTGAGAATGAGCAGATTGAGCATAAGATGCTTTCCAACGCCATCGAGAAGGCACAGGAGAAAATCGAGTTTAACAACTTCGGTATTCGTAAGAATCTTCTTGATTACGACCAGGTTAACAATGAGCAGCGTGAGATCATCTACAAAGAGCGCCGCCAGGTGCTGGATGGCGAAAACATGCGCGATGCCATCTACAAGATGATTACAGATATTGTAGATAATGCAGTAGATATGTGTTTCTCTGAGGATGTAGATTCTGAAGAGTGGGATCTGAATGAGTTCAACAGTGTTCTCCGTCAGATCATCCCAATCGAGCCGCTTACAGCTGAGAAGGTTAAGGGTAAGAAAAAGAATGAGATGAAGCATCTGATCAAGGAGGAGGCTGTGAAGCTTTACGAGGCGAAGGAGTCCGAATTCCCGGAGCCAGAGCAGCTGCGTGAGCTTGAGCGCGTTATCCTTCTGAAGAGCATTGACAGCAAGTGGATGGATCACATTGATGACATGGAGATTCTCCGCCAGGGTATCGGTCTGACTGCTTATGGACAGAGAGATCCGGTTGTTGAGTACAAGATGGCCGCATTTGATATGTTTAACAGCATGATCACTTCCATTCAGGAGGACACCGTCAGAATGCTGTATCATGTTCATGTGGAGCAGAAAATCGAGCGTGAGCAGGTGGCTAAGGTTACTGGTACCAACAAGGATGATTCCAGTGTTCGTAAGCCGGTTCAGAGAAAAGAAATTAAGGTTTATCCGAATGATCCGTGTCCTTGCGGAAGCGGTAAGAAGTACAAACAGTGCTGCGGCAGAAAGACTGCTAATGTTTAAATCAGAGTGACTATAGAGAGCGAATTTCCAGAGGCGGGAGGTCTTGGAAATTCGCTCTTTTGCTATTTAATTGGTTGGTCGTTATCCCGTACGCGATTTCACAATGTATATTCACCGCCGCGCGTCCAGGCGTTCCGGCAAGCTAATGACTAACTACGACTAAGACGCTCAGGAAAGCCTTCGCGCCTAAGTCTCCGTAAGTCATGGATCTCGCCTCCACTAAAACCGCTCCTGAAATGCGCGGCTTGCGAATATACATTGCAAAATCGCTGGTTACTGGAAAGGGAAGAAAGAAACAGTAACGACAACAACGGGGGTGGGGTGAAGTAGTTGGTATCCCGCAACTTTATTGTTTTTTCTAATCTATCGTTGTCAAGAAAGTATAGGGAAACCAGTCACTCACCCTCCCCCCTTCGTTAAAAGTTCTTACCAACCAGCAAGTCCCCAGTACACAGCATTTGGGCAATGTGTATTACTCCAGCGAGCCATTTCAGGCGCGCTCTTAGCGTAAGCGAAATCCAGCGCTTACGTAGACTTATGCGTGAGGGCTCTCCCGAACGCATTAGTCGCAGTTAGCGATTAGTTCGCTGGAGCGTTGCGCCGGCGAGTGAGTAATACACATTGTCCAAATGCGTCCGCATTGAAGAACTTTTAATCAACTAAATAGCAATAGAAAATAATAATAATTTTTTATATGTTGACTTCCAACAAATACATTCCAAAAAATGTTTAAAATCCCACAGTTAGGGTTATAATTAATAAGAAGATAAAAATAGACAATATTTTTATGAAAAGAAATGCCATTTTCTATGTTTCACGTGAAACATTATGTGGCGAGATAAATTTAAAAGTGTTATAATAGCAATAGTTATATGATAAGATTGCAGAACCTGTAGGATGGTGGTGTAATCTATAAACTTTGGTTATTGTGTGCAATTAAAATTTGCAAAATGTTTCACGTGAAACATTTTTATGTAATAAGAAATTCTGTTAAAATTTTCTATTGCATAAAAAGCCCTACCAGGTAGGATTACACTGTGGCAGAAAGTTAGATGGCGCTCGAGGTGCCCCGCCGTAGGTGGAGAATCCTGCAAGCAGGCTTCTTTTTTACAATTAAACATGTTGCTTTTTATAAAAATGTTGTGTGAACAGTAACCTAAATAATATGAAAGGGAGGGTTGATATTGGGCAGAACGATTGCGGTTGCTAATCAGAAAGGCGGCGTTGGCAAATCTACCACAGCCATTAATCTTTCTGCATGCCTGGCAGAACAGGGAAAAAAGGTTCTGACAATTGACATGGATCCTCAGGGAAACACTACCAGTGGATTAGGTGTTGATAAAAATGAAGTAGAAGATACCTTGTATGAACTTCTGGTAGGACAGTCCGATGTTGAGAAGACGATTGTCAAAGATGTAGTAGAAAATGTAGATTTGATACCATCAAATGTAAATCTGTCTGGCGCAGAGATTGAGCTTGTTGGTATTGATAATAAAGAATACATATTGAAAGAGATTACTGACAAAATAAAGAATAATTATGATTATATCATTATTGATTGTCCACCATCTCTGAATATGCTTACTATTAATGCACTTACTGCTGCGACATCTGTTTTGGTTCCGATTCAGTGTGAGTACTATGCATTGGAAGGACTATCACAGCTGATACATACTATTGATCTGGTAAAGGATAGGCTGAATAATGATCTTGAGATTGAGGGCGTTGTGTTTACTATGTATGATGCCCGTACAAATTTATCGCTGCAGGTAGTAGAGAATGTTAAGGAAAATCTTCAGCAGAATATTTACAAGACTATTATTCCGAGAAATGTCAGACTGGCAGAAGCTCCAAGTTACGGACAGCCGATTACTCTTTATGATCCGAGATCCACAGGAGCAGAAGCTTATCGCCTTCTTGCGGAAGAAGTGATAAACAGGGAGGTTGAGTAATGGCAGTTAAAAAGAAAGGTCTTGGAAGAGGTCTGGATGCTCTTTTCCCGGAGAAGTCAGTGAAGCCAGCTGAAAAAAAACCAGAGCAAAAGCCAGTTGCCACAAATGAAAGCTTACATCAGCAGGAAGAAGGTTCTTTGAATGCTTCAGCAGTGAAGAGTGCTGCAGAAACAAAAGATACAGCACAAGCTGCAGTAGTTGAAGAATCGAAGAAATCTGAAATGCTTGTGAAGATTTCAAAGGTAGAGCCAAACAGAACTCAGCCACGCAAGCAGTTTGATGAGGATGCTTTACTGGAATTATCTGAATCAATTAAGCAGTTTGGCATCTTACAGCCACTTCTGGTTTCGGATAAAGGCGATTACTATGAGATTATTGCAGGCGAGAGAAGATGGAGAGCAGCCAAACTTGCCGGATTGAAAGAAGTTCCGGTAATCATTAAGGAATTTAATGATCAGCAGGTAGTTGAGATTTCCCTGATTGAAAATATTCAGCGGGAAGACTTAAATCCAATAGAGGAAGCGATGGCCTATAAGCGCCTGATCGATGAATTTAAGCTGAAACAGGATAATATTGCAGAACGCGTTTCTAAGAGCAGAACTGCAGTGACTAATTCCCTTCGCCTTTTGAAATTGGATGAAAGAGTTCAGCAGATGCTGATTGATGAGATGATTTCAGCTGGGCATGCTCGTGCAATTCTTGCAATTACAGACAAGGATAAGCAGACAAGTGTGGCAATGAAGGTTTTTGATGAGAAATTAAGCGTTCGAGAGACTGAAAAACTGGTAAAACATATTGTGGAGCCACCGAAGAAAACTCAGAAGACGGTAAATACAGCTGAAGATGCGATTTACGAGAGTCTCGAGGAGAAAATGAAGGGCATTATGGGAACCCGGGTTTTTATCCACAGAAAGAAAAATAATAAAGGTAAAATTGAAATTGAATATTATTCCAGAGATGAACTGGAAAGAATCATTGAGTTGTTTGAATCAATAAGATAAGGAGAGTGCATGAGCAGTATTTTTGACAGCCTGGGAATTGACCCGGGTATCATTATTATTTTACTGCTGATTCTGACCATCGTTCTGGCGGTGAATGTATTCAGCAGCAAAATGAGGCTTAGCCGTTTGGAACGTAAATACAAAATGTTCATGAAAGGCAGTGACGCACAATCTCTTGAAAAAGTTTTTGTACGAAAATTCGCCCAGATTGACCGCCTTTATGAAGCAAAAGAGGATCATGAGCACGACATCAGCTTTATCAAACATCATTTGGAATCTATGTTCAGCAAATATGGAGTTGAAAAGTATGATGCGTTCGATGATGTAGGCGGAAAACTCAGTTTTGCACTGGCTTTGTTGGATCAGGATAATTCCGGAGTAATTTTGAATGCAGTACACAGCAGAGACAATTGCTTCCTTTATCTGAAAGAAATTGTAAAGGGAGAGTCCTATGTAATGTTGAGCCAGGAAGAACTTGAAGCCCTTAGAAAAGCTGTAAATTTTGGCTTGGAAAATATTGAAAAAGATGAGTAAATTGGTTGCTGCGAACAGTTGGTAAAAAATGAATATAAGTCATAAAAAAACAGCGAAAAACGACAAAATTGTTATAAAAAATAAATAGTAATGACAATATTGTTATAGAACGAAAAACAAAACAGATACTTGCCATAAAAAGAGATATGAAAAAATAAAACAGATACTTGCTGCAAAAAGAGATATGGAAAAATAAAACAGATATTTGCTATGAAAAATAAAGTATCAGTACAGGAGGAAGACATGTTAGACATCAAATTTGTGAGAGAGAACCCGGAAATCGTAAAGCAGAACATCCGCAATAAATTCCAGGACAGCAAACTGGAGCTGGTTGACAAGGTTCTGGAGTTGGATAAGGAAAACCGCGAGATCAAACAGGAAGTAGAAGCTCTTCGTGCAGAGAGAAATAAAATTTCCAAACAGATTGGTGCTCTTATGGGCCAAGGAAAGAAGGATGAAGCAGAGGAAGTTAAGAAACAGGTTGCAGCTTCCGGTGAGCGTATTGAGGAACTTTCCAAGAGAGAGAAAGAAGTTGAGGAAGAGCTTCTGAAGGATATGATGGTAATCCCGAATATCATTGACCCATCTGTACCGATTGGTAAAGATGACAGCGAGAACGTTGAGATTGAGAAATTTGGTGAGCCTGTTGTTCCGGATTTCGAAGTTCCGTATCATACAGAAATCATGGAAGCTTTTGACGGAATCGACCTTGATAGCGCAAGACGTGTTGCTGGTAATGGTTTCTATTATCTGATGGGGGATATCGCAAGACTTCATTCTGCAGTTATTGCATATGCACGTGATTTCATGATTAACAGAGGATTCACATACTGTGTACCGCCGTTCATGATCAGAAGTAACGTTGTTACAGGTGTTATGAGCTTCGCTGAGATGGATGCCATGATGTACAAGATCGAAGGTGAGGATCTGTACCTGATTGGAACCAGTGAGCATTCTATGATTGGTAAATTTATTGACCAGATCATTCCGGAAGAAGAGCTTCCAAAAACTCTTACAAGTTATTCTCCATGCTTCCGTAAAGAGAAAGGTGCTCATGGACTTGAAGAGAGAGGCGTTTACCGTATCCACCAGTTTGAGAAGCAGGAGATGATCGTAGTTTGCAATCCAGAGGACAGCAAGATGTGGTTTGACAAACTGTGGCAGAACACTGTTGATCTGTTTCGTTCCCTGGATATTCCGGTTCGTACACTGGAATGCTGCTCTGGTGACCTGGCAGACCTGAAAGTGAAATCCCTGGATGTTGAAGCATGGTCTCCAAGACAGAAGAAATACTTTGAGGTAGGAAGCTGCTCCAACCTTGGTGATGCACAGGCACGTCGTCTGAAAATCCGTGTAAACGGAAAAGATGGCAAGAAATATCTTGCTCATACTCTTAATAACACAGTTGTTGCTCCGCCAAGAATGCTGATCGCGTTCCTTGAGAACAACCTGAATGCAGATGGAAGCGTAAATATTCCAGTTGCCCTTCAGCCATACATGGGTGGAATGACAAAAATCGAGAAAAAGTCCAAATAATTGGACTTAAAAACGAAATGGTATAAAAACACCAAAAATGGGACTTTGATCTGAAATAGTAATAGATAAAAAGTAAATGATCTGAAAATAGTAATAGTCAAAAGTAAAATATCAGATGGTCCGGAGAATATCTGAATATCTGAAAAGTTGTTTGATTCGCAATAAGACTGCTTAACAGGGAGGTGATAATGTGCATAGTTATTTAAGAACTGTTGGCTTTTCAAAGGTAAAGTCACGTAAAGAAATGCAGGAAATCATTCAGGATGTGATAAATACTTACGATGAGAAAATTGCAGTGGAGAATCATCCGGATGGAGTTTTTGTACAATATTCCAAGAATTATGGCTGTGACTGTGGAATAACAGTCTGTGGACAGTATGATGAAGACAATGAGTTTCACGTAGAATATTCATTTCCATTTTTTCGCGGCACAGGAATCACCTCTCAGGAGAGTGTAGTCGTGGAGAGACACGCAGAAAAAGAGTCTTACGCAGGGGCGTGTGATGACATGCGCCTTGGCGTGACTTTGATCTTTTATCTTCAGAATCCTGCAGAATATATGCTGGAGAAGTATAAGGGGAATGTGCGTGAAGGACAGCCACTGACGATTACAGGACTGGCAAGAGAAGGGAAGATCCTTTTTCCGGTCCAGAAAGATAAAGAAGCTGTAAAAGTAGAGCGGGAGCTGACAAAAAACCGCAATAATCTGATCGCGGCTGCCAGAAATGGTGATGAAGAAGCCATTGAAGACCTTACAATGGAAGATATGGATATGTATTCCATGATTTCTGAGCGTATTGTTACAGATGATGTGCTGACAATTGTGGATACCTGTTTTATGCCTCATGGAATTGAATGTGACCAGTATAGTGTGATGGGCGAGATCGTGGATTTTGTGAATTTTAAGAACATTCTCACTGGTGAGAAACTGTGCCAGATGACTATCGAGTGCAATGATATCCAGTTCGATGTGTGTATAAACTGTGCGGATCTGCTGGGCGAACCGGCTGTGGGACGCAGATTTAAGGGGCTGATTTGGCTGCAGGGGCAGCTGCATTTTTAGACGAATCTTTAGATTCATATTTATAGACTAATTTAATTTAAGTTATAAAACACAATCTCAAAGTTAATAAAAAAGCTCTTGACAACTTCGAAAAAAGCTCCTATAATGCAGAACCATCAAAAAGCAAACGAAACTACAAAGGCGTAGAACACTTCAATGTGTCTGCGCCTTTTTCAGACTAAAAAACAATTTTTTTACGAGGCGGAAATTAACTATGAAAAAATTGAAAACAATTTTAATGGGACTGAGAACTAATCTTGGTGCAACACAGGTATTTGTAGATGATAAGTGAAAAATGGGACGAAAAAGTAATTGAGCTGGCCAAAAGTCTGATAAACTGTCAGAGCTATTCAGGACACGAGGATAAAGCGGCGGAAGCTTTAAAGGCGTATATGAAAGAGACCGGTGTTTTCGATGAGATAGAAACTGACTGCTACGGAAATGTGATCGGTCATATTAAAGGAAAAAATCCTGGTTCGAAAGTCCTGTTTGATGGACATATAGACACGGTTCCAGTTGGAAATTTAAAGGATTGGAAACATGATCCATTTCATGCAGTTGTTGAAGATGGAAAGCTTTATGGCAGAGGAGCTGCTGATATGAAAGGTGCGGTAGCTGCATTTACAGTTGCTGCGCATAGATATGCGGTGGAAAATGGGAAAAATTTTGCCGGAGATGTATATGTGGCCGGTGTTGTGCATGAAGAATGCTTCGAAGGTGTTGCTGCGCGAAAAATAAGTGAGAAAGTGAAACCGGATTATGTGGTAATTGGTGAAGCTTCTGAAATGAATTTGAAGGTAGGCCAGCGTGGTCGTGCGGAAATTGTGGTTGAGACCTTTGGCGTCCCGGCACATTCAGCAAACCCGGAAAAGGGCGTAAATGCAGTATATAAAATGTGTGAGGCCATTCAGGCTATCCGCGAGATCGAGCCGCCTGTCCAGGATAAACTGGGAAAAGGAATCCTGGAGCTGACAGACGTAAAATCTTCCCCATATCCAGGAGCCTCCGTTGTTCCGGAATACTGCCGTGCAACCTATGACCGCAGACTTCTGGTAGGTGAAACCAAGGAAAGCGTGCTTCAGCCAATCATTGAAAAAATGGAAGAGCTGAAGAAAAAGGATCCGCAGTTTTCCTATAAGGTTTCTTATGCAGTGGGAAAAGAGGAATGCTACACCGGAGAAAAAATCCAGGGAGAACGTTTTTTCCCAGGCTGGCTGTTTGGCGAAGAAGAGGAGTGGGTGGCAAAAATAAAATCCGAACTGGAAAAAGAGGAATTTTCTCCAGAAGTAACTACCTATAATTTCTGTACAAATGGAAGCCATTATGCAGGAGAAGCTGGCATCCGTACTATTGGAATGGGACCTGCAAGGGAAAATCTGGCGCATACCATTGATGAGTATGCGGAGGTGGAAGATCTGACAAATGTATTCAGATGTTATGTGGGGATTATGAAGGCGTTGTTGGGATGATGTATAGCTTTCGGTAAAGTGAAGAAATAATGTGAAAATGATAGAAAAGGCATTCTTTTTTGAGTATACTATTACTTGGAAGGGAGTGCTTTTTTATGATTATTGATAGGCTTTCGGTGTTTGTGAAATGAAAATTTTGGAAGCAGTTGAAAAAAGATAGCCTACAAAAAGAAGCAGCTAAAAAATGAAAAATAGAAAGAACAACTGGATAAAAATAGTTATCCAACTACTGTCGTTTATCTTAATCCCAGAACTGTTCGTAACAGGATTTACAGCTATTGGAGATATCTTTTCCCAGATCTATGCTGGAAGTATTTCCTGGGAGAGTGTCAGGTATTCGGTGTATGTACTAATCGCGACAGTGCCAGGAAGTGTACTGGTGGGGAGATTTTTTTGCGGATTTTTCTGCAGCTTTGGAGCTGTGCAGGATTTCTTGTGGTTTGCAGCGCGGAAGCTGGGAAAAGGCAGCTGGAGGCGGAACAGAAATCCAGAAATATACAAGAAAGCTGACAGAGTTCTGAAACTGGCAAAATATGGAGTACTTGTTTATTTTGTAATATTTATATGGAGTGGTGTTTTGACCTGGAAAAAGCAAGGTCCGTGGGAAATATTTGGCCAGTATATTGTGCCTGGACATTGGCCGGGAGTGAAGCCTTTGTGCTCGGTGGGGGGAATTTTACTCTTGGTGATTTTGACAGGATCAGTGTTGGTAAAGAGATTCTTTTGCAGATATTTCTGTCCAATGGGAGCGGTGTATGCACTGATTTCCAGAGGTGCATTTTTGAAAATCGAAAAGCTCGGACGAGAATGCAGTGCCTGTTCTTTGTGTACTGCGAAATGCAGCATGGGAATTGATTTTACGAAAAAGGAACAAGTTACAGGTGGAGAGTGCATTGCGTGCCAGCAGTGCATTAGCTGGTGCCCGAAAGGAAATGTGCATTTTGGAATTAAATATGGAATGGTGATCGGAGTATTGCTCACGTGTGTGATGATTGGGGCTTCCCAGCTCCTTACGGCGAGAAGCTATACGAAGGATAGAAATATAGCAGGCGGTGTTGTTGAAGGTTTCAGATATAAAGACGGTACTTATACTGGAACAGGTGAGGGCTATCGTGGAGCGATACGTGTCACTGTAAGTGTGGCGGACGGAAAAATAACCAGTCTTACACTGGATAGTTATGAGGATGACAAGTCTTATATGGAAAAAGCGAAAGCTGAAATCTTTTCTGCAATAATCGGACAGCAGAATACGAATGCAGATACCGTATCCGGTGCTACATATAGTAGTAAGGGGCTGATTCAGGCTGTACAGAATGCTTTGAAGGAGGCAGGAACTTCAGAGACTGCGGAGAATGGTTCTGATGATAAAGCTGCGGACAAGGCTGAATTTATTTCTGCAGGCCGCTTCCGGAACCTTGTCGATGGCGTATATACAGGATCTGCCGATGCTTTTCGTGGTGATGTAGAAGTTCAGGTTACTGTGGAAAATCAGCAGGTAACGGATATTTCCATCTTCTCATACTGTGACACAGAAGAATATTTTTTTAAAGCTGCGCCAGTTGTAATTGAAGAGATGAAAGAGGAACAAAGTCTGAACATTGATGCTGTCAGCGGAGCCACATACAGCAGCAACGGAATTATTCATGCTGTGGCAAATGCATTGGAGATTCCCGAAGATCAATATGCCGAACGTCCTGGCCGGAATCTGGCTGCCAAGAAGAAAAGCCATGGACATATTGTAAAACATGTAATAGAAAACCAGGAAGAGTATGAAAAGAAGGTTAAGGAGTATGAAAAATAGATAACAGAAATCAGAAACGGAGGATGCAGACTGGGAATCGTGATGAATAGACATTGACAGCACTTATACATTAGGCATATAATATATCAGATATACACAAAAAATATATGCAAAAATGTAAAATATCTGGTAACTATTCAATATCTGCGCTGCAAGCGTTACAATTTGGAGTATAAGTACTGGGGAAAAAATGAGACGAACGAAAGCATATCGGTTGATTTTTGTGGGAGTGGCATCTGTTCTGCTGGGAGGCTGCTCGGGGAGTTCGAAGGCAAACATGGAGGAGGCAGCAGAGCAGCCCGCTGTGGTGGACTATACCTGTATTTCTAATCCGGAAAGCGATAAGCAAATATATGTTATTCTGAAAAATTATCATGGTGCTTACTGGGAGAAGGTAATAGATGGTATAACAGAAGCTGCAAAAAAACTGGATGAAGCGGTTTATCTTGGCGGAATTGATAACGAAACTGACATTTCCGGCCAGATTGACCTGATGAACCAGGCTATGGAGCAAGGCGCTGACGGAATCCTGCTGGCTCCGGCAGATTCCAATTCACTGGCAGACGGCTGTCAGAAGGTACGGGAAAAGGATATTCCGGTAGTACTTATTGATTCTTCTATTAACAGCAGCGAATTTGACGCCTGTTACATGACAGATAATATAGATGCCGGAGAAATGGCAGCGAAAGAAATGCTGGAGCTGCTGTATGATGCAGGAAATTCACCGACAGACCCACTGGAAGTGGGAATCCAGTTGTCATCGGATAGTTCACAGGCAATGGTAAATCGTTCAGGATATAAGAGTTAATGGCGGTGATACGAAAAAGGCACAATCGGATGCTTCTGCATTATTGAGAGAAAATGCAGATATAAAGGGCTTTTTCGGCTGTAATAACACATCTACTGTCGGCATCGTAAATACTCTTTTTGAAGAAGAAAGAACAGATGTAGTGCTGGTGGGTTTTGACCTGGCGGACGAAACGAAACAGATGCTTCAGAATCCGGAGTATCATGCAGTGACTGTGCTGCAGAAACAGGATCAGATGGGATATCTGGGAATGCTTTCCCTGAATTCTCTTATAAAGGGAGAAAAATCAGAGCAGAAGTATTTTGATACCGGAGTTATTATGGTTGATTCTGATTACCTTATGGAGAATGCTGTCTCATGAAAGATCGAAGAAAAAATAAAACAAAAAGAAAAGTCCTGCTGGCTTTGTATCTGGCAGTCTGCCTTGTCATTATCGTGGCGGCATACTTTCACCTGAGCAGAATTGCGCGGAATTTCAATACAGAGCATCTGGAGCTGATCACAGGCCTGTACGCGGAAAAGATGAATGATTCTATGGAATATCTTCAGAACTATGTACAGGAAGATATAAAGATGATCCGGTCTATGGAAAATGCCCAACCGGAGGAAATCCTGGAACAGCTGGAGAAAAATCTTGACAAGACTGTTTTCGGTGATATTGGTTTTATTATGAAAGATGGCGAAATTTATGGCAGCAGCAGCTGCGCTGTTTCCGATATCAAAAAGAAGAAGCTGGATGAGGCGGCGTTGGCTTCGGATACGTCTTTTAACTCGGATCCTTACCAGTCCAGCAGAACTGGAAATATGACCATGACTGTTTTTGTGCCAGTAGGGGATACTTCACTGGTTCATACACTTTATGTGTCGATTATGATCGAAAATCTCAGACAGCTGGGTGAGTATGAGCTTCTTCAGGGCAAGATCAGTATTCACCTGTTAAAGGCCGATTCAGAAAATTTTATTACCTGTGTCAGTGACAATTCCGGCCCGTCTGGCAGTTGGAACAATCTTTTACTTCAGCAGAAGTATTTCCAGTATGATGCAGGTTATTCCTACAACCAGTGGATAAAGGACATGCGTTCCGGAAAGAAGGATGGGAGATTTTCCGCTATTATCAGAGGAGAGGAATCTACAATTTCCTATAGGAGTATTTCTGTTATGCCAGGCTGGTATGTGATCGTTGAATTGACAAATAAGAATATTTCTGATATTACTCAGCAGTTTTCCGCCTGGGGCGGAGTATATGGAAGTATTCTGGTAGGCTTCACAATGCTGTACATGCTGACCATTGTGCTGTTGGAGAAAAAAGATAAGAAAATGTACATGGGATTGTCTACTACAGATTCTCTTACCGGAATTCTGAACCGCAGAGCTTTTCAGATTGCCGTGGAAGAAGAATTGCGCGGAAAAACGCCAGGCGTCTTTATCTTTATTGATGTAGATAATTTTAAAATTTATAATGATACTTACGGTCATAATAATGGAGATTTCTGCCTGAAGTATTTTGCAAAAACTATGAAAAGCTGTTTTCCGGAGGATAGCATAATCGGCCGGTATGGCGGTGATGAATTTGTGGTTTATTTGAAAAATTCTACAGGGGAAATGGCGCGGACTTATATGGAAAAGTTTCAGAGGATGATTTCCCATCTTACACTGCCTACGGGAGAGGATATAGGACTTTCAGCCAGCGCAGGTGGAGCGGCATTCCCGGAGCAGGGAGAAGACGTTATGTCTCTTTGCAGAAACGCCGATACGGCTTTGTATAAGGTGAAACAGAATGGGAAGGCTGATTTTAAAATGAAAGGAATGTAAATGAAAGGATCCCAGCAAGGACGAGGCTTGTTAGCCTTCTACCTTGCGAGGGATCCTTTTTACTTGATAAATGTATTCTGTGGAAATATCTAATTCACGTTTGCCAGATCAAGAACTGCGGCAGTGTTTGTCCAAGCATCCAGTACCTGAACCTTACAAAAACGATCTGTTTCCGGAAGCTCATAGATCATTGGTTCTTCGCTCAGATCATACCAGACCTGTGAAAAAATCGTATCCACATTAGGAGTTACCACATTCCTGAATTGCGCATCTGCCAGTGCAACACCATGTATAAACTGATTTACAGGTGCTTTTCCAGTAATAGCTTCCTCTGTGTTCGTTGCCGAGGTCTCAGTCGCTTTATGGCTCGATAATATTAAAATATTTATACTCTGAGGTAACAGTAACAGCATCCATCAATCGTGTCAGGCAGGTCTCATCACCCTCCTGCTGGATCAAAGCTGCAACATTCTCTGCGTTTTTCTGAACAATAGACAGCAGTCCGGCACGTTTGGTAGTCCATGTCACATCCGCATCCGCATCCTGTGTATCTTTCTGATAAAGAAGTACGCCATTTTTCACGTGGAGTACATAATTACCTTCCGGCAATATAAGATTTGCTGTAAATGTCAGATCCGGAACCTTCGTTGTATCTACAAGAATTCCCAGATAATCCAAAATCATTTCAGGTGTCATATGTGAAACAACATCACCGGTACCCTTACCTCGCGTTGCATCATCGGTATTTGTACCATTTCGCAGCTCCTGTGCCGCACAAAGGTAAGCACTGCGCCATGGACCGGATTCTGCCTGATACCCCAATTGTTCTAATGCATCTGCACAAAGATAACGTGCATCCATATTTTCCGGATCAGCAAAAACCAGCGTATTGGTAATCTGGGCAACCCACTGATATTCTCCCTTTGCAAAATCTTCTTTTGCTTTTTCAAGAACCGCATCTGTGTCACCGAAATATTCTACCAGCTTTTGTGCATAATCCGATGGTGTAAGTTCAGCAAGATGGACAGGATTACCGTCATACCATCCCATGTATTTCTCATATACTGCCTTCGAATTATGAGAAACTGTGCCATAATACTGACGGGTATACCAGACTTTCTCCAACTCCTTGGGAAGCTGGATCATATTAGCAATCTCTGTCTCCGTATAACCTTCATTAATGTAAAGCAATGTCTGGTCGTTAATAAACTTATACACAGCTGCAGTATTGGTCATATATTCCTGAATAATATCCTTTCCCCAATGTGGCCAGTTATGAGACTGGAATACTACATCTGCCTGATCACCATAAAGTGCCAGAGATTCCATAATGTACTCTGCCCATGCGTTTCCGTCACGTACCTGGGCTCCGCGGAGTGTATACAGGTTGTGGAGCGTTCCAGTACAGTTTTCAGCCATCCACAAAGCATTTTTCGATCCAATCCAAAAGTTCATCTCTGCCGGTGCTTCAGTACCCGGAGTAAGCTGAAATTCAATTTCCACTCCATCAATAGTATGCTTCTCACCGGTTTGTGTGATTTCAAGTGTAGGAGAAATATAACTTGTGCTGCCCCTGGACTGCCCCATACCAATACCAATAGCAAGAGCTCCTGTTTCACTGGTCTCAAGCATTGTTCCATACTGATAGCTTGCTCTGCGCCCCATAGCAGTACCTGCATAAATATTCTCGCTGACAGCATGCTTCTCAAAGCCCTCCGGTGCAATTACCTGCACATCACCGGATTGTACATCTTCTTCTGAAATAATTCCCCTGACTCCACCGAAATGATCAACATGGGAATGGCTGTAAATCACTGCCTTTACAGGAAAAGTGCCCAGATTCTCTTCTACCAGGGAAAAAGCCGCTGCCGCACATTCCATGCTCATCAGTGGATCTACTACAATCCATCCCGTATCACCTTTTATGAAAGTGATATTTGACATATCATAGCCACGCACCTGATAGATTCCATCGGTTACTTCAAAAAGACCATAAATATGATTCAGCTGTGTATCTCTCCAAAGACTTGGATTCGCTGTATCCGGAGCATCCTGATCCAGAAAAGCATATGCTGTCTGACTCCATACAAGTTTCCCATTCTCATCATAAATATCCAGAGTATCCGGAGAAGCAATAAGACCCTTTGTAGCATTTTCAAACTCCGCAGTATCCTCGAAATCCAGCAATGCATAAACTTCCTGATTTGCATCAATGGTATACTGGGTGGCTGGTTTGCTTTCTGCTGTTAATTCTGATGCGGCAATTACGGTGAAACTGCCACAGGTAGTCATGGAAAGTGTCAATGCAGCGGTAATCAAAGCAACTGTTTTTTTCTTTTCATGATACGGTTCCCCCCTTATCCTGCAAAAATTTAGATATTCTCTGCTGAAAATCTTAATTAATTGCAAAAATGATATCTAATAGAAATATAGCATGAATATATCAGGGGAACAATCGAATTATAGCGAAACAACTTTTTTGTTGCGGTAAATTAACCTGATAAGCGGTAAAACGACATCTTTTATTTAGAAGAATTACTTTTCATGGAAACTTCAACCAATCTGACCAGATAATTTTCTTCACTTATAGATTTCATTTTGTCTGCATTAAACAAAATGCATCCGCAGTGTCCTGGAAATGTAGGAAAACATATAATTTTCAGATTCGTATCTATTTCAGGACTATAATCCATGATTTCCAGTGTTTCACCATACAAGGTGGCACGTTCATAAACATGAAGCCATTTTGCGTCCATATTGGAAAAAAGACTGGAAAAAGAACTTCCGATCATCTTGTCTAAGGGCAGCTTTTCCAGAGTAGCCAACGCTTCATTTCCATATCGGAAGATCCAGTCCACTGCCTTTTTTTCTTCATTGAATACCATTTCTATATCTGTAAATGCAAAAGGAAGAGCATCACATATTTTATAATATTTGCAATATTCCTCTGCTGTCAGCGGCAGCTTTTTTTTACTGATTTTTGCAATCAGAAGCTCCTGCTTTTTCTGCCGTTCTTCTCTGAGCATCCTTTTTTTGCGTTTTGTATAGCAAATCTTCTCACCATTAGACAGTAAAATCATGTCTTGAATATCACTGATTGCAGACACAGCTACCATACAGCCGCGTTTTACCTCCATAAATTCTTCATTCAATTGTTTCTTTAATTCTTTCAGTGTCATTCGGCAACGATAAATGTTTCCATCAAACATATGAATCCTGCAATGATCATCTGACATGATTACATAGAGAATGTTTGCACATCGGATCGTGATCTTCGTGCGATTGAAGGTTACTGTAATGAATTCCTGCTGCATGGCTGAAGTCTCCTTCTGGTAATTAAAAATCTATTTGAAAAATATAACTTTTACTATTCTAGCACTGTGCCAAAGCTCTTACAAGTATACAGATGCCAACCGTATAGTGCATCAATTTATATTTCGGAAGTGGTAACTGCTTCATGATGCACATCTTGTAGAAAGCTTTTTTTCAAACATGCTCTAACGAACAGTAACCATTGTAAGGGCGGAACAGAAGAAAAGTCTTGTAATTTGTGTGTAATTATAGTACAATTGAAGCTACAGATTTGTCCTGTTAGTTTAATGGATAGAACAAGTGCCTCCTAAGAGAAAGCCGAGGCATTCCCCAAAGGGAAAAAATGAAAAACAACTT